>PVMS01091002.1_pt1 | contig 10757 bp, 8 predicted proteins | sample 1853461 | NCBI WGS metagenome assembly PVMS01 (sample SAMN08582032, study PRJNA380276) | Marine sediment metagenome, whole genome shotgun sequencing project. | isolation source: ocean sediment barecode stripped | collected 2017
GAAAAAATTCCCTGCTGCATCCGGACCTGGCCCAGGCCACCGCAGGTTGTGCAGTTTTCTTTCTGACCATCAAGGGCGCGGGTCAGAAAATAGCCAACCCATGCAAAGCCTGTCATGGTCAGGGCAGGGTGCGTGAGACACGTACTTTGTCAGTGAAGATTCCACCTGGTGTCGACACGGGTGATCGCATTCGATTAGCCGGTGAAGGCGAAGCAGGGATGAATGGCGCTGCCGGCGGTGATCTTTACGTGGAAGTTCGGGTGCAACCACACAAGATATTTGAGCGTGATGGTGATGATCTGTATTGCGAAGTTCCCATTCCGTTCACCATGGCGGCGATGGGTGGCGAGATGGAAATACCCACCCTGGGTGGTCAGGTCAAACTGAAAATACCCGGTGAAACACAAACCGGCCGCATGTTTCGTCTGAAAGGCAAAGGTGTCAAGTCGGTAAGAAGTCACAGGACAGGTGATCTCATGTGTCGGGTGGTGCTGGAAACTCCAGTCAAACTGAATCGTCGTCAGAAAGAACTGTTGCAGGAATTTGAAGACTCATACCAGGGTGATGACACCGAACACAATCCACGCACCGAGTCATGGTTAAACGGCGTTCGAGAGTTCTTTGAGCGCATGACCTCGTGATATGACACGTGTAGTTCTACACGGTGCCGGTCGTATGGCAGAAGCCATTGGTCGGCTTGCTCAGCAGGATCCCTCTCTTGAGATTTGTTCGGTTGTTTCCCGAAGCCAGCCTGACTGGGCTCGTTCATATAACTACACCTCCCGTCTTGCGGATTTGACCGTCAAACCCGATGTGTTGATTGATTTTTCCTTGCCTGCCGGAACCGTCCAAGCAGCTGGCTGGTGTATGGACAGTGACATCGCTCTGGTCAGTGGTGTCACGGGTCTTGATGAAGCTGCTCACGCGTCTTTACAACGAGCGGCAGGCAAAGTGCCAGTATTGTGGTCGCCAAACCTGAGTGTGGGTGTGAACCTGCTGGCACAGATCGCCCAACAGGTGTCTGCCGTCCTGGATGCACAAACCCCTGTTCGAATTGAAGACATTCACCATCAGTGGAAGAAAGACGCTCCATCGGGTACTGCGCTGATGCTGGGTGCTTATGTGGAGAAAGCCAGGCAGGGTAAAGGCTCTGTAATTGAATACACGGATCAAAGAATCGGTGAAGTCATTGGCACTCACAAGATAAGCTTCCAGATGGCCGGGGAGCTGATTGAATTGAGTCATGAGGCACAGGATCGTGCGGTTTTCGCCCGGGGTGCTGTTGCTGCGGCCCACTGGCTTGGAAAGCAATCAGCAGGTCTGTATACGGCCGCTGACTGGATATCGTCATTTTGATGATCTGGGGGTTAGACAGAGCCGCCGGGCTCCGTTAGAATCTGCACGCTTAGAGTCAATTCCACCGTCGGCAGGGCAGCCCGCTGGCCAGTGGACTACAAATAAAGAGTTTCTAAGCGGGAAAAGCCATTGGGTTTTTCCCGTTTTTCATATCTGGAGGATCGATCTTGACTGAGATTGCAGTTCTGGCCCTGGAAGACGGAACGGTTTTCCATGGACAGAGTATTGGCGCGAATGGTCAGACTTGCGGGGAAGTCGTTTTCAATACCTCCATGACGGGCTATCAGGAAATCCTCACGGATCCGTCCTACGCCCGCCAGCTTGTGACACTGACTTATCCACATATCGGTAATACCGGTTGTAACGAGCGTGATAATGAATCTGATGGCGTTATGGCCGCCGGTTTGATCATCCGTGACTGTCCTGCGCTCGCCAGTAACTGGCGTATGAACGAAAGCCTGCCCGAATTCCTGCAACGGCAAAATATCGTATCCATTTCCGGAATTGATACCCGTAAGTTAACCCGTATGCTGAGGGACCAGGGTGCACAAAGTGGTGCCATCATCGCAGGCCCGGATGCTTCTGAAAATGAAGCTCTTGAACTGGCACGCTCATTCCCTGGTATGAAAGGGCTGGACCTGGCGCGCGAAGTAACCACCGACAGGGTCTATGAGTGGATCGCCGGAAGCTGGGATCTGGATGAACAGCAGTGGGGGCAGATCGCTCCATTGCATCATGTGGTTGCCTACGATTTTGGTATCAAACGGAATATCCTGCGCATGCTGGCCGATCGCGCCTGCCGAGTGACGGTGGTGCCGGCCACCACATCTGCCCGGGAAGTGCTGGAAATGCAGCCCGATGGAATCTTTCTGTCCAATGGCCCGGGTGATCCTGAGCCATGTGACTATGCCATTAAGGCAATCAGAAAATTGTTGAAGAAAAACATCCCGATGTTCGGCATTTGCCTTGGCCAGCAGCTCCTGGGGCTTGCCGTTGGGGCCCGAACCAAAAAAATGAAATTTGGGCACCACGGTGCCAACCACCCGGTGCAGGATCTTAAAACGGGTAATGTAATGATAACCAGCCAGAATCATGGCTTTGAAGTAGACGAAGCCAGTCTTCCCTCAACAGCAAGCCCGACACACCGTTCCCTGTTTGATGGTTCCTTGCAGGGGATTGAACTAAGCAATGCCCCGGCATTTGGGTTCCAGGGTCACCCGGAGGCCAGCCCCGGTCCGCATGATATTGCCGGCTTGTTTGACCAATTTGTGACCAGCATGAAAGAGTCCAATTCAGTGGGTAACGTAACCGTACTACGGAAAGCGAAATGATTAGCCGCGAATTACGCGAATTACGCGAATTTTTCTGGCTGGGTCAATCCTTGGTCCGACGTCATCCTCAATCAGATATTGATCTTTTTAATTTGCGTAATTAGCGTAATTTGCGGCTAAAAAAATATGCCAAAACGAACAGATATAAAAAGTATTTTAATCATTGGTGCGGGTCCTATCGTTATAGGACAGGCTTGCGAATTCGATTACTCCGGTGCGCAAGCCTGTAAAGCACTCAGGGAAGAGGGATTCAGGGTCATCCTGGTCAATTCCAACCCGGCCACGATCATGACAGATCCGAATATGGCCGATGCCGTCTATATCGAGCCGATTGAATGGCGCACCGTGGCACAGATCATCGCCACTGAACAACCCGATGCCTTGCTTCCGACCATGGGTGGGCAGACTGCCCTTAACTGTGCCCTGGATCTTGACCGAGAAGGTGTGCTGGAAAAATATGGAGTGGAGATGATTGGTGCCTCACGTGAGGCCATCGATATGGCCGAGGATCGTGAGAAGTTTCGAAATGCCATGATTGAAATCGGGCTGGAAGTGCCGGCTGCGGCGATCGCACACAGCCTGGAAGAGGCTTTGCAGCACCAGGTCGCCATCGGTTTCCCAACCATTATCCGCCCCTCATTCACCATGGGTGGGTCCGGTGGTGGAATTGCCTACAATCGCGATGAATTCGTGGAGATCGTTAATCGTGGTCTTGAACTGTCTCCCACCACTGAGCTTTTGCTGGAAGAGTCTGTATTGGGCTGGAAAGAGTTCGAGATGGAAGTGGTGCGTGACCAGAAAGACAATTGCATCATTATCTGCGCCATTGAAAATCTTGACGCCATGGGGATTCATACTGGCGACTCCATTACCGTTGCACCCGCCCAAACTCTGACGGACAAAGAGTATCAGCGACTACGCAATGCCTCGATTGATGTATTACGAAAAATCGGTGTTGACACGGGTGGTTCGAATGTCCAGTTCGGGGTCAATCCTGAAAATGGGCGGGTAGTGATTATTGAGATGAACCCACGTGTTTCCCGCTCCTCGGCGCTGGCATCCAAGGCCACGGGTTTCCCCATCGCCAAGGTCGCAGCCAAGCTGGCCGTTGGCTATACCCTTGATGAGTTGAGGAATGAAATTACTGGTGGAGCAACACCGGCCTCGTTTGAGCCGGCAATTGATTATGTTGTCACCAAGATACCCCGTTTTGCCTTCGAGAAATTTCCAGCAGCCAATGATCGTCTGACCACCCAGATGAAGTCTGTGGGTGAGGTCATGGCGATTGGCAGAACATTTCAGGAATCGCTGCAAAAAGCATTGCGTAGTCTTGAGACCGATCGTGATGGACTTAATGAGGTCCTTGATTCTGACGGCAATGAAGACCGGTTGCCGCTGCTAAAAAGGGAATTGCGAGAAGCTGGCGCTGAAAGAATTCTGTACGTCGCCGAAGCATTTCGTGAAGGAATGGAATTCAATTCAATACAGGAATTGACAGGGATTGATCCATGGTTTCTCGCCCAGATTGAAGACCTGGTAAACACGGAGGATTCCATCAGGGGCTGCATGCTCGAGTCGTTACAAAAAGAGCAAATGTGGGTTTTGAAAAGGAAAGGTTTTTCGGATAGCCGTATCGCAGAACTGATCAATGAAAGTGAGTCGAATGTGCGTGAGTACCGCCATCGTCTGGGTCTGCATCCGGTTTACAAGAGAGTCGACACCTGTGCGGCCGAATTTTCTACTTCAACCGCTTACCTGTATTCAACTTATGAGGAAGAGTGTGAAGCCGAACCGAGTGAGCGTGAGAAAATCATGGTGCTCGGAGGGGGACCAAATCGTATAGGTCAGGGCATTGAGTTTGATTATTGCTGTGTACATGCGGCGCTTGCATTAAGAGAAGATGGTTACGAGACCATCATGGTCAATTGTAACCCGGAGACGGTCTCAACAGATTATGACACCTCCGATCGACTGTATTTTGAGCCGCTGACTCTCGAAGATGTGCTGGAAATTGTTCGCAAGGAAGACCCGGCGGGTGTCATTGTCCAGTATGGTGGCCAGACTCCGCTCAAACTGGCCAGGCCTCTTGAAGCGGCAGGTGTGCCGATCATAGGTACTTCACCTGATTCTATCGATCTTGCCGAAGACCGTGAACGCTTTCAGAAACTGCTGCACCGTCTGAATTTGCGCCAACCACCGAATCGTACTGCCACCAGTGTTGATGAAGCGGTGGTGAAAGCGGCTGAAATCGGTTACCCGTTGGTGGTACGGCCTTCTTATGTGCTTGGTGGCCGGGCGATGGATATCGTTCATGGTGTGGATGAGCTTCGTCGTTATATGACGCATGCAGTGCAGGTTTCCAACAATTCGCCGGTTTTGCTGGATCGATTCCTTGACCATGCCAAAGAAGTGGACGTAGACGCTATTTGTGATGGTACGGATGTGCTCATCGGCGGGATCATGGAACATATTGAACAGGCCGGGGTTCATTCCGGTGATTCAGCCTGTGCCATACCGCCTTATTCCCTGTCTGAAGCCATTCAGGATGAACTTCGTCGACAGATTCGACTGATGGCGCTGGAACTGGGTGTGATTGGCCTGATGAATACCCAGTTCGCCATCAGGGAAGACGACGTGTATGTGCTTGAGGTTAATCCTCGTGCGTCCCGGACCGTCCCGTTCGTATCCAAGGCCACAGGTGTTCCATTGGCAGGTATTTCTGCGAAAGTAATGGCTGGTAAAACACTTAAAGAACAAGGGGTTACAAAAGAAATAATACCTAATTTCTACTCAATAAAGGAAGCAGTATTTCCCTTTATGAAGTTCCCGGGTGTCGATCCCATCCTGGGTCCGGAAATGCGCTCGACCGGTGAAGTCATGGGAATAGGGTGGAGTTTTGGGGGTGCGCGTGCAAAATCGATGAAAGCGGCAAATTACGGTTTGCCCAAGGTCGGCAAGGCGTTTCTCAGTGTCAGGGACGCGGACAAGCAAGTTTTGGTTCCGATTGCCCGCGAATTGATTGGCCGGGGTTACACACTGGTTGCAACCCGGGGAACCTCCGATTTCCTTGCTGAACAGTCGATTGTTTGCGAAGCGGTTAACAAGGTCATGGAAGGCAGACCGCATATCGTTGACTTAATCAAAAACAAAGAGATCAATTTTATTGTCAATACCACGGAAGGCAGTCAGGCAATAGCAGATTCATTTTCCATCAGACGTGAAGCCTTGCAACACAAAGTGAGTTATTCCACGACCATAGCAGGTGGTCTGGCCACACTTCGTGCCCTTGAGCATGAAGAAGACTACACGGTCCAGAGCCTGCAGCAATTACACCTTGGGCTTGATGCCTGAAGGTAAAGGATGAATTGACAAAATTATTATGAACAGAACACCTTTAACAGAAAAAGGCTCAGAACGTCTTCGGGAAGAGTTGGCGAAACTGAAAAAAGTGGATCGCCCACAAGTGATAGTTGCCATTGCCGAAGCAAGAGCCCATGGGGATCTGAAAGAAAATGCGGAATATCATGCCGCCAGGGAGCAACAGGGGTTCATCGAGGGCCGAATCCAGAGCCTTGAAGCCGGTTTGTCCACTGCTCAGATCATCGATGTCAGCAAGCTCAATGCGGGTGAAAAAGTTGTATTTGGCGCCACGGTTACGCTCGTGGATGAAGAAACCGGTGAAGAAATCAGCTATCAGATAGTGGGTGACCTTGAAGCAGATATCAAGAAACACCGTATCGCCGTGAGTTCACCCATTGCACGCGCCCTGATTGGTCGAATGGAAGGGGATGTTGCGGTCGTGCGTGCACCAGGTGGTGACCGTGAGTACGAAATTCTCAGCGTCAGCTATGGCTGATTCCGGTAAAGGCAATGGTCGTATAACTGTCCTTGTTGACCGCTTTGATTTTCTTGTTGCCGGTGCACAGGAAGATCAACGATTACCTGCACTGGAAACCATTCTTGCTCGTGGCCGCACGGCAAACATGCACAGCTCATCAACCGATGTGCTGAGGTTTGCTCTATTCGGTGTAGAAGCCTCCGAATCACTACCCGTCGGTGCTATCACCGGTGTAGGAGATCTTGGGAAAAAGCCGAAAGGCGAATACTACTGGGTGAGGGTTGACCCCATAACACTTTGGGCGGATATGGCCCGGGTCATCATGACCAGTGATGGATTTGCTGACCTGGACGAAGTTGAGCGCAATGAAATTGAAAACACCATACGTTCCGTCCTGATTCAGGAAGGTATGGATTTTAAATCTGAGCACCCGGAACGCTGGACCATTGCCCTGGAACAGCCACTGGAATTCAGGTTTACGCCGTTGGAAGACGCCCTGGGGATGGATGTCGCAGATGCGCTGCCCGATCATCCGGAAGCCCTGCACTGGCGTCGTATTCTTAATGAAATTCAAATGGCCCTGCATGCCTGTTCGGTCAATATCAGACGTCGTCGCGAGGGCAAACAAGAGGTCAATTCCGTCTGGTTCTGGGGGGGTGGATACCTACCATCGCCCAATCTTTCCCAATCGGGAAAAACGGTTTATTCTGATCATCCTGTAACACGGGGACTGGCGCTGCTGAATGATTGCGTGGTGAAAGACTTGTGTCGCCCGCAGCAAATGGATTTCGCCGGTGATGGCAACGAGATTTTTATTGACTGGACGATGCCACGATACGGAGTCTCGATAGAACTTGAGCATCTGGAACGATTGGCACAAACCCTGATAGAAGTTGTAAAAAATCGGGGAATGGAACTTCGATTTTTTGCCGGTACTGGAAATGAGTGGACTATTAATCGATCCTGCCTGAAGCGATTTTGGAAAAGACGACTTGCTCTTTCCAGCTGTAAAGTCTCTTGAATTCAGGCTATACCATACTTCGACGTCCCGGCCCTGACGAGCAAAGCCAACTGCCCGGCAACCTGCACCCGGTCATCAGACGAGTCCTGGAGGCCCGGGGCATTTTGCATCCCGATGAGCTGCAACTGGATTTGCGTCACATGCTTGCCCCGGGGACTCTGTCTGGCATCGGGCGGGCAGCGGAACTCCTTGCGGATGCTGTGGTGGACAATCGCAGAATACTCGTCGTCGGTGACTTCGATGCGGATGGTGCAACCGGCACAGCGGTTGCGGTTCTTGCACTTCGATTAATGGGCTGTACATCCGTATCGTTCCGGGTGCCCAACCGATTTGAATTTGGTTACGGCCTGACCGTACCCCTGGTTGATTCCCTGGCTGATGATCCACCTGATTTGCTCATGACGGTGGATTCAGGTGTGAGTTGTGTGGCTGGAGTAGCACGGGCCAGGGAACTGGGATGTCAGGTGATCATAACTGATCATCATTTACCCGGTTCTGTACTACCTGAAGCTGATGCGATGGTTAACCCAAATTGTACGGGTGACACGTTCCCCAGCAAGGCTTTGGCCGGGGTAGGGGTGGTGTTCTACCTGGTGGGTGTATTGCGACAGGAGTTACGTGGCCGTGACTGGTTTTCTAACAAACGCACTGAGCCAAACCTGGCACAATTGCTGGACCTGGTTGCTCTGGGCACCGTGGCAGATCTGGTTCCGTTGGATCACAACAACCGGGTACTGGTCCGCCAGGGGATTGAACGAATCAGGCGAGGACTGGCAAGACCCGGCATTATGGCCCTGCTGCGTGCGGGTAGTCGAGACTACCGATTTGTGAGTGCAAGTGATCTGGGTTTTGCCATCGGCCCACGTCTGAATGCGGCCGGTCGGCTGGAAGATATGAGTATTGGTATTCGTTGCCTGTTATCAGACTCAAGGGAAGAGGCGGATGTCTTGGCCATCAAACTGGATGAACTGAATCAACAACGTCGTGACTTGCAGGAGCAAATGCAGGAAGAGGCGATGCAGCAGATCAGGGAGCGAATTGACGAGCTAAGTCAACAACAGGAATTGCCCCCCGCCGTGTGCCTGTTTGATGAATCGTGGCACCAGGGAATTGTTGGCCTGGTCGCTTCGCGGGTCAAGGATGCGGTTCACAGACCGGTCATTGCATTCGCACCGGAATCGGCGGGTGCAACAGTACTGAAGGGTTCTGCTCGCTCTGTAAAAGGCTTGCATATACGTGACGTTCTTGCACTGGTTGAATCCATGCAGCCCGGTTTGATGCTGGCCTTTGGTGGTCATGCCATGGCTGCAGGTCTCAGCTTGAAGAGGAAAAACCTACAGGCGTTTAAACAGGTGCTGGAACAGGCGGTTATCAGGATTCTTGACGGTAACAGACTGGAAGCAGAGATATTCACCGATGGTGAATTGAACCCGGAAGATATCGGGCTGAGTCTGGCAGGCCAGTTACAGGATTATGGTCCATGGGGGCAACACTTTCCCGAGCCCCTGTTTGACGGTCGATTCGATGTGCTGGAACAACGTGTTGTCGGTGGTGCACATCTGAAAATGAAACTGCGTATGCAAGGTGGCAGGGAAGATATCGATGCAATCGCTTTTAATCACATGCCTGAAGATCTGCCGGGTGGGTCAGCAGCCCGCATGCTCTACCGGCTAGATATAAACCGCTGGCGCGGAAAGGAAACCTGCCAATTGATGATTGACAGAATCGTGAAGTAGCCGACCAGAAAAGGGTATTGGAGCCGTAGGCGACCCACGGCCAGCCGTCACTGCCTCAAGGCTACTTGCACGCGCTGCGGCTTCGCGGGGCCGTAACGCGTAGGCGGGAGCATATGTCCAGGGATGGATGGTATTAGAGCAATGCAAGAGCAATTGCCGAGGGAAGCGAGACACCTTAATGCATTCCTTCTATTCCCTGTTCAATTCCAGGTGTGCGAAAAGCTGTCATCCCGCCATCAAGTGGGATAATGGCGCCGCTTATATACCCGCCCCCGGCTCCACACAAACATAGAACGAGACCTGCCATATCTTCCGGATTACCAAATCTTTCCAGAGGGACCGACTTTCTGACGGCGGTAGATGCACTTTCCTTCTCGGTAAAAAATGCCGTCATATCACTTGGGAAAGGACCTGGTGCGATCGCATTGACCGTGATGTGTCTGGACGCCAGTTCGTTGGACAAAATTTTTGTCACATGATGGACGGCAGCTTTGCTGGCCGCATAGGAATAGGCCGGAAAACCATGTGGCATGGTTCCCATAACAGAACCGATGTTGATAATACGTGCAGGTTGCCCCGGTTTGCCGGATCGAGATAACAGGGGGACAAGTTGGCGGGTCAAGGTAAAGGGTGCAGTTACGTTGAGTGTCATCACCTGTTCCCATGCATTCCAGGGGAACTGCTCCAGGGGTGCACCCCAACTGCGACCTGAATTGTTCACCAGGATATCCAGCGACTCTGATTGTTCAGTAATGGCCTGGGCAAGACCATTGACACCTTCTTCGTTCTGCAGGTCGGCCTGCAGCGCGATACAGTCACCCGGGAGATCCGCCAGACTCTCAGCAGCCTCTTCACAGGCTTGGAGGTTACGTGATGCGATGTATACCTTTGCACCCGTAGACACCAATGCCCGGGTAATCATAAGGCCAATACCACCGCTGCCACCGGTTACCAGCGCTGTTTTTCCTTGCAGGCCATATAGCGAACCGAGGTACTCGTTAATGTGGTGCATATTAATATCCTCGAAGCCGTGCAAAGCGATCAAGATGAAAATGACGGTCACCCATGAGGTGTTCAAGGATTCTAGCCCGCTTATAGAAGAAGCCAAGATCAAAATCGTCGGTCATACCGACACCACCGTGAATCTGAATGGCTTCCTCTGCCACTTTCATGGCTGTTTCTGCCAGTTTCGCTTTGGTCATGCTGGCACATTCCCCCAGTTCCGGATCATTGGAATCCAGTTTATGCAAGGCATTCAAAACCAGGGATTTGCACAATTCGATTTCGCCGAATAACAAGGCAGCACGATGCTGCAGCGCCTGAAAGCTGCCTATCGCCACACCAAACTGTTTGCGTTCCTTGAGATAGTCCAGGCTGCGTGTGAAAGCTTCGATAGCGACTCCAAGCAGTTCGGCCGACTGACCAATACGACCCGCATCAAGAGCATGTTCGAGGGTTGAAAATCCATCATTTTC
>PVMS01104642.1_pt1 | contig 10757 bp, 9 predicted proteins | sample 1853461 | NCBI WGS metagenome assembly PVMS01 (sample SAMN08582032, study PRJNA380276) | Marine sediment metagenome, whole genome shotgun sequencing project. | isolation source: ocean sediment barecode stripped | collected 2017
CTTCAGGTCGCAGCAGAAACAACTTTCGGAGGTTATTCGATTCCACAGGCTTCATTGTTTTGAGCAGCCTCTGTCAATCCTTTGCGTCTCCGCGCCTTTGCGCCTTTGCGCCTTTGCGTTATCTCTGCCCGCTTGTCGGCATCCTACTCCCGAGAATCTCCAATTCCCAGCTCCAGGAGAAGCCTCCGGTTCTCTCGCCAGTTCTCTCGCACCTTGACGTGTAGGCCAAGATAGACGCGGGTTCCCAGGAAATGCTCCAGCTCATGGCGGGCCGCAGTACCGATCTTCTTGATCATTTGTCCACCCTGGCCGAGAAGAATTCCTTTTTGCGATCCTCGTTCCACCAGAATCGATGCTTCGATTCGGGTGATGTCGGTTTTGTCTTCCCAAGCGTCGATTGTCACCGCACTGGAATAAGGTACTTCTTCGCGTAGATAGAGCAGTATCTTTTCACGAACCAACTCGGCGGCAAAAAACCGCTCGGGGAGAACGGACAGAGCGTCTTCATGAAAAAGAGGAGGCCCCTCGGTCAGATATTGTTCCAGCAAGGCCACCAGGCGTTCGACGTTGTCACCTTTCAAGGCCGACAACGGCACAATCTCTTTGAACTCGCGACGGGTCCGGTAATCGTCGATGAGAGGCAAAATGGTTTCCTTCGACACCTGATCCACTTTGTTGATGGCCAGCAACAACGGTGCTTCGACCCTCGCCAGCAATTCCAGAACGTGCTCGTCCCCCCGGCCGAATTTCTGGGTGATGTCCACCATGAGCAAGACACAGTCCACCCGGTTCAGGCTGGCCAGAGCCGCCTCGACCATCAGACGGTTCATTTCGTGCCGCGGTTTATGAATACCTGGGGTGTCGATAAAGACGATTTGCGCTCGGTCGGTGTTGGCGATAGCGGTGATGCTATTTCGAGTGGTCTGCGGCTTGGCGGTGACGATGGCCACTTTCTGCCCCACCACCCGGTTGACGAGAGTGGATTTGCCGACGTTGGGCCGGCCGACGACACTGACGAACCCGGAACGTTTCAAGGAGTAACGCGTTTTCTCGGAAGTTGGAAGCGAACTTTGTGGATGCGCTGGCCTTCGGCCTCGACGACTTCGACCCTCATCCCGTTCAAGTCAATCGTCTCACCGGCTTGAGGCACCCGACCAAGGGATTCCAGGAGGTACCCGGAGACCGTTTCGAAGCCCTTTCCGTTAACCTCCAGATGTAGTTGGTCTTTGACGTCGTCGATATCCGCCTTGCCGCTCACAAGGTAGACGCCGTCCCCCTCTTGGACAATTTCCTGATCGACTTCGTCGAACTCGTCGTGGATATCTCCGACGATCTCTTCCAGGATATCTTCAACGCTGACCAGACCCGATGTTCCGCCATACTCATCCACAACGATAGCGAGGGTGGATTGGCTCCGCTGGAACTCCCGCAACAGCTCGGAGACTTTCTTGGTCTCGGGCACGAACTGGACCATTCGAACCAGAGGCTCAATCGGCGCATTCAAGTCGGCCTCTTCCCGGTAAGCTAAAAAGTCATTGGTGAAAACCAGCCCGGTAATGTGATCGAGGTCCTCCTCATAAACCGGAAGGCGCGAGTACTTCTCCTCGATGAACAGCGCCCCAAGGTCGGCCAGGGGAGCATCACGGCGTACCGCCACCATTTCGGGTCTAGGAGTCATGACCTCCCGAACGATCGTGTCCCCAAAGTCTACGATAGATTGCACCATCCGGCCTTCGTCACCCTCGAGGATCCCTTCTTCTTCCCCGGTTTCGATAAAGGCCTGGACTTCTTCCTCGGTGGCCGGCTCCTCATCTTCCCCTTCCGGCCTGAGAAAAATCCGCACCAGTTTGACCAGAGGCCGCGAGATGGGCATGACGACACGCATATAAATCCGGATGGCGGGAAGCAGAGCCAGAAGGATCTTTTCAGGGTTTCTGCGGGCGATGATGTTGGGAATAGCTTCCCGGAAAATCAATATCATCGGGAGCATGGTCAGGAATGCAAAAACAAGGGCCCGAGAAACGCCCGAGGAGATGTAGAGGTTGGTTACCAGCACCGTCACCCCGATGAGGCCGGACTGGATCCCGATTCGCAGGGGCAGCAGAAAGCTCATGGGCTCGTTGAAACAACGGCTGAGGAACTCCGTCTTCCAGCTTTGCTCTCGATGGGTCTTGATGGAGATCTTGCTGAAGTAATGGAAAGCAACCTCGATGACGGCAAGAAACAAAACCCCCAAGAGAAGAATGGTGATTCCGAAGAGCGTTAGATCGGTAGGGATCACTTCTTCCGCCTCGCCGCGGTAGCGCGACCGGGCCCTTTTTTCCCGGGACTGGTAATTCCTAACTTTCGCCGCCAGCGGTACTCGATCCTTCGCATCTTGCCGTCAGCGGACTCATGGTCATAGCCCAGAAGGTGAAGGAAACCGTGGAGCGCCAACACCTTCAACTCGCGATCCAGATTCGACCCTCTCCGAAGAGCCTGCCGGTTGGCCGTCTCGGCCGAGATGACGATGTCCCCTAGATAGCTCTGGTCTTCCGGGTCCTCGGATTTATCAGAGGCAAAAGCCAACACATCGGTGGGACGGTCGTAGCCCCGAAACATGCGGTTCAAAACCCGCATGCGGTCATCCCCGACCAACACCAACGTGGCGGCGCCACCCTCCGGCCCCAACCCATCCGCCACAACTTGTAAGAAGGAACCGAGTCCCACACGGTCCATTTTGAATCGTCGCTGGAGATTGCGCACCTGAAGAAGAGCTTGCTCCCGACCGATGCCTCTGCCCGTTTTGCCTACACGCTTGTTGTCCTTAAGCACCGATTCCCCTCAGCTTTTCGCCCTCGTCCTGTACCACGATCGTCTCCACCTTCTTTTCGAAGTCGAAGCCCGGGTAATCCACCCGATGATGGTGCATCCCCATGAGCACCCGCAAGAAACCCTGAGAGATCCTCTCCAGATCACGAAGGGTCAAATCACATTCGTCTAGTTGTCCATCGAGAAAGATGTAGTCGATGATTTGCCGGATGACTCCCTTCAACCGAGCCGGGCTCGGCTCCTCTAAGGTGCGCGAGGCAGCCTCCACACCGTCGGCTATCATTATCAATCCCGCTTCCTTGGTTTGCGGCTTCGGTCCCGGATAGCGAAACTCCGCCTCGCTCAACTCTCCCAGCGAGGGATCGTGGCTTTCTTTGGCTTTTTCGTAGAAATAAGTGATGAGCTTGGTGCCATGGTGTTGAGGGATGATGTCGATGATTTCCTGGGGGACATCCGCCTCCTTCGCCATCTCGATACCCTCTTTCACATGGCTGGCGATGATGAGGGCGCTCATGCGGGGAGAGAGCTTGTCGTGCTTGTTGGCGCCCGTCTGGTTCTCTACGAAGTAGTCGACCTTCTTTATCTTGCCCACGTCGTGGTAGAGGGCGGCGGTCCGACAAAAGATGCCATTCGCCCCGATGGCTTCCGCGGCCGCTTCGGCGAGCGATCCGACAACCACGCTGTGGTGGTAAGTGCCGGGAGCCGCGAGCGTCAAGCGCCGGAGTAAGGGGAGGTTGTGGTTCGAAAGCTCGAGGAGCTTGATGTCGGTCGTGCGCTGAAAAAGCGACTCGAACGCAGGAAGAAGGAACGAGACGACCACCGACACGGCGGCCCCACCGATGAACGCACAGACGAGGTCAAAACCGAAGGTAATTCCAGGGGTGTAACGCTCGGTCAGCAGATCGAGCGCAAAAACAACGACGAAATTGACGCTTCCAATGAAAAGCCCGGCCTTGATCAATGCGGTGCGCTGCTTGTATTGGAAGTAGCCGAGAATGGCCCCCAAACAGGACAACAAGCTGAAAACCGCCAAATAGAGGTCACCGGACATGAGACCGAGAAAAACGGAGAAGATCACCGAGGCCAGGCCGGCAGCCGCCCTTCCCTCGAGGAGCCGCACCAATATGGCCACCGCGGCGAAAGGTACCACGTAGTGATAGGAGCTGACGTGGTTCAAAGGCGGGGTTACGATTTGCTCTCCCAGAGCCGCGGCCACGAAGAAAACCACTCGGGCCAAAACCAGGTGTCCCACTACGATGATTCCCACCAGAGCAAAGGTTTGTCGTCTCCTGGAGGGTGTGGTGCGGGCCGGGCCAAGCAGATTCCACTGGCAAAGGAAAAGCACCGCGGAGATGAGAAAGGCTCCTACGATTTTTGCCAGGCCCCACTTTCTACCCTCCGCCGCCGAAAGGATCTCGAGCTGCCGAAGCACCTTTTCATCGATTTCGTCGCCGGTGCGAACAATGACTCTCCCTTTTCGAATCTGGAAGTAGACCGGCTCGACTTCGTCGCCGGCGATTTGCCGCTGGCGTTCGGTTTCCGCAAAGTTGAACGTCAGGGTGGGTTGGATGAAACGCGAGCCGAGCTCCGCCAAGCGACGAAGAGAAGCCGCACCAAGATTGGCCGGTTCGGTTAGATTCTCTTGAAGGAGACGCTGGCCCTCCTGGGACGTGAGGAACGTAGAAAAGTCCTGCAGGCTGGTGACCTGCCGGGTGATCTGGTCCCGGCGATTGATTGCCCGTCCGGAAGCTTCCAGGCGTTCCTTGCTCGCCACCAGGTCTTTTCGGAGAACCTCGACCACCGCATCGCTGAGAGCCTTTTCCACCTCCGGACGAAACTTTTCCTGATATAACAGGGAAAACTCTCTCTCGCTCAGCGGGACTCCCAGCACATCTCGGAGGATTAAATAGAGCTCATCCCGCTCGACCTCATCCAGTTCCTCACTCTCGACGAGCCATTGGCGACCCAGATCGAAAGCTTCGCTGATGGAGTCGGCTGCCTGCAGGCTGGTGCGATTGTTGAAGTCGTAAACGTCAGAAACGGCCTCGGCCGCCTCTTCCCGGCGGGTTTGCGTCGTCACATCGTCTTCATAGCTGAAGTCATAAGGCGCCTTGATATCGACGGGAGCAATGGTGCCAAGCTCGTAGCGGCCAGGCTCGAATCTCAGCTCGGGACCCATTAGAGCTGTGAGGGCCAGGGAAAATCCTATACCCCAAGGCCAGGGTGAGCTGAAGGCCCAATCCAAGATCCTGCGGCGCCGGAGGCGAGGCCGGCGAATCTTGGCGGTCGTTTCCTTGTTTTTCCGGCTAGATGGATTTTCCGAGTCCATGGCAGTCGTTACAAAGGCTCCTTACCCGCCTCCTCGGTATTGGTCGCCGGAGTTGCCGCCCCATGGACGTTGGGACGATTTCTTCCGTTGGAACAGCGATCGTAGGCTCGAATGATCGATTGTACCAGCCGGTGGCGGATCACGTCGGTCTCGTCGAGATAAACGTAGGCGATTCCGGGTATGCCGGAGATGATTTCGATGGATTCCACCAATCCACTGACTTTCCCGTACGGGAGGTCGATTTGAGTGATGTCTCCGGTTACCACCGCCTGGGATCCGAAACCGATACGGGTCAGAAACATTTTCATTTGTTCGGAGGTGGTGTTTTGAGCTTCGTCCAGAATCACGAAGGAGTCATTGAGGGTGCGGCCGCGCATAAAAGCGATGGGGGCGATCTCGATGGACCCACGTTCAATAAGGCGAACGACACGCTCGGCATCCATCAGATCGTAAAGCGCGTCGTAAAGGGGGCGAAGATAAGGATTGATTTTTTCTTGAATGTCACCGGGGAGAAAGCCGAGCTTCTCACCCGCCTCCACCGCCGGCCGGGCCAAAATGATTCGATTGACTTGCTTTTGTTGAAAGGCCGCGAGCGCCATGGCCACTGCAAGGTAGGTTTTACCGGTTCCGGCGGGCCCGATTCCAACAACGATGTCATTGGCAATGATGGCGTTGATGTATCGAAGCTGATTCAAGCTGCGCGGCATAACCTTCTTTTTCGAAGGCTGCACCACACTGGTAACAAAAAAATCCCGCAAAGAGACTTGGGGGTCCTGCCTCACCAGCCGCATAGCCGTCCGAAGATCGCCGGCTGAGGCTTTGTAGCCTTCCTCGATGAGGTCGGAGAACTGCCCGAAGATATTCTCCACCGCCTCGACCCGAGCCGGGTCGCCTTCCACCAATAGCTCCGATCCCCGGCTCACGATCTTGACGTCCAGGGATTTTTCGATGGACTTCAGATTCTCATCGTGAATGCCGAATAGCGCGAGCGTGCCTTGTTCGGGAACCGAAATCTTTTTCATAGAATAAAAACCGCCACCTCCTGAGCCTGAACGGTTCTACCCCCTCTAGAGACAATCATCTCCTAAATTGGACGAGAGGAAACTTCAAAGTGAGGACGTCCAGAAAGATGCAAAAAAGGCCCGCGTGGGGAGCAGCCCGCATCGAATCAGCCATTACGTACAATTGATGCTAGCACAAGGCCGGAAAAGCCGTCAAATAGTCCATCATCTTCAGCCATCCCCGGAAGAGTCAATCATTTGCCGCTTTCTTCCTCATGAGCCTCCGCCGACTTTCCCTGCGCGCCGGGGCGCAACATGAGCCCCAACTCATCGAGCTGCTCCTCAGCCACTCCGGACGGCGAGCCGGTCATCAAGTCCATAGCTGAGGTCGTCTTTGGAAAAGCGATCACATCTCTCAAGCTCGTTCCACCGGTAGCCAGCATGGCGATGCGGTCGAATCCGAGAGCGATTCCTCCATGAGGAGGGGTCCCGTACCCGAGCGCGTCGAGAAAGAAGCCGAACTTCTCCCTGGCCTCCTCGTCGCTGAGCTGCAGGATCTTGAAGATTCGCGCTTGAACATCCGAGCGGTGGATTCGAATGCTGCCGCCACCCACTTCGTGGCCGTTGGCAACCACGTCGTAAGCAAGCGACCGGACCTTGCCCGGATCCGTCTCCAACCATTCGAGATCGTCGGGATGAGGTGAGGTAAAGGGGTGGTGCATCGAGCTCCAGCGCCCCTCCGATTCGCTGAGCTCGAACAACGGAAAGTCCGTCACCCAGACAAATCGCCAATCGTCTTGGTTAATCCAATTCTCTCGCCTGGCCAGCTCGAGACGCAAAGCGCCGAGCACTTGCGAGCTTTTCGTCGGCTCTCCCGCAACCATCAACAGGAGATCACCGGAGCCGCCACCGGCACCGGTAAAGGCCTTCTGGATCCGGTCTTCCCCCACATGTTTTGCCAGGGGAGATTGGACACCTTTGTCGCTCCAGCGGGCCCAGCCGAGTCCGGCGGCTCCTTCGGCCTTCGCCAGTTTCTCCAGTGTTTCCAGGTCTTTACGAGAATAGCCGGCACAACCGGAAGCAGCGATGGCTCGAACCGCCCCTCCCCCGGCTATGACGCGTTCAAAGATACCGTAGCCCGAGCTTTGGAATAGCTCCGACAGGTCTGCGATCTCCGCACCAAAGCGGAGATCAGGCTTGTCACTTCCGTATCGGTCCATCGCCTCGTGGAACTTCATACGAGGAAATGGCGTCTCGAGCTCGATGCCAAGAGTTTCCCACATTGCAGAAAAAAGCCCCTCGACCAGTTCGAACAGGTCGTCCTGGTCGACGAAGGACATCTCGATGTCCACCTGGGTGAACTCGGGCTGGCGATCCGCCCGAAGATCCTCGTCCCGAAAGCAACGGGCAATTTGAAAGTAGCGGTCGAAGCCCGAGATCATCAGGAGCTGTTTGAATAGCTGCGGCGACTGAGGCAATGCGTAAAAAGATCCCTTGTTCACCCGGCTGGGCACCAGGTAGTCCCGAGCTCCTTCGGGGGTGGACTTGGTTAAAAAAGGCGTCTCCACCTCGCAGAAGCTTTGCTCCTCCAGGTACAGGCGGGCCGCGAGCGAGAGTCGACTGCGGATCTCGAGATTGCGAAGCATCGATGGCCGGCGAAGGTCGAGATAACGATAGCGCAAGCGCGTCTCCTCAGTGGCACGGACATCTTCTCCGGGAAGAAACGGAGGGACTTTAGACTCGGACAGGACCCGGAGCTCGACGGCGTTGACTTCGATTTCACCGGTGGGCAAGCTCGGGTTGGCTGCCCCCCGCTCGGCCACTGGACCGCGAGCTGCAACCACCCATTCGGAACCGATCTTTTTGGCCAAATCGACAACTTCCGGCCCCGCTTCCGGCTTCACCATCACTTGAGTCATGCCTTTTCGATCCCGAAGATCAATGAATGTGATGCCCCCGAGGTCACGGACTCGGCTCACCCAGCCCATGAGAATCACTTCTGTACCCACATCGGTAGCACGCAAGGCTCCGCAGGAATGCGTTCGCTTCACGTTGATTTCCTTTCCTTCAGATATTCAACAAAGATCAAGAAGGACCACCCTCCCCACGGCGGAGCCAAACGAGACTACGCGGAAAATCATAGGTCACCGACAACTCTCGCAAAAGGCTGGAGCCAATCACCCCTTGGGGTTTGCCACCGTAAGGGAGCTTCTTCATCTCGGACAAACGCGCCCGCACCTCCCCCGCAGTGAAGCTTCCCACTCGAAGGCTGGAAAGCAGAACGTCTTGGGCTTTTCCATCCACCAAACCGATCTTCTGCGCCCACTTCTTGTCGATGGCAACGACCGACGCGGAAGGATCGAGCACGAAACGACCCAGAATGGATTCGTTCACCAGAACGTCCACCGCAAGAGCGCGTTCGCCCCTCTCGAAAGTCGCACTCCCGTCCGGTATCTCTCCCTCCGGGGAAGGCTCGAGCAGCAAGAGCTTACGCGGGTAGTGTACCGTGAGGCGGAATGGTTCCAGAAACTCCAACCCAACTCTTCCATAGGCGCGCAGGCCGTCCCGAACTCCAATATCATCACCCAATTCGATCAGGAGCGTCCTGACTCCCTGTCTCCCCACTCTTCCCACTTCCACGGTATCGAGGTAGGCCACCGATACTTTTTCTTTGCTGCCGTAGTACTCGATCTGCACCGTTTCCCCTTGATTAGAGAGCTTCATTCCGGTGGCCGCCACCAGCAAGGTGTCAAGAAGTACTTCCCGCACCGAATAATCAATCACCATAGGTTGGGCTTGCCGTCCGTTGATTCGAACGTCGACGATGGGAAGCGCGGAGTCCGATGGGTGCTCGAACGGGATCCAGCTCGGAGCCGGCGTAGCGGGCGGAGCCTCCTGGGCCGCGCCCATCAGAAACCCGCAGAACGAAATCAAGGTGAGTCCCCAGAAAATTTGTACAGGCAATCTCATCCCTTCACTCCTTGCCGAAGCCTCCGTCCGCCAATGAACCCGGAACGACACAGCTCAGTGCGTCGTCCACCAATCTACCCCTCTGGCACTCGAACTGAAACGTCGTATGGTTGATATCGAAGCGGTCGCGCAGGGATTGCTCTGCCTGTCGCGCCAGCTCTTCAGTCTCACTCACCCGTAGGTCGTCGACGTCCAGATGTGCGGACAAAGCATGCAATCCCGACGTGATCGTCCAAACATGCAGGTGATGCACATCCCTCACCCCGGGTATCTCCCTGAGCCCATCAATCACTTTCTGCAAGTCTATATTCCGAGGGGTGGCTTCGAGCAAAATGTCCACCGACTCCGCTATGAGCTTGAAGGCCCAGTACAGGATGGCGCCGCAGATGCCGACCGACAATAGCGGGTCGATAATGGTCCATCCAGTATAGGAAATGGCTACAGCCCCAAGGATCACCCCTACAGAAGAGAACGTGTCGGTCAGAAGATGAACAAAAGCGGCCCGGACGTTCAAGTCCTCGTGCTTGGCACCGTGCAAAACGTAAGCACAAACAAGGTTCACCGCCAGGCCAAGGATCGCGATCAGCATCATGGCGCCGGTGGCGATAGGCTCCGGCTCCATCAAACGTCTGTAGGCCTCGTAGAAAATCCAAACCGAAATGAGAAAAAGGGTGGCGCCGTTGAACAGGGCCGCAAGAATCTCCAGCCGATTGAGTCCGTAGGTACGGCGAGCGGTGGCTGGACTAGCGGCAAAAACCACCGCCAGCAGCGAGACCAGTAACGCCAGGAGGTGGGTGAACATGTGTCCGGCGTCGGAAAGCAAAGCGAGGGAATTGGTGAGAAGCCCACCGACGGCTTCGGCGGCAAACGTCACTCCCGTCAGCACCACGGTCACCACCAGCCGGCGGCGACTCTGAGCTCGACGAGCGGGACGGAGCCCGGACATATTATTCAATGCTTCGCGGAGATCAATCCTTAATTTAACGAAGCCAAGCCTCCCCGATGGACTTTAGCAGAATTGCCACCGAAGCGGTTAATTCAATGTCGGAAGAAGAGATTGGATTTGCGGCGGTTTTGCGGATTGGCGAGCGGACGACTCAATGAGAAATCTGAGACTCGGGAACCATCACCCAACCATTGTCCTGCAGAGCTTCAATCGACGGGGCTCCGCGACCGGAGGCAGCGGGTTCCATCGGCCGTGGCGGAAAAGCAAAGGGCGCTTGCCAGAGATACTGATCCATCAGGTACTGCCAATAGGTGTCGCGGGAGACTGATTCCTCCACCTCCAACCATTCGCTTCTCGGAATCGCTTCAGCCATGAGCTTCCCTCTCGTCTATGTCAACTCCGATAAGCAAAAAATAAGCCAAAAACCGCGATATGGAGTCAGCCAAAATAACTACAGTAAAATGAGTGAGTTAGACAGGATATTCCGAATCAGGAAGGCTGTGGAAGAAATCCGTACTGTGTCATCTTTTGACTCTGTGCAACGCAGGAGGGACACATTTTTTCGCTAACACGCCCAACAACAACAGCAAAACCGGCAAAACAGCTCCGATGCAGGAGTGGGGGGAGAACCACATACTAAAACGGCGATTGTAGGGAAATTACCTCAACAATCGCCGTTTGTCTCCGCGAATCGAACGAA
>PVMS01116967.1_pt1 | contig 10756 bp, 9 predicted proteins | sample 1853461 | NCBI WGS metagenome assembly PVMS01 (sample SAMN08582032, study PRJNA380276) | Marine sediment metagenome, whole genome shotgun sequencing project. | isolation source: ocean sediment barecode stripped | collected 2017
GCTGTACTATACCGCTTATCTTAATGTGCTGCGCCCAGTTGAAGATGTGGCGGCGTTAGACGCTGGTTTTGGCGTTACCCGTCAGTACTGTCAGGGTGGACTGGATGATGAAGGCGGCTGTACATCCGTCAGCGAGGCGGCAGTGGGTGAGTTGGTAACGGCTCGTTTAACGATAACGCTTGAGCAAGATGCCTACTATCTTGTAGTGGAGGATTATATCCCCGCGGGTGCTGAAATTCTAAACACAAGTCTGAAGACCAGCCAACTCGGGGCGGCAGATTTTGACGTACGCAATCCCTATAGCGATGGTTGGGGTTGGTGGTTCTTTAACGAACCTCAAATTTACGACGATCATATTGCCTGGGCGGTAGATTATCTGCCCTCCGGAACCTACGAATTAACTTACACCCTTGTGCCGACACAACCGGGAGAATTCCATGTTATCCCAGCACGCGCCTGGCAGTTCTACTTCCCTGAGGTACAGGGCAACAGCGCTGGCGCAATCTTTGAGATTAACCAATAGAGCCGCAGCGGATTACGCCCAATCCTAAAGAGAAAAATCACACCATGATAGCTACTGTTCATAATTCGGTGATTACAACGCAAGGCGTGGTACGCCCAACCCAAGTTGAAGTTGATTTAACGCGCTTAGCAGAGAATTACAAAGCGATCCAAGCGCATGTTGGGGATGCCAAGATGATGCCCATCGTTAAGGCCAATGCCTACGGGCATGGATTGCTCGAAATCGCTCGCCTGATGGAAAAACTGGGTGCCGATTATATTGGTGTGGCCGTTCTGGAAGAAGGGATCCTGCTCCGCGAGGGTGGTATACAATCCCCGATTTTGGTTCTCAGCGGCATCTTTGAAGCTCAGGTGCCGCATTTCATCAAACATAATATCACGATTACAGCCTCATCCGTTGAAAACCTTAGATATGTCGATCAGGTTGCCGCGCAGTTAGGTGTGACTGCCAAAGTACATCTCAAGATTGATACCGGCATGGGGCGCATTGGGGTGCATTACTACAATGCAGAAAGCTTTCTCGAAACCGCCCAAAAGGCTAAGCATCTTGACGTTGAAGGCATCTACACCCATTTTGCCAATGCCGACAGCGCCGATTTATCTCATGCCCGTACCCAGATTGCCCGTTTTCAAGAGACGCTATATTTCTATGAACAGCATGATATAGCGCCCCCCCGTTTGCGGCATATGGCCAACTCAGGGGCCATTTTGCAGCTCCCGGCAGCGACCTTTGACATTGTGCGCCCAGGTATCCTGCTTTATGGCGTCTACCCCTCTCCAGAGGCTTTGCGCAGCGTGAAGGTGCGGCCAGTACTCAGCTGGCATTCGCGTGTGGTTTATTATAAAATTATTAAGCCTGGGGATCCGGTGGGATACGGCTCAACATGGCGTACAGAGAAAATGACGCGGGCTGTGACCGTTCCGGTGGGTTATGGCGATGGCTATTTTCGCAGCATGTCACATCAGGCGCGGGTCTTAATTCGTGGCAAACAATACCCTGTTGTTGGGCGAATTTCCATGGATCAGATTGTGATTAATGTCGGCATAGATTCGGCCAATAACGATGATCAGGTTGTGCTCATTGGTGAGATGGGCTCTGAATCCATCAGCGCAGATGATCTTGCTCTTTGGGCAGGCACGATCCCCGATGAGATTTTAACCAATATCAACACCCGTGTGCCGCGCATTTATATTAGGTAGCGCGCACCAAAGCCCCTGTTCATTAGATACGAAAAGGAGTTGGGCAAAAAAGTATGGAAACCGTAGTTTTTACCATTCGTAACCCCCGTAGGCAGGGCCAAGACGTTGTTCAAGCACCTATACGCCAGTGTAAAATAAGGCTGACACTACAACCCCATCTGTTATGAACGATCTCAATGTGGCAAATCTCAATAATTCACCTGCAATGGGGGGCTATAGATTTTTATTGGTCGGAGTCGGTAATATAAATAAAAAAACCTTTGCACCGGGTTTTCTAACCGTTCAAAGGTCTGGATGTACTCGCTGTGTATTTACCTAAATCTGTCTCTCGCCTGGGGGAACAGCGATACCCTCTCCCCACGGCACCCAGGCTAAAATAGTCGTTCCAGCTTTCAGGGTTGAAGTAATCTTAACATCGCCGCCAACTTTTTGTGCACGGCGGTGCATATTCGAGAGTCCATGGCCGATGGCTCGGACGCTGCGTACAACATCAAAACCACGCCCATCATCGCTAATTTTTATCAATACTTGTTCATCGGTGGACCATAGTGCAACTTCTACAGTTTTAGCATGGGCATGTTTTGCGGCATTGGCCAAAGATTCTTGGCAGATGTGGAATATGGTTAAAGCGTTCTTCTGAGGCAGCCTAGCTAGGCCATTTTTAGGCGTGGTTAAAGTTGCTTTTGCGCTGGCATTGATTTGGAACTCTTCAACCAGGCGGGCGATGCCCTCATGCAAAGATTCATCTTCATGCAGTTGACGAGGGCGCAAATCTAAGATATATGCGCGCAGATCGCGAATAGTTTGGTTGAGGCCAACGATGCCCTCACTGATCTTTCGATAAGAAGTGTTCGGGTCATCTTTGAGCGATAAACGGGCGTAATCCAAACCCAAACCAACGCCGTAAATAGATTGGATGATACCGTCGTGCAGGTCCATGCCAATGCGTTCGCGTTCTTCTAAAATCGCGATGCGACGGATTTGCCGCTGCAGGCGCGCGTTCTCAATAGTTGTGCCAGCCCATGTACTCAGTGCTGCCAGCAGATTGAGCTCGCGTTCGGATAAGGGGATATTTTCCCGGCTGGCTACAGTCATCACACCAATGACTTTTGTGTTAGCAATCAAGGGGATGCAGGCCAAGCGTTGGAACCCGGCCGCTATAACGGTCGGTTGTAGAAAACGCTGGTCCACTTCTGAGATCGACCTGACAAGAATTTTCTTTTCTTGCGCTGCTTGACCTACGAGGCACTCACCAATATCGAATTGGCCATCAGCCCAAAAAGTCGAGGCAGTTTCACCTTGATGCAATGCAAGATGCAGTATATTACTTTCGGTATCATGCAGGAATATTTCTCCGATATGGACGCGGAAATGGGCGATTACCTGGCGTAATATTACTCGTAAGATTTCATCAACATCCGACGTTTTCGAGAGTGCTTGCGCTAGATGATAAAGCAGCGCTAAGTCTTCATATTGCTGATTGAGCGTGTGATCGCGGCGGACTACATTTTGGTACAAGCGTGAGTTTTCAATCGCGACAGCAGCATACGCGGCCAAGGTTTCAATCACGCGTTCATCGTCTGTATTAAACTCTGACGCGTTTTCTTTATTGGTCAGGTAAAGTTGTCCCAACAAGCGTCCCCCTGACATAATTGGAACACCCAAGAAAGAAACCATCTCTGGGTGGTGTGCGGGAAATCCGACACTGCGTTTATCGGCAGCGATATGGGGGACGCGGATAATTTGGCGTTCATCAAGTACCGTTCCGAGCAAGCCTAAGCCTAGAGGCAGGTGTGCTATGCGCTCAATTTCGTCTTTCCCCATACCAATATGGATAAAATCAGCTAACTTGCCGTCTTCGTTAAGAATCCCCAATGCAGCGTAACGGGCATTGGCTTGATCTCGAGCAATGCGAACAATCCGCTCTAAGACATTATTGCGTGAAAGGTCCCCAACAAGCTGCAAGCTGGCTCGATGCAGCGCAGCAAGCCGCTCTTCTAATTGTTCACGAGTTAACGTTACCATAGATCCTCACCGCTCTAATTTTACCCCTAAATTGGTAATCTTGATAGTTTATATCTCTGAGAATTGGAGGGGGTAAGAGAAGATGGGAATTTTGTGTGTGAAGCACGCATGTCTCGTTTCACAGAGATATCTAACGACCTGATAGATTTTGCCAGCTTAATGACCTACAATTTTAAACTGGAGTGTAATGCTAATGATCAACGATTCTCGACCTATATCGCGCATAGCCGGATTTTATGATCTTTCACTTGATGAACGTGATGCTTTATTGATCCAAGGTGGGGTGCTTTCTGCGGATGATCTTGCCACGCTAAAAGGCAAACCAGGTCTGTCGCTTGAGGGTGCGCAGCACATGATTGAAAATGTTGTTGGCACCTATGCCTTACCCATGGGGTTGGGACTCAATTTTCAAGTTAACGGCCGCGACGTAATCATTCCGATGGTGGTTGAAGAACCTTCCATTGTAGCCGGCGCCTCTTTCATGGCGAAACTGGCGCGCGCGGGCGGAGGTTTTACTGCTGAAACAACCGCACCCGAGATGATCGGGCAAATACAAATTCTTGATGTAAAAGATCTTCCTGCCGCGCGTGATGCTTTATTAGCACACAAAGAAGAGCTGTTAGCCCAAGTCTCAGATATTGACCCGATCTTGAAAAAATTGGGCGGCGGCCCACGAGATTTTGAAGTACGCTTGATTGATGATTCTGCTATTGGGCCATTTTTGGTGGTTCATCTGATTTATGATGTGCGCGACGCGATGGGCGCTAACGCCGTCAACACAGCGTGTGAGCACTTAGCCCCCAGAATCGAGGCTATCAGCGGAGGGCGGGTGCATTTGCGCATCATCTCTAACCTGGCTGACCGTCGTTTGGCACGCGTGCGCTGCACAATTCCTTTAGAGAAATTAGCTTTTCGAGATCACGCTGCTGAAGACGTGCGCGACGGCATTATAGCTGCCTGGGCCTTTGCGGAGGCCGACCCGTATCGCGCTGCCACGCATAACAAAGGCATTATGAATGGAATCGACGCGGTTGTGCTGGCAACCGGCAATGATTGGCGCGCCATCGAGGCCGGCGCGCATGCCTACGCGGCCCGCAGCGGCCAATACACATCTTTGAGCACTTGGGGTCAGGATGATGCCGGCAATCTGGTTGGCAGTTTAGAAATGCCGATGGCGGTTGGCATTGTAGGCGGTGCTACTAAAGTGCATCCTTGCGCCCAGATTGCGCTAAAAATCATGGATGTGACCAGCGCCAATCAACTGGCTGAAATTATGGTTTCTGTGGGGTTAGCCCAAAACCTGGCTGCCCTGCGGGCCTTAGCTACCGAAGGCATTCAACGCGGCCACATGACTTTGCATGCCCGACAGGTTGCAATTGCTGCGGGTGCTGAAGGAGATCAGATTCCCTGGCTGGCGCAAAAACTGGTTGCCGGTAAAACTGTGCGCATTGACCGAGCGCGTGAAATTTTGGAAGATTTGGAAAAGTAGGCCAGGGCGTGTTAATACCTATAATTATGTTTATCCTAAGAGTGATTCTATGACCGAAACATCCCCCGAAAGTATTTTGCTCAAACCATCCCGACCTGTGGGCATCGTTGGCTATGGGTCTTATGTGCCGCGCTATCGTCTGCCGGCGCAGGAAATTTCCCGAGTGTGGACAGGCGGTGTGGGCGGTGTCCCGATTCAGGAAAAAGCAGTTCCTGGCTTTGATGAAGATACGGTGACCATGTCGATTGAAGCAGCCCGCAATGCCTTAGCTCGCTCGGGCATTGACCCCACGGCAATTCGCGCCGTTTGGGTAGGTTCGGAATCGCATCCTTACGCGGTTAAGCCAACCTCGACGATTGTTGCGGAAGCCTTGGGCATTGTGCCGCACGTGCAAGCGGCAGATTTGGAGTTTGCCTGCAAAGCGGGCACCGAAGCTATGGTGGCCGCCATGGGGTTGGTAGGCTCTAAAATGGCCGATTACGCCCTGGCTATTGGTATGGATACAGCCCAAGGCCGACCTGGTGACGCCTTGGAGTATACCGCTGCGGCTGGCGGCGCAGCTTTTATCCTTGGCCCTGCGGAAGAGGCTGCAGCTATTATTGAAAGCAGCTATTCCTATGTTACCGATACACCTGATTTTTGGCGGCGCGCTTACCAGAAATACCCTGAACACGGTCAGCGCTTCACGGGTGAACCGGCTTATTTTAAGCACATTACTTCAGCGGGAAATGCCTATCTCGATGCTACTGGAACAGGTCCGCAAGATTATCAGTACGCGGTTTTTCATCAGCCTAACACTAAATTCCCTACCCGCGTGGCGTCTCAATTAGGTTTTAGCAAAGAGCAAATCGAGACAGGACTTTTAGTGCCGGTGATCGGCAATACCTATTCTGGGGCTGCGATCATTGGCTTGACCGCTGTCTTAGATGTTGCCGAACCAGGCGAGCGCATTTTGGTGGTTTCTTTTGGTTCAGGCGCTGGCTCAGATGCTTTTTCGCTTCTGGTCACCGAGAAAATTACGGAGCGCCGCGATCAGGCTCCAAAAACAGGCGATTATATTGCCCGCCGTACGGAAATTGATTATGCAGCCTATGTGCGTATGCGCGGTAAGCTGACCTTGATGTAGGATGAAAAAATCTATGGATGTTGTGATTGCTGGAATTGGCCAAACTGATGTTGGAGAACACTGGCTTGTTTCTTTGCGTGAGTTGGCGTTTTATGCCCTTGAAGCTGCCATGCAAGATGCTGGCGGCTTACGACCGCAGGCTTTGTTCGTAGCCAACATACTGGCCCCCTCAATTTCAGGGCAAGCTCATCTTGGCGCGCTAATCGCTGATTTTGCCGGATTACGCGGTATTGAGGCCTATACCATCGAGGCAGCTGGGGCTTCTGGCGGCGCGGCTTTACGCGCAGCCTTTATGGCGATCAAGTCGGGTTTTGTGGATGTTGCCATGGTCGTCGGTGTGGAAAAATACACCGATAAAGTAAGTTCAGAGGTTGAAGCGGCGCTTGCCGCTACCGCAGATGGTGATTACGAATCGATCCATGGCATGACGCTAACCGCTCAGGCTGCGCTACTGATGCGCCGATATGCCCACGCGCATGATTTGCCTGCTGGCGCGCTGGCTGGTTTTCCTGTTACAGCTCACGCGCACGGTGTGAACAACCCGCATGCTATGTTTCGCAAGGCGATCAAACCCTCTTTATATTCGCGGGTGGGCATGGTCAGTGATCCACTCAATATGTTTGATGCCGCGCCTGATGCTGACGGCGCCGCGGCCGTAATCTTAACCCGACCGGAATTGCTGCCCCCCAATGAAAATTATCCCCAGGTGAAGATTGCTGCCTCGGCGTTGGCGACGGATACCCTAGCGCTGCATGACCGTCGTGACCCGCTAAAATTCGAGGCGGCGCGCCTATCGGTTGAGCGCGCTTGTCAGCAAGCAAATGTAACGATTGATCAAATGGATTTATTTGAGCTCTATGATGTATTTTCGATATACGCGGCGCTCTCACTAGAAGCGGCCGGATTTGCGGCTCCTGGCGAGGGGTGGCTGTTGGCTGAGGATGGTGAACTGGCGCTCACGGGGAGCATTCCCAGCATGACCATGGGAGGCTTGAAAGCGCGCGGCAACCCCTGGGGCGCAACGGGCGTGTATCAAATTGTCGAATCAACTTTACAGCTGCGCAACCTGGCAGGGGATAATCAAATTCCCGCCGCGCAGCGAGCTTTGGTGCAATCCTTGGGTGGTCCAGCTTCATCTGTGGTCACACATATCCTTGAAGTTGCCGAGTCTCAGCCCTAAGTTGATAGTTCCTGATAGTTTTTTCGGCTACACTTATTCAGAAGACAGGATAATTTGTCTCTAGGAGAAAACTTATGGAAATTGCACGTCATTGGCGGTTAAAGAAGCAACGTTATGCGCTGCAAGGTGAAATTTGCCCTCATTGCGAAGCAAAAATTTTCCCCCCACGTGATATCTGTCCGCAATGCGGTGATGAAGCCAAGACCCCGTATGGTTTTAGCGGTCGTGGAGAAATATATTCTTACACCACATTACACAATGCTCCCGTAGGTTATCAGGAATTGACCCCATACACTGTGGCGCTGGTGAAACTCGAAGAGGGGCCGATGGTGACAGCGCAGTTGACTGATCTTGGCGAAGAGGCGGTTGAAATCGGCATGCCAGTGGAAATGGTGACGCGAAAATTACGTTCGGACGGTGATAGCGCACGCGGGCTGCTGGTTTATGGTTATAAGTTTCGCCCTGCAACGATGCCTTCCATGGCCCTTGCTGACTAATGCTTTTATTGCTCAAAGAGCAAATATGAAGTGCTTCCTGAAATTTTGGGAAGCACTTTTTTTGTTTGGGGTTGAAGAGACCCGGGGGTTGTTTTCGGGCGCCATCAACAGGCTTGCGAAAATCTAAGCGATGACGCAGCTTATGACGCCCACCCCATAAGCCTTTTTAGAATACTAGAAATCAATTAAAGAAAGAGTTGGCATTTATCAGGCATAAATATTGCAACAGTTAGTTATCGATAGGTAGTTCTGGGAGAATTGCCCTCTTGGTGATGATCATGCGGTGGAGAAACTCTTGAGGATTTATAATCGCTTGACGCTGTTTGGTGATTATGCTAGTATCTTTGTTAAGAAATTGGGTTATTATTTTACCTGGCTTCAAAACCCCATGGCGTCCTAAGAAAGATCAATTCACTGCAAAATAACCTGACTTGATGGTCTATTAGCTTTCTTTTTGTTGATGAAGTTAATGCCAACATGTTCAAGGAGGAACCTAAATGAAGAAATATCATGCTTTCTTGTTCTCTTTGATTGTGATACTCGCGCTAGGTCTATCGGCCTGCGAACGTAGTGCAGCAACCGCAATTCCCGAAGAGGGCGCAGATTTTCCGGTGCCCGGCGGAGGAAATGAGACCAAAAGCCCCATGGAAGAACTGAACGATATTGCTACCATGACGGCGATGGCGGCCAGCGGCAGTGCTATCACTGAAGCTCAGAGTACACCGGGTAGTTCAACCTCGGATACAGACCCGGACCCAGCGGCAACGAAACAGCCAACAGCCGTGCCGCCAACCAAGGTGCCGGCGGGTGAAGTTAGAACATTTGCCAATCCTGATTCCTACACGCTGCAATCGGGCGAATTTCCATTTTGTATTGCCCGGCGTTTCAATATTGCCCCTTCGGCGATATTAAGCGCTAATAATTTATCCAATGATTCATATGTCTACCCGGGTGCTGTATTGACGATTCCTAAGAACGCCCCCGTTTATAACCTGGGTGCTCGTTCGCTGCGTGCACATCCCACGTCCTATGTTGTGCAATCTGGCGATACAGTTAATTCTATTGCCTGCTTATTTGGTGATGTTGATCCCCGAAACATCGAGGCGGTCAATAACTTTACTGGCGCTTATACCATTAGTGTTGGCCAAACCATTCAAATCCCGTAACTGCTATCAACACAGCCAAATAGAGAAACTCAGGAGCAGCCAAGCCCTTTTGGCTGCTCCTGAGTTATTTATGACCCGTACAATCAGTCGCAGCCTGGTTTGCGGGCAGTACATAGGCAAACCAGGCGGACACCCGGCTGGCATTAGCTCTAGGGGCGGGGATTTTTCCTGGAAAAACAATGGAATTTAAAGCAATTACCTCTAAGATCACTTATGAAGGGCGTGCCTTTTCCGTAAGCCAAGATCAGGTTCAACTGCCTGATGGCAACACAACCTGCCTCGATATTGTTCATCACATCGGCGCGGTGGTGATTGTCCCCGTAGATCAGGATGGCAATATGTGGTTTGTGCGCCAGTATCGACATGCAGCCGGTAAGGTGATGTTGGAACTGCCGGCCGGCACGCTGGAAGAAAAAGAAGATCCTCGGGTCTGTGCACACCGTGAACTGCAAGAAGAAATCGATATGGGCGCCCGGAAGATACAGCCATTGGGCTCATTTTATATGCTGCCGGGCTATTCTACGGAGTTTATGTACGTTTTCTTGGCGACGGATTTATTTCCATCTTCGCTGCCAGAAGACGACAGCGAGTTTTTAGTTGTGGAAAAAATACCTGTGCCGCAGGTGTATGCGCTGGCCAGAGCGGGTGAAATTGATGACGGGAAAACGCTGGCGGCACTGCTGCTGGCCCAACCTAAATTGGAAGCCTACTTAGCATAGAGCTGCCCAATAATCCATCAGGTGACAGCATCTGAATCACCGTATTGGGCAGGGAAATATCTCTCGGTGTTTGGTGCTCAATATTGGTCGTTATAATATTCATACTAGCACCGACAACCACGATATTATTCTCTATGATTCGGCGCATCAACAGAGAAAAGTTCTCGCCCCCAGATCATTATCCCCTTAGAAAGGTCAAGAGAACTTGATGCACACAGGCGGGCCGTTGAAAAATTTCACCCCGTGTCATAAATTCTGTATTGCTCACGATAAGCTTGCAATTTATTTAGGTGCCATTACATCAATTTATCAAGATAACGCATAATTTATTAGCGGCTAATATTTACCTGCTGTATATATTACCCTGACTGCAAATACGGAGCAGATCACCGTTCATCTCGCTAATTTTGAAGTTATCGTTTAACGTCCACCTGCAGATAGTTTGATGGGCATTGAAAGGAGTGCATTCTATCAGCATGGATGAGATCAACTTCGACGAAATAGAAGAAAATGAGGATGCCCCAGCATATAACCTGGGTGCTCGCGCGCTGCGAGCACATCCCACATCTTATCTGGTGCAATCCGGCAATACCGTTTATTCTATAGCGTGCATCTTTGGTGATGTTGACCCTCGAAATATTGAGGCGGTCAACAACTTGACCGGTGCGTATACACTCAGCGTTGGGAAAACCATTCAAATCCCGTAAGTGTTGTAAGAGCGTCTGATTTTTAGAAAATTGGAGCAGCCAAGCACTTTTGGCTGCTCCTGTGACTTTCTGGTGGGGAGGGCAATAACCCGCAGCGTGCCTTGGAGGCAAGATGAGCAAATCCA
>PVMS01130826.1_pt1 | contig 10756 bp, 8 predicted proteins | sample 1853461 | NCBI WGS metagenome assembly PVMS01 (sample SAMN08582032, study PRJNA380276) | Marine sediment metagenome, whole genome shotgun sequencing project. | isolation source: ocean sediment barecode stripped | collected 2017
AGCGACACCAGAGCAGGCACAGGCAGTACATGGTTTTATCCGTGAAAAACTCTCGGCGCTGGATACCGGGGTCGCTGACAAGGTACAGATTTTATATGGTGGTAGTATGAACCCGGCAATGCCAGTGAATTGTTATCAAAACCCGACATTGATGGTGGTTTAATCGGAGGCGCCTCGCTGAAGGCTAACAGTTTTCTCGCGATCGGTCCATCCGCTTAGGAATTCATGTGGAAAACATAAATAGCTTATTATCTATGGCCCAGGTCCTGCTTTCGATTGTTCTAATTACCCTGGTGTTATTGCAACACGGTAAGGGTGCCGATGCCGGTGCTGCTTTTGGTAGTGGTGCTTCCGCTTCGGTTTTCGGTGCGCGAGGCTCGGGCAATTTTCTCAGTAAGTCAACGGGAGTAGTCGCCACCCTGTTTTTTATCGTTTGTTTGTCACTCGCCTATGTGGGTAGTCATCGAGAAGTTCCCGACAGTATCATGCAATCTGTTACTGCTATCGAAAGCGAGCAGGAGCAGGCGATTACGGGTGATAATCAGGATATGCCGCCGGCTCAGTCAACCACAGGTACACAGACGAATTCTGATCTACCACCTGCCGAGTAGCCCGGGCTATTTTTACAGGTTGCCAAAATAAATTAGCCGATGTGGTGGAATTGGTAGACACGCTATCTTGAGGGGGTAGTGGCGAAAGCTGTGCCGGTTCGACTCCGGCCATCGGCACCATTTATAGGTTTCAGGACTTCCAATGGCATGGTCAAGTATGCCTCCGAGGTATTATCCCGCCAGTACCCACCTTAAAACGTGCTTTAATACTCTTCTATGAGGGTTCCTGCCTGAGACTAGCGAAGTCGCTTTTTTTCATGTGATTTATCAGGATGTAACGGAATCGAAGGCCGCGTGTATCGGATAGGGGGCCGACACACGGCTCACATGCGCGAAAGGAATCACCTCACGTGAATATTTGGGAGTGTTAGAAACTTTGTGTCATTTCTTTAATCGTGCAGCATAATGCTGTGAGGAGAATTGACAAAATTTTCTAACACTCCCCGCCAAGATCGTAGAAGAATCAGCCTTGCGGAAGTTGGAACTAGTATCGACTGAATAGTCTCAACTCTGTGCCTCTGCTTTCCCGATAGCTGACGTTAAATATTCCTGGGTATGCTTCTGCTTCCGGCACGCACCGGCCCTCTAGGGAGCATTTACCCCTCAGAGGTTTTTTTGTTAGCGGTTAGGCTGTGGCTTATGCTCTACAAATGTAATCTTGACACGCTTCGATACAAGCATTTAGAGAAGCCATATACTGACATTAAAATTTCAGTAGTCAACGGCAACTTCCGATACATGGCAACCAGAGCCGAAAAACATCAGACCTTGAATGCAACCCCGGATCGGGTCTATTATGAATCCATCAGACTACCAGAGGTGGGCTGAGGTCGTGGAAAATAACCCCTAAGGGAGCTGTCCAAAAAATGGGAGCCACTTCTCAGTATAGATATTCGCTTTTATGGTATAAGTGGCGAATTGTAACGAGTACGCCCGGCTACGGGCTGCAACAAGATTGAACGCTTCTAAAAATAAGAAAAAATTTTAACCTATGAGGAGATTCGAGATGCAATGTTTCAAGTTAATTGTTCGTTACATTCTTCTCGGGTCAATCTCATTTCTTGCTTCCTGTGGAGACGGCGGTGGAGGTGGCGGAGGCATAGTAGCGGAGCTGGATCCCTTTTTGCCGGGCGGTAAATTTACCCTGAGCGGAAAGATAGTGGTACCGGCGGTTGCGACCGTCGATTCCGATACCAATGACTTGAATGCACCGTTCGCATCCAACGACACGCCAAATGAGGCGTCCACGATCGGCAATCCCATTACACTAGGCGGTTACGTCAATGTAGCCGGAACGGGCGAACCGGGCCGATCACAGGTCGCTGGCGATCGCGACGACTACTATCGGGTCGAGCTGCTTGCCGGTCAGGTGGTCACGCTGCTGGTTTCAGATTTTCAGACCGCCGACGCCGATTTGTATCTATACGACAGCAGCGGCCAGAATATAGTCGATTTCTCTGTTGGAGTCGACCAGATCGAATCCCTGACGGTGGCTGCCGACGGCGTGTATTTCGTAAACCCCTATGCGTTTTCAGGTGCGTCAAACTATGTGCTGGTCATCGGTAACATCCAGATTGCCAGTGTGGGTGGCGGCCTGCACCTGTCAGATGATTTCGTTTCGGGGCAGGCGGTCGTGCGCTACGACACAAGCCTCTCACAGCGCCAGGCTCTGTCGGGCCAGAATCAGTCGTTCTCTTCGATAGCTTCTCGGAGCGGTTTTCGCATCAGCGCCGGTGCGCCGGACCGGGAGATGCTCCTGGAACTGGACGCGGCCGTCCTGCCATTGGCGGCCAAGACCAGTCAGCCAACTCCCGCAAACACGAAAGTTCAATCTTTTAGAAATGCCGAAGATCGCGCGAAGTGGGAAACGCTGATGGCAATCAAGGCGCTGCGCAAAGATCCGTTCATCAAGTATGCGGAGCCGAATTACATCCTCAAAGCGAGCGCAATTCCGAATGATGAATTCTATGTTTTGCAATGGCACTACCCGTTGATCAATCTGCCGGCGGCTTGGGATCTGGAGACCGGAAATGCCAACGTCATCGTCGCCGTCATCGATACCGGCGTGCTGCTGAATCATCCTGATCTGCAGGGCCAGCTCGTAGCCGGTTATGATTTCATTAGCGGAGCCATTTCCGGCGACGGTGACGGCATCGATGCGAACCCGGACGATCCGGGAGACGGCGGCGGAAGCCAGCCGAGCAGTTTCCACGGCACGCATGTCGCCGGCACGATTGCCGCGGCAACGAACAACAGCCGAGGTATCGCCGGCATCGCATGGGGCGCCAAAATTATGCCACTCCGGGTCCTCGGGATTGGCGGCGGCACATCCTACGACATACGGCAGGCAGTTTTGTATGCCGCAGGACTTGCAAACGATTCGGGTGGGGTCCCGGCACAGCGGGCAGACATCATTAATCTGAGCCTCGGAGGCGGATCCTTTTCTCAGCTCGACCAAGATGTATATACTGCAGCCCGCAACGCCGGCGTCATCGTCGTTGCCGCGGCCGGCAACGAGGAGACGGCGATGCTCAGTTATCCGGCATCATACTCCGGCGTGATTTCTGTCAGTGCTGTCGATCCGGAGCACCAGCTCGCGTACTATTCAAATTTCGGCACGGCCATCGATATCGCGGCCCCGGGGGGCGATGCGCGATCCGACCGCGATGGAGATGGTTATCCAGATGGCGTATTAAGTACCAGCGGCGACGATTCGTCTGGCTCGATTTCCTTTAACTACATTTTTCAACAAGGCACGTCCATGGCTGCGCCACACGTTGCCGGCGTGATCGCATTGATGAAGTCCGCCAACAGCAATATTACGCCGGATATCATCGATCAACAGCTAATTGCCGGCAACCTGACCGACGATATAGGCACACCGGGACGTGATAACAGTTTCGGTTACGGCCTGCTCAATGCACAGAAGGCCGTGACCGCGGCACTGACCCTCGGCGGATCACCGCCGCCGGATAATCCGATGCTCGGAGTTACACCCATGTCATTAAATTTCGACACCGTAACGACGGTAATTGAAATTACGACCCAAAACACCAGTTCGGGTAACCTCCAGCTGACCAGTATTTCAGCCAACCAGCCATGGATCACGGTCGCGCCGGTGAGCATAGACGGCAACAATCTCGGCACGTACCGTGTGACCGTTGACCGCAGCAGCCTGGCGGACGGCATTTATTCGGGCGAGATTACGGCTCAGTCCAGCGTCAACACCGTTAATATCCCGGTCTTCGTGTCGGTCAACACCACGGGTGCCAGCGGCGATGTCGGTTATATATACGTGCTGCTGATCGACACCGACACGGGAACTTCCATTGATGAGATTTCGCCGCCCGCTGTAAGCGGCACCTATTCGTTTACCTTCTCTAACGTCCCGGCCGGAACCTATGAGATCCTCGCCGGAACCGACTCCGATAACGACTTTTTTATCTGTGATCCGGGAGAAGCGTGCGGAATCTATCCGAGCATCGACCAACCAATCCAGCTCGATGTCAGCGCCGATGAATCAAACCTGGACTTCCCAATCGGCTATATCGTTGCATTGCCGTCGCTCAATAGGAACGGCAATGAAGGCATAGAGCCAGATCGGGACATTTCCCGCCGAGCGATAAAACCACTAAATGCGATTGCCCGATGACCCTACGCAAATTTGCCACAATTGCCGCCACGCTGCTGCTGACCGCCGGCGCGTGCCAGTCAGGCGTCGAACCGACAGGCACATTGACCACGGTCCCGATTCAAGTCGCTTATCGCGACAGTCAGTGCATGAAAGAGAGGGCAATCATCGAGCCGATTCACAACACCACCGTGCTAACGGACTGGTGGCAAACGCTGGCTCGGCAGCAAATCCCCGCGAAACCGTTGCCGCAAAGCCTTGGAGCGATTGATTTCGATAGGTCAGCGGTATTCGTCTTGTCGATGGGGTCGCAGCCTACTGCCGGCTACGGCATCGATTTACACAGCGACCGCGCAACCGTGCAACGTGAATCACTGACGATACCCGCAGGCTGGCAGGAACCGCCTGCCGACACAATGGTCGTTCAGGTTGTGACCAGCCCGTGCATTGTGTTTACTGTACCTGCCAAACAGTATCAAACTGTAATTGTCCGTGACCGGCAAGGCAATACACTGGTGGAGGCTCGTTTCTAGACCAGGTAGCTACACGCACCAAATAGGCAATCCAGCCAATTTGTTGAACCGCGGAATTTTCACTTCTCCTTATATATCAGATAAATAAAAGCCTCAGAAAAGTGAGTCTTTTTATATTTGGTGGGAGGGACTCGAACGCATTCCCCACAGCCGTCTATCTAATCGGCACACCTTTGACCGGACTATTCGGAATATACAGCCGTAAGTCAGTCGCTTAATACTGTATACAAAATCCTACAAACACTATCGACTTTTGCCTAATCTCACCAGGGAAAAATCTGAGATAGTGATTTAAAATCTAAAAGACAACAACAAGGATCCAGAATATGCGTCTACAGACGTATCAATGAGAAGTGTGTTAGCGATAAATTTCTCATAATCATCGGGGTCGCGATAGGAAAGAATAAAATCCAATGCTATATGGTTCCAGTTGTAGCCTATCCCGCCATTTACCTGCAATCCTTGGAAGGATTGTTTAGTACCAACAAACTCCCACGTCTCTTTAAAGAAACCACCACCGATATAGGCTTTAAAGCCCTGTGACGCGAGTCCTGTACCCCAGTGCAAAACAATATCATACCCCTCGCTATCAAAACTGGAAAAATCATCGTGATCTAGTGAATAAACGGTGATACGACCATCAAAGTTATCTAAAAACACCTGGCCAAGAGCTAGAGCGTAACCAGAAAAATCGTCATCCCCGGAAATCGCACCATACGAAATATTTTCAGTGTACAAACCTATGCTTACTGAAAAGGGCTTCTCAGGTTCCTCGGGGCTTTTGATTTCTTGAGCGCCAACGGTAGCCCAGACAAAGAACAGCGATAAAACTAAGAATATGCGTCTCATGAAATATCTCCCTGTTATTATTTTGGTTGAAAGTATAACGATTGAACTGGTTTAAGAATAGCGGTAAAAAATTCAGCGCCTAAATCATGTATGTGACATTTTTTAATTAGCAATCAAATAAACAAGCAAGAATGTATTTTCCTGATCGACAAGTACAACCTCTCAGGTGCTTTTGTCAGTTTTGTCAGTGCCACCTCTGGGGATATTAATTTTTAAGAGAGGATTCTCCTGTCCATGCCCTCTGGTTACCAAGACCTGAAAACTGCTCCCACCGAATCATTTTGGGGGTATCTATGGGGGTATATTTAATCTTGTTTTAAATCAAACCTCTATGTGTAAAGGGTTGTAGAGGAAAGTTCGACTCCGGCCATCGCACCATACTCAGAAACAAAGAAGGATATAGAATAAAGGCCGCTAAAGACTTAGGGGCATTGCGGATAATTTCGAGGCTCGAATGTTTGAATCAAACCTCGCGGCACCTATCCCGGTAGGCCCGCAATTTGAAGCCTGTCAAGATATCTCTCACAATCGTCGGAATTTTTATACGCCAGTGTTCTGGTCCAACGCCCAACTGAAAAATTTGGACGGATTTTCAATAATTCGGTCGTGTGGTATTTCGTCAATTCCCTATTATCTAGCCCAACAGAAGTAGCGATTAGCAAAGCGCGCGCCGTAATCCAGTAAGGCCTGTTGAAAATTAAATTGTCCAGGGGGCCCAGTGCTTCTTCGAATCGCTCGCCTTCGTAAAAAGCTCGGCCAAGTTCCAATAATTTTTCAGGTGTCCTTGGGCAGAGTCGACACGCGTGCCGTGCAGTGCTCAGGGCTTCATCCGGCTTACGCGAAAAGCTTTGAATCATAGCCAGGGTATCATGAGTATCTGCGCTATTCGGATTCAATGTTGCTGCTTCCACGGCAATGCGCTCGGCACGGTCATGTTCGTCGCTATAAAGATCGAGGAATGCCAGAACCCCAAGCGCATCGACCTGATCGTTATCCAGTGATAACGCGGCCTCCGCGGCTGCGCGTGCCGCACTGAAGGCCCTTTGTCGATCATCGCTCCACCATACCCCGGCAACCGCATGGTTCCAGCCAATATAAGCATGGGCCGCAGCAAATTGCGGATTCAACGCCAACGCTTTTTCAAATTCCTGTTGTCCCTGCGAAATCGCCTTTCTCGTGTTTTGTGAAAAGAAATCTCTGCCTTTGGCAAAAAACTCATAGGCAGCCATATCGCCAGCACTATCCCGCCATACCCGGATTTGTTCACCTTCGGTAAGTTCAACGTCTACGGCAGTAACAATTTCTCGGGTTAATTCATCTTGCAGCGCAAATATATCGGTAAGAGTACGATCATATCGATCTGCCCACAGGTGATGTCCGGTTGATGCGTCGATCAACTGCGCCGTGACCCTCACTTGCTGGCCGGCCTTCCTTACACTGCCCTCTACGACGTAACGAACACCCAATTCCTGGGCAACTTGTTTCATGTCGATTGCCGTCCCCTTGTAGGTAAATGTGGAATTTCGGGCGATTACGAATAAATCCGGTATCTTCGACAGCGTCGTAATAATGTCCTCGGTGATTCCATCCGCGAAGTATTCCTGCTCGGGATCGCCGCTCATATTGGTAAATGGCAGCACCGCGATTGAAGGATTCTCGGGGATTGGCAGGGCAGCTGGCTTGACAGGTTTCGAAATAACGTCTGCCTCCGGCGTCGGTAACTCTTCACCCGGCCTGAGAATTGCTGCAAAAGCCCTGACGGGTTGATCGAAACCCTTCAGCACCTGTTCGCCGAGGCTCTTGAACTCGAACGGCATCCTGGTAGGGACTGTCTCTGATATTGCCCCCTGAACAACGACACCACCTGATTCAGCTAACTGCTCCAATCGCTGGGCTAATACAACACCTGCCCCAGTTATCGTCTTGTCCGCAATTATCACTTCACCCAGGCTGATACCTATCCGCAGCTCTGGTCGAATCTCGCAATTGTGTACGGCATTTGATGCTTCATTGGTAACCTGAAAAGCGATTGCTGCGGTCACTGCATCAGACGCTCTTTTGAATTCGGCGACTAATGCATCGCCACGTAACTCACGGTTAATACCACCATATGCAAGAATAGTTTTAGAAAATTGATTAAATACAGTTTGAATGCGCTCGTGCGCGAGTGTCTCATTTATCTGGACGAGTTTAGTGGAGCCGACTACATCAGCGTGGAGGATTACTGCGAGCTTGCGTGATAGTCGATCTTTTTCCATTGATAGCCCAATAGGAATCAAAGTCAGCAGATGTTATCACATACTGTGCATTGTAATTAGCTTGCCGGGTATAGACGCAAACGTCCTGGGTGTGCCGTTCAGAGACGATCTCGTTTGAAATCTGGATGGCTGCTAATCGGAGGCCGCCGTTCATATTCAATCAAGCAATTGCCGGAGTGTGCCCTAACGAGACCTTCGCCTAATTCATTATTTTCTTCGAATATGCAGGTTGTAAATGGAGGAATACCTGGGCTCTTAATACTACACAAGGCCAGGAGATTACGAATGGCCATCTTTATTATCGCGTAATTCTGGGCACACAGTACGCAATTCACGGTAACTTGTGTCCCCAAATAGCATTCCATATAGGTTAAACCGATAACGCCAGAAATTTTTAGCGCCAACAAAGGAGAAGATTATGGCCAGGATGGCTAGAGCGGTAAATCCTGGAATACCGCACCATATAACCCAACGAGCGAGTCGACGACAGAAGGTCTTTTTTTTCGATGAGGATTACCAGCTTAATATTCAGTTGATATCCCGATTAGAGACTGTTCCAGCAGTTTACTCAACAGCCGTTTACGCCTTGTAGCGCTCCATCCATCGGAACGCCGAACGTACAGTTTTCCCAGGAGCCTACCTGTTTAGTGCCGACGAGGCACTTTACTGGTTGGTGGCTGACAATCCGTCGCGCTCTATCTGACATTGCCCGCATTGAAACCGGGAGGGACTCGTTGCCATTCCCCACCTTGCAACGCTCGCTCGTAACCAACCTGGTAGAGTTTGTTCATGTATTCGCTGTCAAATATTTCATTTAAAGGCTCATTGAAGTCATCCGGAATGTAGGTCAGGTAAAAATCGAGCCCGTCTCGCCTGGCTTCCAGGTAAATTCGTTCGATATCGCCGATTCCCTGGGTGCGCAGCAATGAATTAACCGACCGTCCAATCACCTCGAGAATACTGTAATCCACGACTTGATATGCTGGATTAAGGGGGGCATTTCTAAGCACGTAAACCTTCGGGTTTTCGGTTAAACCAACTCGTTTTCTAATCTCGCTAAAATCAGTGCCAAGCGGGTACATAAATACCTGGTTAACCGTACCGCCGTCAACATGCATCTCATCATAAGACTCGCCATTCGCTTCTACGCTGATTATTACTGGCGGGAATACGCCACCGATTGAAGTTGATGCGATAATAATGTCGTGTATGAGTTCCAGCGCATTAGGGGCGCCGCTTGTTGCAATCCGGCCAATACTCCAGAGCACGGGCCGACTAGTATCGAGATTGGTAGTGCCAACGATGAGTATCCGTCCTTTCTGATACTCGGCAGCGATTTTTTGCATTAATTCCTGTGTTATGTACTGTACTACTTTTTCACGGAGTAACTTGTTGTCAATAATCGACGCATTGGATAGCATTTTGAAAATAGATCTTCGTTCTACCAGGTCCTCCTTGGAGAGTTCGGTGTAGAACGCCTTAATATCGTCGTCATAGTCTGGACCCAGGAAAGCAAAGGGTGCTAGCAATGCTCCGGTACTGATACCAGTGACAATGGTAAATTCGGGGCGTGTGCCAGCGGCACTCCAGCCGTTCAGGAACCCTGCACCATATGCGCCATTTTCGCCACCACCAGAAATGGCCAGGTAATGGTGCGAATGACTTCCCATCTGATCCCAGCGAGATTCTTTAAACCATGCCTGTAAGTCCGGAGGTGCCGCGTCACCCCAGAAACGGATTCCGTCGAGATTTCTTACCTCGGCAACGTCGATCAGTGATTCGGGCACGGGATTGCGTTTAATTGCCGCGGCGCAGCCTGCGACCATGGCAATGGCGAGAATGATTGTAATCCAATGAGAATATCTGCGCATATTTATATTCCTCTGTCCGCGCACTGGTTTGTGCTAAAACTGGTTAATACAGTATCCTTTGGGCCTAGGGTAGCATCCAAGTTCTATGGGTTCCAACAATTTACTTGTTAGCAATCAGGTTCTGAGCCTTCAGTTGTCTTCGTATTGTTCAGTGCCGAATTGACGAAGACCAATTATGTTCCTACGGCGTATACCAAATTGGTGACGTGTAGGCACGTTCCTGCTGGCTCTCGGGAGCACCCTGGGGAATATCTACACCAAATCGCAACATGTCATACGCATACCAGGGCGGAGTAGGAATCTCCAAAACTCGCGCGTAGTAGAAGGCACTCTCTGCCGGGTCGAAATCCGGATCGGCCCAGATCGTTCCTAGCTCGGCTGCACCGATGTTGTTGGTCCAGCTTGCCGTCCTTACGTCAACAGTGTTGCCGACCGCTGGCAGTTTTCCATCCGCTCCAGGCTGTCGGTCGTCCGACCATGCGACGTCATAGACCTTCTCATGCGTCTCGCCTTCGCCGTCTAGCCAGCCCTTGACAATCTGGATTCGGTCAAGATTGCCACTACTCCACCAAGTAAAGAACGGGATTTGCGGCGTCATCCGAGACCCGCGAGCATCCAAAATCTGACTGATTCCCGCCAACGCTCTCAATATTGCCCCTTCCCACCGGCCAATCCAGTCTCAATCAGCCACCAGGCATGCCGATAACTTGCCGATTCTTTCGCAGGCTAAATGCCAATCTCTAGCCGGGCGATGCAAAGGGATCATACATCCCATGTCACTTAACTAGGCGGTTATAACTCCACTATTTCCGCCAACTCTCGAAATCTGCAGAAACCGTTAGCCATCTTCATCTGTCCGGGAGTCTTGCAATCAGGCTCGAACAGTGCAGGGTTTCCGACAAGAATACAAAGTGCTCTGGCACGTGAGGTCGCTACATTGAATCGATTTGGGTTGTAGAGAAATTCCATGCCACGCGGTGAATCTTCAGGGCTGGATGACGTC
>PVMS01058121.1_pt1 | contig 10755 bp, 11 predicted proteins | sample 1853461 | NCBI WGS metagenome assembly PVMS01 (sample SAMN08582032, study PRJNA380276) | Marine sediment metagenome, whole genome shotgun sequencing project. | isolation source: ocean sediment barecode stripped | collected 2017
ACCAACGGCATCAAAAATTACCCGGTCACGGGCGCCGAGGTCCACAGGGTCAGCAAGGAAGACGTCGAATCCATCTTTGTTAAATTCCGCGCCCAGGGCTATGCCGTCGGTGTTGCATCAGCGGATGACACTATTGATGTCTGTATGGATCCGGCTGCCCTGTTTGGCAGGCACTTTGCCATTCTCGGGCAGTCCGGTGCCGGTAAATCATGGACCGTTTCCAACCTGCTGCAGCGTGCAGTCAAGTCCATGCCCAAGGCACATATCATCCTGCTGGATCTGCATGGTGAATACAGTTGGGAGGATAACAATGGCAACCGGCAACATGCATTCGACGAGAATGTTACCCGTTATATTGATGCCCGCGACCTGGAAATCCCTTACTGGCTGATGACCTTCTCGGAACTGGTCGATCTGCTGGTTGACCGCACGGATGCCTCGGCTTCCACCCAGATTGCCTTTCTGCGTGACAGTGTGCAGGACTTGCGCAACAAGGCCAACAAGGACCTCGGCATTGGTCATTTATCCATTGACTCACCGGTATATTTCTCCCTGACCGAGCTGTTTGACTATTTTGAAGAAGCCAACAAGCAGACCACCCATTTCGGCAAGGAAAAGGGCGTGCTTGCCGGTCTGTTTGACCAGTTCCTGATGCGCCTGCAAAGTCGCATGAACGATACCCGCTATGACTTCCTGCTAAACCCGAAGCACCGCACCTCGTCAGACACGCTCTCCGGTCTGTTGCGCGACTTTGTAGGATTGGGTGAACCCAAGGCGCAGATAACCATTATTGACCTGAGCAGTGTCCCTTTCGACGTCCGCCCGATAGTCACCGCGCAGGTAGGACGTCTGGCATTCGAGTTCAATTACTGGAACCCGAAATTCAAGGAATTTCCCTTGCTGCTGGTCTGCGAGGAGGCACATGCCTATATCCCGCGGGAAGGTGACATACAGTATGAAGGCACGCGCCGTTCCATGCAGCGTATCGCCAAGGAAGGACGTAAATACGGTGTCGGCCTCGCCGTGGTTACCCAACGGCCACACGAACTGTCCGAAACCGTACTGGCGCAGTGCAGCACATTTATCTGCCTGCGAATGACCAACCCCGACGACCAGGACTATGTCCGTGACCTGGTGCCGGAAGCGGAACGTGACTTCATCGATATCCTGTCTTCCCTGAGCCAGGGCGAGGCCATGATTATGGGGCTTGCCATACCGCTGCCGACACGTGTGCAGCTGTACCGGCCTGATCCGGTACCCAACAGTTCAAGTGTCGACTTCTTTCGTCACTGGGTAACCGGACCATCCGATCTGGATGTTGATGACATCGTAAATCGCTGGCGCCGCCAGGACCGGCTGCATAAATAATTGTAGCTGGCCGGATGAATTCGACCCTGCCGTGGGCAGGTCACCGCTGTTGGCCGAATTCATCCGGCCAACAGCACAATTCTGATTTGTTTCAGGCCTGCTCTGATTCTGCCTCTTGCTCTTCAAGCAACGCATCATAGCCAAGCAGGTGCAGTACCTGCTCCCTGGCAGCCATACCGTCCTCGTAGCCAAGCTCCATCAGGTCCTTGCAGTAGGGGGCATCAAACATCAGGTAACTCATTAAGGGACGGCCTTCGCGCGTCAGCGCACCGATTCCCTTGAGCAACACACGCACTGAACGCGGGAAGTTGCCAACATAGCGTGCCACGATGTCACGGATATCACGGCTTGGGGAAATCACCAGGTAGTCTATCTGTCGTAACGAGGTGTCCTTGTACTCAACGCGCTTGTCCTTTGTCTCCGTAATGGTGTGATTAATACGCCGCATGCGTTCAATATCTGCATCCAGGCTGTCCATAAACAAGGTGTCGAATATATAGCCCGATATTTGCCCGAAGGTGGGAAACGGAACACTTCTTTCATCTTCAGGCGGCGTATCCGGTCGCGGATTCCTGACACCGATGATCAACAGCCGGTTGGCTCCCAGATGCAATGCCGGGCTGAGCGGCGCTGTCTGGCGCATGGAGCCGTCACCGAAATACTCGTTGCGTAGCTTGACGGCAGGGAACAATACCGGGATCGCCGAGGATGCCATCAGATGATTCAGCGTCAGTTCTGTCGGTTGCCCGACCCGGCGCGTACGTTTCCAGGGCTTCATCCCCTCCTTGCCCTGGAAATACGTTACCGACATGCCACTGGTATAACCCGATGCCGTAATGGAGACGGCATCCAGGTCACCGGCATCAATTGCCTGCTGGATACGCGCGAAGCGGATGTGACTTTCCAGCAACCCGCGTAACGGTGCATTATCCAGAATCGAGCGTGGCTGTCCCTTGCCCAGCCCACCCAGGAGAAATGTTGCCGCCCAGCGGTAACCGCTTTTTATGGCCGTCCATGCATCGGTCCTGAACACCTTGCCGACATGAAAATTCGCCCAGATGCCGTAGAGCCGGTCTACACCTTCCCGAAATCGCGTGGCACTGCTGGCCAGCAGCACTGCATTGAGTGCGCCCGAGGAAGTCCCGCAGATTACCGGGAAAGGGTTTTTTGCATCTTCCGGCAGCATATCGCCAATCGCCTTCAGTACGCCTGCCTGGTAGGCATTACGTGCCCCACCACCCGGTAATATCAGGCCAGTGACCGGTTTTTCCTTTTGTTTTTTGAATGACAGCCAGTACATTAGTGTGGCGATTCACCGTTGAAATGAGGATACACAAACAAGAACCGGAACGGGAAATGCTACCGGGGCTCTCCCTGTTATCGGCCAGCCAGTCAATATATACAACATTCGGCCAGACTTGTGAAACCCGATAAACCAATACAGCAGCACCTGCCGCCATTCAATCCGGGGCCATTGATATGGATCAATACATAAGCAGCCCGCTTCCCTATACTTGCAGGACGTGCATGCTGACTGAAGGGGTAATTGGCGATGAACGCAGGAAAACTCTGTAACCGTAACGTAATCACCACAGAACGGAACACCACCATACGGGACGCCGCCCGCCTCATGCGGAAGCACCACGTAGGCTGTCTGATTGTGACGGAAGAGAAAGCAGGTATCACAGAGCCGGTCGGTATTCTGACTGACCGGGATATCGTTATGGAAGTTATTGCAGAAGACATCGGACTCAACGAGGTAAGCGTTGGCGACATTATGTGCTATGCCCTGCTGAAGGTGTGCGAAAATGACAGCATCCTTGAGACGGCGCAACGCATGCGTGCCCGTGGTGTACGCCGGGTCCCGGTCATCAACGACAAATGCGAGCTGACCGGTATTCTCGCACTCGATGATATTCTTGGATTGCTGAGTGAGGAACTTTCCATGCTCGCCAGACTGACATCACGCGAAGCCGAGCAGGAACAGAAAAAACGGGCATAAGGCCCCAACAGGTGTAGCGCACCACATCGCAGATACAATTCGCGATGGATCAGTAAAACAGGATGTGCCTGATGCCCGGGACAGGAGTACCGGGCATCCTGTAATCCGGCAGCTCAACCAGACTTGAAGTATGACACCCATTGCGGCACCGTCTGTGGCCGGTATGTTTGAGGCCGAACCCGCGGCGACTGGGGATCCAGACGCCTGCCGGTCAGGCTGGGGGACATCACCCTGCCAGCCTGACCATGAGGAGTTTGTAGACTGGCCTAGCGCCAGGGAGCTGCCGGTGGACGCATGCGGTTCTGCGTCCACGCCGGCGGTGCAGGGCGAGCCGGTCGTTGCGGCGGAGTCATTTCACCAAACAATTCCTCACGTTGCTCTTCCATATACGCCCGGCGTTCTTCAGGGGCCATGCCCATCAGAGTGGTACGCATGGTAGCCATCTTACTGCGACGTTCTTCTGCCTGCAGGCGCAATTCCTCATGGCGGCTGGCAATATCAACCTGCTCATCCAGCATACCTTCCATGATATCATCCTGATTCTTCACCAGGTAATTGTGCCTTTCTTCTGCACGATTACGCATTTTTTCCTGTTGCTTAACCAAGGCGTCGAGGCGTTCCTCACGCTGTTTCAGGTAGGCATCCATACGTGCCTCCCTCTGCTTCTGCCTAGCCTCACGTTGCCTGGTTACCTGCGCCTCACGCGCCTGCCGCTGTTGTTCGTGAATGGCCCGCTGTTCATCGTGATACTTTTGCTTGGCCTGCTGGCGCTCTGTCATGGGGCGCTGCTCCGGCATCGTGCGCTGTGCGCGCATGCTCTCCACCTCTGCCTGGTGCTCCTCACGCGTCTGCTCCATCTCTGCCTGACGTTCCTCGCGCAGTTCTTCCATTTCCGCCTGATGCGCCTGTCGCAACAATTCGGCATCTTTGGCACGCTGGTCAAATTGCTCACGATAGGCGCGGACACGCTGTTCCATCGGATTTGGTGGCTCGGCAGCAGGTGCAGCCTCAGCCGGACTTTCCTCGGCCTGGACAACCGGCAGCAACAGCATGGTAGCAAGGATGCTGAATAAGACTGGTTTTAAAGACATAATTGTTCTCCTTTTGAAATTGTTCTGGTGTTCTCCTGAAACATAGACAGTATAGCCTATCCGACAGATCATACGGCTGTGCCGGCTTCCCGCCCGGACTACCCCGCTACCAGCCGCATCAATGACTGGTCCCTGCCGGCGATGGATATTGTTAAAAACGTTGCATTTTTCAGGAGGCGTTCAGGATTTGAAGACAGCAGGGCAGAACCGGCACCATCCAGGCGAGGAACCGCGTTACTACCACGGCATAAAGCTGTTCATCCGCCCCATTGGTCTCATACTGTGGCTCATGTCACCCATTTCATAACGCATGCTATCAATACTCACGTTCATGGAGCCCATATGCTGATTCATGGCTCCCATCGAAGCATTCATGCCCGTCATATTGACCAGCATGGGTTCCAGATATTCCAGTGCTTCCATCCTGTCAGCCATGGTCTCAACAGACTCGGACATGCTATAGACACGGCGGGTCATGGTGCGCACATTTTCTGACAGATAAATCACGCTTTCTGATATATGGCCGAGATGCTTGCCCATGTCCGGGTCCATCCCCTGTGCCAGCGTACTGATATCCTTGCTCAGGGTATAGATAAGAAAGAAGCCGTAGCCCGCCAGGACCACAAAGGCCAGCATGGCAGGATAAATGACCAGTTCCCAGCGACGTGCGCTCGATTCAAAAATGCTGACGAACCGATCCATCGCATCACCTTCAGGAAACAGTTCCCGCGGAGAATTTTTGCCGGCACCCGCTACAGAGTCCTGCTTGTCACTATTTGTTATTTTCTCGGTCATTTTTTTCGCTGTCAGGAGATTGTAGTTTAAAGGGCACTAACCTTGTGGTACAGCCTGTCACTGACGTTATTCCTATTATCAGGCCTAATTTCAGCGTCAGTCAAATAACAGGCCGGATCTTCTGCCCAGGGGTCCCCGGTTAATTGCATGGCCCGTACCCGGGTATTTCCTCCGCAGATATCAAAGTAACGGCACTCGCCACAACGACCTTTAATCAGGCGTGGCACGGCTTTCAGCCCCTTCATGATTGGATCCGAGGTGTCCTGCCAGATCTCTGAAAAGGGGCGCTGGCGAACGTTTCCGAGGTCATAATGCCACCAGAAAGTGTCCGGGTGCACCTCACCGAGATTGTCGATATTGGCAATATTGACGCCGGAACTGTTGCCGCCCCATTGCCGCAGTTTTGTCGCTATATGGTCGGCTTTTCCAGGATAATGCTGCTTGACCCACTGCAACAGGTACACCCCGTCAGCATCATTGTTGCCGGTAACGAACTCCAGGTCATCATCACGCTGCGCATGCAACAGCGCGGTTTCGAACAACAGGTCCATGGAATGGCGGGTAATATTGAGATGCACGTCACTGTCACGGTTCCGGTTACCGCGGCCGGCGTAATTCAAATGGGAAAGATAGAACTTGTTAACGCCCTCAGCAGTCATCAACTGCAGCATGTCAGGCAACTCGACCGCGTTGTCCTCGGTCATGGTAAAGCGCAGGCCGACCTTGATATCCCGGTCACGACACAGGCGGATACCTGCCATTGATGCATCGAAGGCACCTTCCTTGCGGCGAAACAGGTCATGCGTTTTTTGCTTCCCGTCAATACTGATACCCACGTAGTCATAACCGACATCAGCAATGGCATCGATATTGTTTGCGTCGATCAAGGTGCCGTTGCTTGACAGGCCCACATAGAAACCCATGTCTTTCGCGCGTCTGGAAATATCAAAGATATCCGGCCGCAACAGTGGCTCACCACCGGACAGTATCAGTACCGGCACACCAAAAGCCTTCAGGTCATCCATCACCGTGAACACTTCTTCCGTATTCAGTTCACCCTTGAAATCGATGTCCGCCGATATCGAGTAGCAGTGCTTGCAGGTCAGGTTGCAGCGCCGGATCAGGTTCCAGATTACAACGGGACCCGGTGGCGAGCGTCTCTCGACAACCGGTGTGGGGTTCACCAGCTCCTGCATATATTGCGAGATTCGAAACATACTGTTTTACCCCTTGATCCTCAGGCCGGTCTTCTTGAGTATACGCTTGCTGTAGAGCACCTCCTGACCACGGCAGTGCTCGCCAAGCAGGGCCGCGATACCGGCTACCTTTGCCTCAACATCCTGGCTGTTGCGACCATGCACCATGGCAAACAGGTTATAGGGCCAAAGTGGCAGGTGCCGTGGCCGGTGGTAACAGTGACTCACATAATCCAGCGCGCCCACCTGCCTGCCCAGTTCACTGATGTGGTCATCGGTAACATTCCATACCGACATACCATTAACCGTGTACCCCAGGGCATAATGATTGGGAACCGCTGCAATACGGCGAATAATCCCGTTTGCCTGCATGGCGGCCACCCGCTGCAGCACCTCGGCGGTTGCAAGACCCAGTTGCTGCGCCAGCACCTCAAAAGGCTCGGCGACCAGCGGCAGGCCCGCCTGCGTGGCAACAATAATCCGCCGGTCGGTTGCATCCAGCTGCTTGTCCGGTTGCTGTGCCTTGCTCAACGTTTGCGAGTAGCCTGTCATCACCATCTCCTACACGGCCAGCTTCAGGCCGATATAAAACTCTTCCTGCTTCGGCATATCGTAGACCCGGCATGCGGCTGCCTGCTCGATTTCCCTGATAACGGCGGCGGCCTGCTCCGGTCGTTCCGTGGCAATCACAAACCACATATTGAGGAGATGATCGCGCTCATAGTTATGCGCCACTTCCGGAAAGGCATTGACCCGATCAGCAACTTCATCATAGCGCTCCAGCGGCACTTGCATGGCACACAGGCTCAGGGCACCGCCCAGGTTTTCTGCGTTAAACATCGGACCAAAGCGCGTCAGCACCCTGTCATCCAGCAGGCGCTGCACCCGTGACAACAACTCATCCACGGACAGCCCAAGTGCTGCCGCGACATCATCAAAAGGGCGCGGACACACTGGCAAGCCTTCCTGCAAGCAGTTCACGAGTCTGGCATCGACACTATCCATGCGACCTCCGCCCATGCGACATCTGCAAGTGACCGGACACGCTGCCGGTTTCCACGTAGCGCGCGCCACGCTGCTTGAAGCTGCGGCCACTGAACAACACGGTATGCGGGATCTTCTCCAGCCCATGGCCGCCAATGATCTGCTCGAGACGCCGCAGCACGCTGTCACGCTCACGGCCGTGAATCATGCAAAACAGGTTATAGGGCCAGGCCGGCAATCGCCGTGGACGCTGGTAACACAGGGTCACGCAGACCTCCTCGGCCAGCAGTGCACCGATGCGCTCGACCTGGTCATCCGGGATATCCCAGACCACCATGGCATTGGCACGGTAACCCAGGGCCCGATGCTTGACCACGACACCCATACGCTTGATCAGCCCGGCGGACTGCAGCATTTCCAGACGCTTGATGACGGCTGCCTCACTGAGGCCCAGTTGCTCTCCGATTGCCGCATAGGGATGCGCCACCAGCGGCAGGCCATCCTGGATTGCAGCAATCAACTCACGGTCTGTTGCGCTCAGCACCATAGTGGAAACCCCAGGTCGATAAAAAATGCACGCTCCAGCGGCAGATTGAGTACCGCAATACCGGTAGCAGTCTCGATTTCATCCAGCACCTGCGCTACCCGTGCCTGGTCCGGTGCCGTCACAACGAACCAGAGATTGAAATCATGTTCACGCTGGTAATTGTGATTGACTTCGTCAAACCGGCTGACGAATGCGGCAACCGTTTCCAGTTGCCCCACGGGGACCGCCATCGCAGCAAGGGTACTGGAACCGGCCCGCTGCGGTGCAAACACCGGCCCGACACGACTGATATAGCCGCGTTCCTGCAGGGACTCAAGGGTGTTTATCACCTCGGTCTCACTGACACCCAGCTGCTGTGCAATGTCCGCGTAGGGAGCAGGACTCAGCGGGAAGCCGCGCTGATATTCATTCAACAGGCACTTCTCCAGCGCCATCAGCGGTGCCGGCGTATCCAGGACGGACACCGTGCCGGAATGCAAACCTGTTGCCTGTATACGTTCATTCGCCATTTCTAGAGCCCCGTCCGGTGTGCCCTGGCGGTGAAAAATATGCCGCTGGGTTTTTCAGCGTCCAGTTGTGCCACGCGTTCAAATGTCTCGGTGTCATAGATCTGTACCTGGTCGGCATCTCGCACGGACAGCCAGACATTTTCACCCCGTGGCGCGAACTCCATGTGCAGCACGCCCTTGCCGGGCTGCATGGAATGAATGATTTTCAGAGACTGGGTATCAATCACCTGGATGGTGTCATTCAACGGGTGTGCAAAATTCACCCATACCTGGCGTCCATCCGGTCGCGCCACAACGAAGACAGGCTGCCCGTGCACGGCAATGCGCCCCACTTCCTTCCAGGTCTCGCTGTCGACCACCAGTACCTCGTGCTGTCCCACTGCCGGAAGAAAGGCGTAGCGACCGGCCATGGCCCAGCCTTCCAGGTGCGGCATCTTGTAGACCGGCAATTTCTCTTTACCACGGCCGTAACCATCCATGATGCGCTGCACACCCTCCTGCGGATTCCACAGGTCCAGCAGCGCCATGCCATCTTCACCGAACAGGCCGGCGATATAATAGCGACCGTCCGGTGTAATCAGGGCATCATAGGGGAGCCGGCCAATATCACGAAACACTTGTACATCCGGTTTGGCCGGATCAGACAGGTCAGCAATACGTATCTCTCCGGCATCATAAAGTGTGTATACAAACCGCTGCCCCGGTGCATCCACCAGTCCCACTGTCTTGGATAACTTGCCGGCATCGTAATCAGCCGGCATATCGGCAACCAGCGCCAGGGAATCCGCAGCAAATACCTTTACACCCCCTGGTGTGTAGTTGGAAACCGCTACCAGCGTGCCGTCCTGCGAGATAGCGCCGCCAATGCTGTTGCCCGCCTGCACCACCCGCTTGACGAGCTTGCCGCACAACAGGTCAATCTTTGACAGACCGCCATCACGGCCAAAAATGTAGGCATAGCGTGCATCACGCGAAAAGACGGCGGAGGCATGTGACAGGTCACCCAGTCCCTCAATCCGAAACAGGCTGGCCCTGGCGGTCGTATCCAGCACCTGCACGCTGCCGCTGGCACGCTCAATGACCAGGCCCATGTCGCCAGTACCGCGCGTCAAACATTTGGCGTTTACAGTCGCTGCCATACAGGTCAGCAGCATGGCTAACAGCATGCGAACCCGGTCTGGCAGGAAATTCACAACCCGTCCCCCCGGCGCATGGCCTCGACCAGCCAGCGCACCTCCTGCTCGGTCAACAAACCGCGCCACGGCGGCATCGGCGTACCCGGACGGCCATCCAGGACCGTATTCTCCATCAGCACAGGTGGCCGATCACGCAGATTACCCGGCAATAACGGCGGCCCCAAGCCACCCTTGCGGGTCATGCCATGACAGGAGCCGCAGTCATGCTTGAGGAGATACAGCAGTTCAGCCTGTCGCGCGGTATCCGGTGCCGCTGAAACCGGCGTCAACTGGATCATCATGGCCAGGGCAAACAGCCGCTTGCTCGTTTTCCTCACACCAACGCCTCACGGGTAAGATTAGTAACCTGTTATCTTACAATGGTACTCATTGCAACCCTTGATCTACATCAACTTGGGCAAAGACAAAAACCTTGCTCATCCGGCGGAAGTACTGAACAATGCCGGATTCGACCTTTCCGGCCAACCCGGGCCGCTTTCAGGCCCTGGTGGAACACCGGTATCCCTGCAAGCCGGTCACATAATTGTGCTTATTTTGATCTACATCAAGTACACAAAAAAGTGCGGGTTCGATAATTACGCCGCACAGTGAAACGAATGCCAGCCGTGACGGGTTGCCAGCATCAATCGGAACCAACTGCAACCCGATGAACGTCAATCTGTAGAGAATGCAAGTTCTCCCTACTTTAATTGAAAACAGATTTTACAAAGCAGCACCAGTCGCAACGCAATCATAACCGTCGGTAACAAAAGGAGTAATCAAATGAGTGTGAAACACAAAATGAAGTACGGGGCAGCATTGCTCGCCGCGTGCATGGGTTTGGCAGTGTCAACAGGAGCTGCCGCTGCCAAGGAGGCCTTCAAGCCTCTTAACGACGCAGAATTCGACCAGGCAAAAAGCATGTACTTCCAGCGCTGTGCCGGTTGTCACGGCGTATTGCGCAAGGGCGCGACAGGTAAAAGCATGGAACCCCAGCCAAGCAAGGCCGAAAAGAGCAAGGGTACCCTCAAGCTGGGAACAAAACGGCTGACCAAGATCATAACAAATGGTACCTTCGGTGCTATCTG
>PVMS01076376.1_pt1 | contig 10755 bp, 15 predicted proteins | sample 1853461 | NCBI WGS metagenome assembly PVMS01 (sample SAMN08582032, study PRJNA380276) | Marine sediment metagenome, whole genome shotgun sequencing project. | isolation source: ocean sediment barecode stripped | collected 2017
CATGGGCCGATGGACTTCAAGAGTCTACAATCCTGGTAACTTTTGATGAGGATGCAGGAGAATCCTATATTGTTCAGGATGTAACCTTGAGAGATGTTCCTGGCACTATTGACAAAATAACAATGAGGATGCTTTCTGAGGAGGATGGAGACTCCTTTATCGCCGGAGTTGTACTTGCCGATTTTCCTTGCGAAGAATATGAATCGGAGCTGCTCTGTTCATTTACCCAGGGTTTTTACGGGAATGCTGGGGGGAAAGCATGTGGGAAAAAGGCAACCAGTGATTTACTTGAAGATCTGCTCTTTGAAGAACTGGTTATGGGATTGCCTGACAAAGAGGGTGTTCTGGGAAATTCCTTTACCATCGAAGCGGGTGATGTGGATTGTGTTCTGGATCTCCTTCCTGGCGGAGGACCCTCTAAAGTACTGGAAGGCCATGTCTTTTGTGACGATACTGAACAGTTCGAAACCAATAAGCAAGGCAGGTTAAAGAATACCTTGCTGGCACAGGGGATTACCCTCACCTTAAATACAAGGCATTCGCCCAAACTGCCTGATTTTCCGGTAGATGGGACTGAGTTTGTGACCATGATGGCCATGGATTGCATAGATCCCGACGCGGGAGGTGTTCCGGGTACTGAAATGACTCATGCTTTTAGTCAGGAAATTGTAGACAAATTGGGCCCAGCTGCCACCATAGCTGATTTGCTGGATCTGGTGAATAAAGCCCTGGGAGGTGAAGATATCTCCCCGCTTTCGCTGAGCCAGGTGGCTGGTGCTGCCGGACTTGTGAATGAGGCCTTTGACGAGTGTGTGGTGGTTAAAGGATATGCTGAGATAACTCCTGTGGATGAATATTCAGGAGAATCTGGTGACAAGGAGGAGGAAGGAGAAAGTTACACCAAGAAGGGAATGACCGGGGTAACCGATAATGAGGAAGAAGTATTAGGGATCTATCCCAATCCGGTGATGGACCATTTCTACCTGGACATCCCTTCAGGTATTGGGGATGTAAAACAAGCTGCCATATACAGTGTAACCGGCGTAAAGTTGATGGATATCGAGCAGTCCATCCAGCAAGGGATCGACCAGGTGATTGAGATCAATGTGAGTCACCTGCATGAAGGGGTCTACTTTGTGAGAGTTGAAACGACAAACGGATCTCTGACCAAACGTTTTGGAATCCAATAAATAGGAAAATCGTCTACAAACGAAACAGGAGGATGTTCTTGCCGAAACATCCTCCTGTTTTTTTGCTAAACCTAAAACGAGTCTAATGCTTATAGTCTGCGAGTGATTCCATTAATTTCTTGCGGGTGAAAAAGATCCTGCTTTTTACAGTTCCTATTTTCAAATCCAGTTCATCGGCAATCTCCTTGTATTTAAAACCTTCAGTATGCATAAGGAAGGGAACTTTAAGCTCATCCTGCAAACTATCGATGTGCTTGTTGATCTCCTTGTGCTGAATGGTAGAATCGGGTTTGATATTCGATGATTCCTTTGAATTGTTCAGGTAGTAGAGGTCTTTTGTGGTATCTACTACGGTATTTTGTCTTATTGCTTTTCTATAATTATTAATAAAGGTGTTCTTCATGATGGTGTAAGCCCAGGCTTCGAAGTTGGTAAACTCGATGAACTTATCTTTTGAAGACAGAGCCTTCAGGAAAGTCTCCTGCAACAGATCTTTTGCCGCATCGCGATTCGAAGTCAGGCTCAATGCAAACCTTTCCAGTCTATGCTCCATGCTTATCAGCTTATTGTTGAAATCCATTGTTGTCATAGCGATTTAATTTTAGCGGTTGTTGGAGTAATTGTTTAACAAATATACAAACCAGTTAAACACTAGTCAAGAGCTAAATGGCTACAAGGCCTTGTAAATAGGAGTATTCTAAATAAGGGCTTCTTCGGAATGCCTTATTAATAAAGGTAAAATGGATATTAAAATCGTAATATTCTAAATTGTAGAATGAATCAAATTTGTTTACCCATCACTCTAAATGGTTAAACGAAGAAATAATGTGATAAGAAAAAGAGGAGGGAGGGATCTAATCTTCGCGAAGATCGTCCAGGAGACGACGCTCTTTTTTGGTAGGACGGCCGGCTCCCCGGTCACGTTTGGTATAGAAATCGTCCTGTAGTTCTAATTTGTGCAGCTCCTCTTCCGGAGTGATGTTCTTCACATAGTTAGCTGCAATCTTGGCACCCACCCGCTTTTCGATGGGATCCAGAATGCGGTAGGAGTAGACAATGGGCAGCTTTTTGACCTGGATTTCCTCTCCGGCTTTTACCATCCTTGAAGGCTTTGCAGGCATCTCATCGATCGTCACCCTGCCCTTTCTGCAGGCTTCCGAAGCCAGTGACCGGGTTTTATATACCCGAACCGCCCACAAATACTTATCTATCCTTACGCTTTTTTCCATTTTCGACTTCTATGTAGAGGAGATCTTGTTTAGCAGACTATAATATAGCGGTTTGCAATACTTATGTATCCAAACCATCACCAGCTCCGATCCTCCGATCAAAACATCTTTCCGATTTTGTTTCATGGCCCGGATCATTTTTTGGGCACATTTTTCAGGAGTGATGCCTTTGGCCTGACCCGGATCCATTTTGCCATGCGCCTTGCCATCCTTCTCAAGGGCATGTAGAGAAATATTGGTCTGAACGCGGCCCGGACTGAACACGGTCACCCGAATGCCTTTCTTATTGTTTTCGGCCCATACACTTTTGTAAAAGCCAAACAGGGCATGCTTTGCAGCAGCATATGCACTTCTGAGAGGGAATCCAAATTTTCCTGAAATAGAGCTGGTCACCCCAATGTGTCCATAGCCATTCTCAATCATGGCAGGCAAGAGTGCCTTGGTGAGAATCACCCCACTGAAGTAATCGATCTCCATGATCCTTCTGTCAATCTCCAGGGAAGTCTCGGTGGCCAGGGCCCTGGTGGATATGCCCCCGTTGTTCATTAATACATCCACACGGCCAAATTCTTTCAGGACCTTATCAGCCGTGTCTTTCACCTCCTTTGGATTTCCCAGGTTAAATACCACTTCATGGATGTCGGTGGAGATGGATTCCAGTTGCTTCTTTACACCCGATAATTCTTCAGTCTCATGGGAGGAGATGATTACCCTGGCCCCTTCCTTGGCAAATTGACGGGCCAGCTCAGCCCCTATACCCGAAGAGGCACCTGTGATCCAGACGGTCTTTCCCTTGTAATTCATTCCTTCAGCAAATTTGCTCCAAAAATAGCTGATAAAAAGGAAATAAGTGCATTAACCTTAAAAAGCAATTTGTATTCCCCTAAGGAATGTTATAACTTTGTTAGTACAGATATTTCAAGCTTATGGAGATTCAAATAATCAGGATTGGGAATTCAAAAGGAATCCTGTTGAGTAAAGTGTTGTTGGAACGATACAAATTTGGAGAAAAAATAGAAGTAATTATGAAACCTAATCATCTAGAATTAAGGCCTGTTAAGTCCGTCAGGCAGGGATGGGAAAAGAAATTCAAAGAAATGCATGAGCAGGGCGAAGACAGCTTACTCATTGACAATTTGCCTGAAGATGAGGAGCTGGAAGAATGGAAATAGCCCAATACAACATAATACTGGTGAATTTGGAGAACACCCCTGGAGCTGAGATCCAAAAAACCAGACCGTGTGTGGTAATTTCTCCCCATGAGATGAACAGCTATTTGCGAACCATTGTGGTAGCACCAATGACGACTCGTTCCAGGTCATACCCCACAAGGGTACCCGTTCGACACGCTGGAAAGGCAGGTTGGATAGTCGTGGATCAGATCCTAACCATTGATCGGAAACGCATTATCAAGATATTAGGTACTCTGAACCGCTTCGAAATTGACCGTCTTAAAGAAGTAATCAGGGAAGCTTATTTAGAGTGACCCACCTCCAGTTTGAAGCCCATGCGGTGCACATTGACTATGGAGACGTTGGAATCTTCTTTCAGTTTCTTTCGGAGCCGGGCGATGTAGACATCCATGCTACGCCCCATAAAGTAGTCATTCTCTCCCCAAACATCCGTAAGTACCTTTTCCCGCTTGACCACGTTGTTCACATTGGAGGCCAGCATGCGTAACACCTCAGCCTCTTTTTTGGTCAGGTTCACCTTATCGTTGGGTGAGCACAACATGCGGTTGGGATAGTCGAATATAAATTTGCCGAATTTGATCATTTCGGGCATCTCATCACCAACAAGTGCTGGTTGAACCCGCTTTAATAATGAGTAAATTCTAAGGGCAAGCTCCGTTATACTAAAAGGCTTCACAATGTAATCGTCTCCTCCGGAGCAATAGGCAAGAATTTTATCCTTGTCATCGTCCTTGGCCGACATAAATAAAATGGGAGTGGTATAGTTGGATTTGCGGATCTCTTTGGCCAGGTCGAGTCCATTCATACCTGGAAGTACAATATCCACAATGATTATATCGTATTGAGCAGCCTTGAATAACTGAAGTGCCCTCTCGCCCCTTGATTCAAGGTCAACCCTGTAATTCTTTAATTCCAGGGAGTCCTTTAATAATGGGCCCAGTTGATGATCGTCTTCGATCAACAGTACAGTGGGTTTTTTTTCTGCCATGATACCAATTGCAATAAGGTTATTTTGTCTCAATCTGAATAACACCTATTTTAACATTTTGTTCACTTTCTACCCCTATTAAAAAATTGTAAAGAGTCGGTCCGTTCAAGATAAATATTCTTACTTTTGCAGCCAGGAAGTAAAACCAATTAACCACTTAAAGCTGAGTTACCGGGATGACGCAAAACAGACCTATTAAGTTCTTTTCAGGAAGAGCCTCAATCTATCTGGCCGAGCAGATTGCAAAGAATTTTGGAACCGAACTGGGCAGGACCAGTGTTTACCAGTTCAGCGACGGCGAGTTCCAGCCAGCCTATGACGAAAGTGTACGTGGTTGCACCGTATTTATTATCCAGTCCACGTTCCCCCCCGGAGACAACCTGATGGAGCTACTGATGATGGTGGATGCCGCCAAGCGTGCATCGGCCGATAAGGTGGTTGCAGTGATACCCTATTTTGGATTTGCTCGTCAGGATCGCAAGGACCGGCCCCGTTCTTGCATTGGAGCAAAACTGGTGGCAAACCTATTAACTGCTGCAGGTGTGGACCGGGTCATGACCATGGACTTACACGCCGATCAGTTACAGGGCTTCTTCGATGTACCTGTGGACCATCTCTACGCTTCGGCTCTTTTTGTTCCCTATGTAAAAGCATTAAACCTCGATAACCTGGCCATTGCTGCTCCTGATATGGGAGGTACCAAGCGGGCCAACGCCTATTCGCGATTTTTGAATGCAAGCATGGTCATCTGTTATAAGCTTCGCAAGAAACCCAATGTGGTGGAAGAGATCAAAGCCATTGGGGATATTGAGGGAAAGAATATAGTGATCGTGGATGATATGGTGGATACAGCCGGAACAATCACTTTTGCTGCGGGAATGATGAAGAGTGAGGGAGCGCTCAGTGTAAGGGTTGTGGCTACACACCCCGTGCTTTCCGGACCAGCCTACGAACGGATCGAACAGTCGCCCATCGACGAACTGATTGTCACAGATACCATCCCTCTCAAACGGGAGGGAGATAAGATCAAGGTACTCTCTGTGGCTGAGCATTTTGCAGACGTCATCGACAAGGTCTACAATTATAGATCCATCAGCGATACATTTATAAATTAATTAACTACATTTGCAGCCGTTTTGCCACGATGGCAGATATTCCCACAGTGTGATGGGGAGTTAATTCAAATTTTAATTCTGAGTAGCACAACAAAATGAAAACAATTCAAATCAGCGCAGAAAAGCGCACCGAGCTGGGTAAAAAAAGTACCCGTGATTTAAGAAAAGCAGACCACGTTCCCTGCGTTATGTACGGAGGTGCCGAGGTACTTCACTTCCATGCGCACGAAAATGACTTCAGACACATTGTTTATACTCCTACTGCATTTTTGGTGGAGTTGAATCTGGGTGGCGAGGTACATAAAGCCGTTATGCAGGAACTGCAGTTCCATCCTGTAACTGACAAACTCTTCCACATAGATTTTGTAGAGGTATTTGATGACAAACCTGTTACAGTAGAATTGCCTATTACCCTGACCGGTGCAGCCATCGGTATTAAGAATGGTGGTAAGGCCCGTCAGAGAAGGCGTGTACTTAAGGTACGCGGACTTGCGGCTAATCTTCCCGATGTGCTGGAAATTGACATCACAGACATTGAGATTGGTGAGGTAATCAAGATCGGTGACCTCACTTATGATAACCTGGAGATTCTTGATCCATCACGTTCCATGATTTTTGCCGTTGTATCCTCACGGATTAGCAAGGGTATGGAGATGGGAGAAGAAGAAGCTACTGCAGAAGCAGAAGCAGCAGAAGCAGCAGAAGGAGTTGAAGAAGCAGAAGGAGCAGCACCTGCTGAAGATACCGAAGCCGAAGCTTAATATTTGCAGGGTATGAAATACCTTGTAGTTGGATTAGGAAATATAGGTGACGAATATGCACATACTCGTCACAACATAGGATTTGATATATTGGATGCCCTTGCCGGGGCGTCCAATATTTCGTTTAAGGACAAGCGTTACGGGAATGTGACGGAGATGAAGTACCGCGCCCGCAGCTACTGGCTCCTCAAACCCTCCACCTATGTAAACCTGAGCGGCAATGCCGTTCGTTACTGGTTAAACAAGCTAAAATTACCCCTGGAAAATCTACTGGTGGTGGTGGACGACATTGCTCTGCCCTATGGGACCCTGCGCCTTCGGGCAAAGGGAGGAGATGCCGGTCACAATGGATTGGCCCATATACAAACCATTCTGGGAACTGCCGGGTACGCCAGGTTGCGTTTTGGAATTGGAGATGATTTTTATCCTGGGCAACAGGTGGATTATGTACTGGGGGGATGGAATCCTGAGCAGAAGAAGGCCCTTCCCGAGCGCATCGAAATGGCCGGGGATATCATCAAATCCTTTGGCGTGATCGGACTACAGCGCACGATGAATGTTTATAACAATAAATAGCCCTACGGCTATTTATTGTTAGTTAACAAGTTAGGGGGTTAATGGGTTAATAACCACTAACTTGCTAACCTAATAACCCACTAACCTATTTTTTTATGCTCAAAAATTTAATCCTAAAAAATCGCTCCTACCGCAGATTTGATCAGAGTGTATGTATCTCCATTGATTTACTGCGCGAAATGTTGGAAGCCGCACGGCTGTCTGGTTCCGCCAGAAATATGCAACCCTTGAGGTATATGTTGTTTAATGATCCGGCTGAATGTGCCCGGATCTTTCCAACCCTGGCGTGGGCAGGATATATGAAGGAATGGCCCGGACCAGAGGAGGGGGAGAGGCCCACAGCCTATATTGTTCAGCTGGGTGACCTTGATATCACCGACGATTGGTGGTGTGACGATGGCATTGCCGCACAAAGCATGCTACTAACAGCCGTGGAACAGGGATTTGGCGGATGCATCATTGGTTCGGTGCAGCGCGAGAAGCTGCGCTCCATACTCAGTATTCCCGAGCGCTATAAGATTATCCAGGTATTTGCACTGGGGAAACCAGCCGAAAAGGTGGTGATCGACGAGGTATCAAACGACGATATCAAATACTGGAGAGATGAACAGGGTGTTCACCATGTTCCCAAAAGAAGCCTTGATGAGTTGATTATTGGCTGATCATTTGAAATAAGTAACAAAAGCATTACTTTTGTTATATGAACAAGGTTTTAGTGATTTTAGAGAAAACAAGTGAGGAAGGGTATTCAGCATACCTACCCAATTTGCCTGGTTGTATTTCTACCGGAAATTCACTTTCAGACATCAAAGAATCGATACAGGATGCAGTTAAGTTTCATATTGAAGGTATGAAAGAGGAGTGTCTTGAAATTCCGGAGGCATTTCAAAGGGATTACGAGTTAATCTACAAAATAGATATCCCAGTCTTGTTTGATTGGTTTTCCGGAGTTCTGACCAAATCAGGAATTTCAAGATTAACAGGGATGAATCAGAGCTTAATCAGCCAATATGCCTCAGGTATTAAGAGGCCAAGTTCTAAACAAACCCGGAAAATCGAAAATGCTTTGCATCAGTTGGGGCAGGAACTATTAGAGATTGAACTTTAGGGAAACAAGCATTTCTTATGATTTGAAATACTTACCTTTGTTCTTCCTTTAAAAGAACTATACATTTTGACCAGACTAAGCGTAAATATTAATAAGATAGCTACCCTGCGGAATGCGCGTGGAGGCAACATCCCGGATGTACAGAAGGTGGCAAAGGATTGTGAGCAATTTGGGGCGCAGGGGATCACCGTACATCCCCGTCCCGATGAAAGGCACATTCGGCACAGTGATGTGGAGTTACTCAAACCACTGGTTACCACCGAATTCAATATTGAAGGATATCCTTCAGAATCGTTTATGGAACTGGTAACCAGGGTGAAGCCCGACCAGGTAACCCTGGTTCCCGATCCTCCCGAAGTCCTGACCTCATCAGCAGGTTGGGATTCCCTGAAGCATCAAAATTTCCTAAAGGAGGTAATTGGAGAGTTCCAGAGACACGGAATCCGCACCTCTATTTTTATTGGTACTGAAGTCAGATTAATTGAGGGAGCAGCGAAAACAGGTACCAACAGGGTGGAGTTATATACGGAGCCCTACGCAACCAAATATCCTTCCGATGCCGAAGCAGCCATCAAACCCTTTTTGGAAGCGGCTACAGTAGCCAGGGAGGTTGGACTTGAACTAAATGCGGGTCATGATCTAAGCCTGGAAAACCTGCGCTATATGAAGTTGCAGATTCCCTGGCTCAAAGAGGTCTCCATCGGACATGCCCTCATCGCAGATGCCCTCTATTACGGACTCCAGAATACCATCCAAATGTACCTCCGCCAACTTCGGGATTAGTTGTTCGGTACCGACTAGCCTACTAACCCGCTAACCATTAACCTATTAACCTTCCCTTATGATAATCGCTCAACAAAAGCAAAAAGAAAATATTGCCGAGTATTTGATCTACATGTACCAGGTAGAAGATATGATCCGGGCCAATAAGCTGAATCTCGATGGCATTGAACAGACCCTGATCAATCAATTTGAGGTGGATTATGATGTGAAGCGAGAGATGCGGGAGTGGTATAAGACCCTGATCGCCATGATGCACGATGAAAAAAAGGAGGTGTCGGGGCATCTGAATATACTGACAAGCACAGTGGAGCAGCTCAGTGAACTGCACCATCAGATTCTGGATGAGGGTGTGGATACGGGGTATAAGCAGGCGCACACTAAGGCGAAGCCACATCTTGAAGCCCTGCGGATGCGTTCTGGTCATTCCAGGGAAAGCGATATTCAGGTGGCGTTTAACGGACTTTATGGACTACTGATCCTCAAGTTAAAAAAGACTCCCATCACCGAAGAGACCTCAAAAGCATTTGACACCATCAGGGAGTTGGTGGCAGAACTCTCCTCCAGGTATATGGAACGAGCGAAATAAACATAGGCCGGAATCAATATGAAACTCTTCTTCAGGAAATATGGTGAGTCGGGTCCCCCTCTTATCATTGTACATGGATTGTATGGTTCGGGCGATAACTGGGTTACCATTGCCCTGGAACTGGCTGAAAAGTTTGAGGTGTATGTGGTTGACCAGCGAAATCATGGTCAGTCGCCCCATTCTGAGACTCATGATTATCCAGCCATGCGGGAGGACCTCAGGGAGTTTATGGACGATCAGGGCATTGAAAGGGCTGTGTTTATAGGGCACTCCATGGGAGGAAAAACCATCATGAGCTTTGCGGTAGCATGGCCCGAGTGTGTGGCCTCCCTTATTTCAGTGGATATTGCTCCCAAAACCTATAGCAATCTGGCCCTGGCTTCACGAAAGGCACCCAACCATTCGGGCATGATTGAATCATTGCTGGCGCTGGATGTGCAGAATGCGGAAAGCAGGGAAGAACTGGATCTGGCCCTCAGATCCAGGATTGGTTCGGACCGAATCCGAGGCTTTTTATTGAAGAATGTACGACGGGACAGTGCGGGGAAATTCAGCTGGCGAATCAATCTGGAGGCTCTGAACAACAACATGGACAAGATCTTTGTGGGAATAGATGCTTCCGACATACCCATAGGAGGGATCACCGGTTTTCCGGTCCTCTTTATCTCAGGAGCAGAGTCAGACTACATTCAAACAAAAGACCACCTGTTGATACGTTCCATCTTTCCGGTGGCTGAAGTTGTCACCATTCCTGGAGCCGGACATTGGGTACACGCCGAGCAACCGGCACTGCTGGTGAAGACCATAAAATACTTCCTGGAGAACTAATCGGGACCTAAACCAAAGCCATGGAAATCACACCCGAATTAGCAAACCTCTTTGGATCGGAACAGGATAAGTTGGAGAGTGTGGAGATCACCTACCAGAATGGGGGCAAGGTGATTGGGACAGTAAAAAAAGTACGCCAGAAACCATTAAAAGTGGTGATTCTAAAGAGCCATGTGGAGCGAGGTGAAAGGCCAAAGCACAGGGTGGTTTTTGATCATGTAACACAACTACAGGTTACTTACCGGGATGGAACCACCAAAACCTTCGAGTGATTTCTATCTTAATCCACTAACCTATTAACCACTAACCCATTAACTAAAGCGCTAGCTTTTTGTTGGTGTCTTCAATAAATTCCAGGACCTCACCCCGGCCCGTTTTCTTCTCGGCACTGGTTTCGA
>PVMS01038084.1_pt1 | contig 10752 bp, 7 predicted proteins | sample 1853461 | NCBI WGS metagenome assembly PVMS01 (sample SAMN08582032, study PRJNA380276) | Marine sediment metagenome, whole genome shotgun sequencing project. | isolation source: ocean sediment barecode stripped | collected 2017
CAATCAGTTTTCCTGTACTGCTTCCGCGAGAGGGAGCAGATCCTGGATATCTTTGAACTGGTATCAGGCCAGCGCATGATGACTACTTATATCCGTCCCGGTGGAGTATGGCGGGATCTTCCGGATGAATTCGAACCGGCAGTGAGAGATTTCCTCAATACATTCCCCAAACGGATCAAAATGTATGAGGGTTTACTGACCAAGAACCCTCTTTTTATTGACCGAACCAAGGGCATTGCTGCCATCAGCGGCGAAGAAGCCGCTCTCTGGGGCATGACTGGTCCCAGTTTGCGTGGTTCCGGGGTGGATTACGATTTGCGAAAAGTCAGCCCATATTCCGGTTATGAGCAGTATGAATTTGATGTGCCCCTGGGCGAAGGCGGGGATGTTTTCAGTCGCTATATTGTCCGGGTTCAAGAAATGCGTGAATCGCTCCGGATTATCGAACAAGCCCTGGATAAACTTCCTGGCGGCGCTTTCCGCAGTGACAACCGCAAATATGTGCCTCCTCCGCGGTCTGAGCTGGGAACAAGTATGGAAGCCCTGATCCATCATTTTAAATTATGGACGGATGGTTTTGACGCGCCCGAAGGCGCTGTCTATCTGCCGGTATCCTCCCCACGCGGTGAACTGGGGGTATACCTGGAATCCGATGGAGGTCCAAAACCATACCGGGTCCATTGGAGAACACCTTCTTACGGTAATCTGCAGGCCATACCCATCCTTTCCAAGGGACACCTGGTCGCGGATCTGGTTGCCATTATTGGAAGCATTGACATTGTCTTAGGAGACGTTGATAGGTGAACGAATTACTTGCCAATTATCCCAGGGAAATCAAAGAAATCCTGGATAAATATCCCGCAGACCATCAACGATCTGCTATTATGCCGCTGCTTTCCTGGCTCAGCGTAAAGAAGGATATATCAGGGACCAGGCCCTGGCTGAAATTGGCCAGATCTTGGATATTCAAAAAACTGAAGTTGCCACCCTGGTTGGTTTTTATACTCTGTTCCATGATCATAAAGCTGGCAGCTACCGGATCCAGATCTGCACAGATCTATGTTGTGCTTTACGGGGAGCTGAAGAATTCCTGGAAGGCTTGTGTAAAGCCCTTGAAATTGAACCAGGAGAAACCACCAATGATGGCCTGGTGACGATTGAGGCTGTCAAATGCCTGGCGGCCTGTGATAAAGCACCCATGTTCCAGGTCCAGGGCGAGCTTGGCATTTCATACCACGAGAGCTGCAGCATCGACCAGACCCTGGAACTAATTGAGAATTGGCGGGAGAACAATCCTCCGGCCAGGGAGGACGCCGCATGAGCAACTATGTGCTCCTCCGCCACAGGGAAATCCCGGATATCAAAGAATTAAAAGTCTACCAGAAGCAGGGTGGATTTAAATCTTTCAAAAATGCAGTTGCTAACCAGACACCAAGGGAGATCACGGATATTATCAAAGCCTCCGGTTTGCGCGGACGCGGCGGTGCAGGCTTTCCCACTGGATTGAAGTGGTCGTTCATGGACCAGAAGAATTGGCCCCATTATGTGGTTGCCAACGCCGATGAGTCTGAGCCGGGCACATTTAAAGACCGGGAAATTATTGAAGAAAACCCTCTGCAGTTTCTTGAGGGATTGGCAATAGCATCCTATGCGGTAGGAGCAGAAGCAGCCTATATTTACCTGAGGGGTGAATTCTGGCAGCTGGCAGAATTCCTTGACAGCAAGATCAAAGATTTGGAAAAAGCCAAACTGCTGGGAGATAAATTATTCGGTACGGATTACAGCCTGAAAATTTACACTCATCTGGGAGCGGGCGCCTACATTTGTGGAGAGGAAACTGCCTTGCTGGAATCTATGGAAGGCAAACGCGGTCAACCCCGGCTGCGGCCTCCTTTCCCGCCATCCTACGGATTGTATGGAAAACCAACGGTGGTTAATAACGTGGAGACACTCAGTAATGTTCCGCAAATTCTGGAACATGGCGCTGAATGGTACCAATCCCTGGGAACAGAGGAATCCGCTGGTGTGAAGGTCTTTTCTCTGTCCGGCCGGGTGAAAAACCCCGGAAATTATGAAATGCCTTTTGGATCGACCTACCGGGAACTTATTTTCTTTTATGGCGGTGGCATCTTGGACGATGCGCCTATTAAGGCCATTTTGCCTGCGGGAGCGTCCTCGGCCATTCTGCGGGCGACTGATGAAGTACTGGATACTCCCCTGGAATATGCTTCAATCCGCAAGCTGGGATCTGATCTGGGTTCTGGATCTGTGATTGTGATTGATGACACCATCAGTATGGATTGGGTAATAAAGAAGACTATTGATTTCTTTAAGCATGAATCCTGCGGAAAATGCACTCCCTGCCGGGAAGGTACTTACTGGATGTCCCACCTGACCAAAGAGATTGCCTCTGGCGATATAAAAGAAGAACAGGTTGATTTATTATTAGCGGTAGCCTCCAATATCCGCGGAAAATGTCTCTGTGCCCTGGGTGAATTCTCCGTTATGGGAGTTCTCACCAGCGTCGAGCGCTTTCCGGAAGACTTTGGCAGAAAGTCAAAGACCGAAGGTTAAGGAACCTGAACAGGTATGAGCGATAAAGTCACCCTAACGATTGATGATCAGCAGGTCACCGCAGACAGCGGACTGAAGATCGTTGATGCTGCCAAATCAGCAGGCATCGATATATCGGTGTTCTGCCACCATCCCAAGCTGGAGCCGGTGGGTGCCTGCCGTTTGTGCCTGGTTGAAATCGGCCGTCCCCAACGAGATCGAGCTACCGGTGAACTGCTGCTGGATGACGATGGTTCCCCGAAAATTTATTTTTCTGGAAGTTTAGAGACTGCCTGCACTGTGCCTGTTGCGGAAGGACTGGTGGTCAATACCGCCAGCGATAAAGTGATCCAGGCCCGGGAGAACATCCTCGAGTTTATTCTCACTTCTCATCCCCTGGACTGCCCGGTTTGTGATAAGGGTGGAGAGTGTTCCCTCCAGGAGCTGACCTTCAGTTATGGGATCCCCGAAAGCCGCTTCCCCATCGATCAAAAAATCCAGCTTGGCAAACATATGCCGCTGGGAGATTTAATATTACTTGATCAGGAGCGCTGCATTCAGTGCGGCCGCTGCATCCGCTTCCAACGGGAAATAGCCGGAGACCCTGTGCTGGCTTTTTATAACAGGGGCCGGAAAACCGAAATAGTCTCTTATTCTGATCCAGTATTTGATAGCTACTGGTCAGGAAATACCACTGATATTTGTCCTGTGGGTGCGCTGACCACCCGGGACTTCCGCTTTGAAGCCCGTATTTGGGAGATGGATGCCACCCCGTCGATTTGCTCTCACTGTCCAGTGGGATGTAATATCACAATAAACACCCGCCTGGACCCCAAAACAGGAAAGAAAAAAATTCAACGGGTCATGCCCCGTCAAAATGAATGGGTCAATGAACTTTGGATCTGTGATAAAGGGCGTTTTGCCCATCAATTCACCTCCAGCCCTGATCGCTTAACCAGACCAATGGCCCGGGATAAAACGGGTGTGCTTAAACGGATTTCCTGGAAAAAAGCCCTGGAAATAGCCCGGGATCATTTTGAATCCGATCCAGGTGAATTGCTGACCCTGGTTGGAGGGCGATTATCCAATGAGGATTATTATCAATTGCTATCCCTGACAGGTGGATTATCAGGTCAGGCAATTGTGAACACCAATATGGCAGGTGGAGCCCTGGCCGGGGCCCTGAGTCCAGCACCTGAATCCAATTTACTTGATGCCGGAAGGGGCACAACCATCCTGGTGGCTGCCTGTGATCTTGAGGAAGAGGCTCCGGTATGGTGGCTGCGAGTGAAAGCAGCCGCGGAACGGGGTGCTTCCCTGATTGTCCTCAATCCCCGCGAAACCAAACTTGATCGTTATGCAGATCAGGTCATACAATATGCCTATGGAAAAGAAACCCGTTCATTATTGGACTTGAACGAAAAGGAAAGAGGTGCTTTCCAATTAATTAAAATAGCTGAGAACCTACTGATTATTTATGGTTCAGAAGGCATGGATTACAAGGCATCAAAGGCTTTTTCTCGTGCCTGCGCTAATTTAATGATCCAAATGAAGAAGGTTGGAAAACCCAACAGCGGTTTGATCCCGGTTTGGAGCAGCGCCAATATTCAGGGGGCCCTGGATATGGGATTTGAACCCGCCGTGGATTTGGCTGCCAGCTTTGAATCCGCCGAGACTATATTAATTGCCGGAACGGATCCCCTGGGCGATGGGATTATCTCTGATGTGAGCGGAAAATTCCTGATCGTGCAGGATTTATTCCTGACCGAGACCGCCTCCCGGGCAGACCTGGTACTGCCGGCAGCAGCCCCGACGGAAAAATCTGGCACATTCACATCCGGTGACAGGCGCATGCAGCGGTTCGAAGCCGCTCTGCCTCCCCGGGGTGAAAGTCTGCCGGATTATGAAATTGCCGCTAAACTTGCCCACAAGCTTGATCTGGATCCAGTCCAGGGAGATTCCACAGTGATCCTGGGTGAAATTACCAAGAACAAACCCGGATATGATAGCGTTTCGCTGGCCGGACTCAGATATGCTCCCAAGCAGTGGCCATTTGTTGCCAAAGAAGCCTTGTCTTTTACTGGCACAGTATTTAAGAACACCAGCGGAATTGGAACCCAGCTTCCTTTCAGTGGGGATGGGTCTAATCTGAAACAGGTAAAAGTATCTCAACCCAGGGCGAAGTTCTCCCGGGGAACACTGGCGGTACCGGTTACCCGCTTGTATGACCAGGGCATTATGATCCGGACCTCAGAAGTTCTGGGCCCCCGCCTGGATAATCAGCTCTTGGTCATTCATCCCGCAGACGGGGACAAACTGGACCTGGTTGAAGGTGCCCGGGCGGAGATCAAGATTGGGGATGAATCCTATACCGGGTTGATAAAACTGGATGCTAGAGTACCACAGGGCGTGATCCTGGTTCCCCGTAGTATGGGTATCCCCCTCGCGGCGCCGGTTAACGCGGAGATTAAAGGGCTGGATTAGGGCAATCCAGCTGTTGTATAAGGGTTTAATTTATGGACTGGATTCTTATTTTGGAATGGGTGATCAAATCGATTGTTCTGATCGCTTTTGGCATCGTCGGTTTTGCCTATACCACCTATTATGAACGCCGTGCTCTGGCGCGCATTCAAACCCGTATTGGCCCTAACCGCGCGGGCCCAGCTGGATTGCTGCAGCCGCTTGCAGATGCCGTAAAACTGATATTCAACGAAGAGCTGATCCCGACCAAAGCTGATAAGTTTCTGTTCCTTCTGGCACCGGTCCTGACAGTGCTTCCATCATTAATTATCTGGGCAGTAGTGCCCTGGGGTACATCGGTTACCCTTTTCGGACGGGAAGTTTCTCTTTATCTGGCTGATATTAATGTCGGGGTTTTGTATATTATGGCCGTAGCTTCAATTGCCGTTTACGGGATAGTCATCGCCGGCTGGTCCTCCAATAGTAAATATCCCCTGTTGGGAAGCCTGCGTGCAACAGCCCAGATTATCAGCTATGAACTAACCCTGGGATTGGCCTTTGTGGGACCAATCTTGATTGCCAATTCCATGAGCATGGTTGATATTGTCCAGAAGCAGCAGGAAACCGCTTGGTTCTTCATCCTGCAGCCGCTGGGATTTGTGATCTTTTTTCTGGCAATACTGGCAGAGGTCAATCGGGCTCCCTTTGATATGCCGGAGGCTGAGCAGGAACTGGTTGGCGGCTACCATACTGAATATTCCGGGATGAAGTTTGCTTTGTTTTTCATGGCAGAGTACATCAAAATGATCGCAGTCAGCGCTATTGCTGCGACATTGTTCCTGGGTGGATACTTAGGTCCCTGGGTTGATAGTTTGCCTTGGCTGGGACCGATCTATCTGCTGCTTAAGATCATTTTTTTGTTATTCATCATGATCTGGGTCCGGGGGACCCTGCCGCGTTTCAGGTATGACCGCTTGATGGCATTTGGATGGAAGATCATGCTGCCAGCCGCTTTGATCAATGTATTTATTACTGCTGTTGTGATAATGCTGTGGCAGTAATGGCCCAATGTGGGCTTGGGAATATATGAAAATACCAGAGTTAATGCAGGTGAACGAAATATTCCGGGGCTTATGGATCACTTTCCGGTCCATGTTTGAGAAACCGGTAACGATCCAATACCCGGAACAGAAAAAAGCACCCCTGCCGCGTTTTAAAGGCCGGCATGTTCTTAAGCGTTATGATAACGGCCTTGAAAAATGTATTGGCTGCGCTTTATGTGCGGCTGCCTGCCCTGCGGATGCCATATTTGTGGAACCGGCAGAAAATACTGACCAGGAGCGTTACTCTCCCGGTGAACGTTATGCGGCAATTTATGAAATCAACCTGATGCGATGCATTTACTGCGGTTTTTGCGCTGATGCTTGCCCCACGGAAGCTATTGTCCTGGAACATATTTATGAGCTGGCGTATCTGGACCGAAATGAAGCCTTCTTTACAAAGGAAAAACTGCTTGATCCAGCACAGGACCCTAAATTGAAAACCCCCCGGGAAGTTGAGCCGGGGACTTTTGACCGTTCAATCCCGGAGATGAAAGATCCGGTTTAGATAAAAGTTGGAAAGATTTATGGTAATTGATGGCGGAAATTTATGAGCCTTGAACTGATATTTTTTATGATTTTATCCCTGGTAGCTGTTGGAGCTGCCCTGGGTTTGTTATTCAGCCGCAATGCTATTTATGCGGCTCTGTTCCTGGTGCTGAATTTCATCACTGTTGCCGTTTTTTATCTGATGCTGAACGCGCCATTCCTGGCTATGGCCCAGGTCACCGTTTATGCGGGAGCGATCATGGTATTGTTCCTGTTTGTGATTATGCTGCTGGGGACCAGTAAACTTAAACCAGACCCCGAAAATCGCTGGCAGCGTATCCTGGCTCTGGTTCTGGGGGGAGGTCTACTGGCGGAGATTGGCGTTTTGTTTATCCTCCAGGGCAGGGGATTACAGTTGATCGGTGAAATCGGAAGCAATTTTGGCAGCCCTGAAAGCATTGGATTGGAGCTGTTCCGACAATACCTGCTTCCCTTTGAAATTACTTCCATTCTACTGTTGGTGGCCATGATTGGCGCCATTGTATTAACCAGGGATGACTGATATTTCAGGAGAATTAGCATGATCCCAGTTTCATATTACATTATCCTTTCTGCAATTTTATTCACACTGGGTGCGATCTGTGTCTTGATCCGCAGGAACGCCATTGTGATTTTTATGGGAATTGAATTGATGCTGAACGCTGCCAACCTGGCCTTTGTGGCTTTTGCCAACCAGTACCAGGTCCTAAGCGGACAGATTTTTGTCTTTTTTGTGATGACTGTCGCGGCTGCGGAAGTTGCCGTGGGTTTGGCACTGATCGTGACCATCTTCCGCAGCAAACAGAGCATTGACGTGGATCAATTGAACAGCCTGAAAGGCTGAGCACTATTTGAGAGAAGCTTATGCTTTTAAGTGAAGCCACCCAAAACGGCCCGGATTTCTTCTTCCTGGCACCCTGGATCATCATCTTTCCGGTTATCGGTTTGCTGATCAATATGTTCCTGGGTGGGAAGTTCAAAGAGCGGGTAATTGGCATTATCGGCGCATCTGCCTCGGGTTTATCCTTCGTTGTGGCTGTCCTGCTGGGTATTTCCCTTCTTTCCCATCCTGAGGGAGTTGTTCTGCCCCTTGTAGAGTGGATCCATATCGGAGAACTTCAACTGGACTGGACCATTCGGGTCGACACTCTTTCCTCTACCATGATGCTGGTTGTCTCCGGTGTCGGGACCCTGATCCATATCTACGCCATCGGTTATATGCATGAGGATGTTCGATTCAAGGATGATCTGGGCCGCTACCAGCGTTTCTTTGTTTTCTTTAACTTGTTTATCGCCGCCATGATGATCCTGGTGACAGCTGATAACTACCTGATGCTTTTTGTCGGTTGGGAAGGAGTAGGCTTGTGTTCCTTCCTCCTGATCGGTTTCTGGTATGACAAGGATTTGCTCGGCAGGCCGGGGGTGGAAAACGCCCTGGCGGGAAGCAAAGCCTTCATCGCCAACCGCGTGGGCGATTTTGGATTCCTGATGGCTGGTTTCATCATGTGGTGGACCTTCAAGACCGTGACCTTCAGTGGTGTTTTTGAGCAGGTCCACCACATTGCTGAGACCCAACCCGGGGCGATCATGGCTATCACCCTGTTTTTGCTGCTGGGAGTAACCGGAAAATCTGCTCAGCTGCCTTTATTTGTCTGGCTGCCGGATGCCATGGCTGGACCAACTCCAGTTTCAGCTTTGATCCATGCTGCTACCATGGTCACTGCCGGTGTTTACCTGGTTGCCCGGTCAGCGCCTCTCTTCAGTGCAGTTCCTGAAGCCCAGGGAGTGGTTGCCCTGGTTGGCGGAATTACGGCTTTATTCGCGGCCACAATCGCGGTTGGGCAGCACGATTTGAAGAAAGTGCTGGCTTATTCGACTATCAGCCAGCTGGGCTTTATGGTTGCAGCAGTAGGTATGGGAGCTTATGTGGCTGGCATGTTCCACCTGGTGACCCATGCTTTCTTCAAGGCATTATTATTCCTGTCAGCCGGCTCGGTAATTCTGGGAGTAGAGCGGGGCCATCACCACCTGGCTCATGATGGTGATCATCACGACGATGAGGTTTTTGATCCCGGGGATATGCGCCTGATGGGCGGATTGCGTAAACGTATGCCGGTGACCTTCTGGGTTTTCATGGTTGGCGCAGTGGCCCTGGCAGGTATTCCACCTCTGGCTGGTTTCTTCTCCAAGGATGAGATCCTGGCAGATGCTTTTCAGGTCAATTTCCCAGTCTATGTCTTGCTGGCTGCAGCAGCCTTCTTAACTGCTTTTTATATGGGGCGGCAGATCTGGCTGGTCTTTTTTGGAACACCCCGTCACGAAGCAGCCGAACATGCTCAAGAATCTCCCCCGGTTATCACCATTCCGTTGATTATTCTGGCGGTTTTATCTGCTCTGGGCGGAATCCTGAATTTACCCTGGGCTCATACATTCACACATTGGCTGGAACATACCTTTGAAAGCTTCAATCTTCATCTGCACGTTGGAGAATTCAACAACCTGGTCGCCCTGATATCCACCGGCCTGGCTTTGCTGGCGATCTTTTTATCCTGGGTTCTTTATGGCCGGAAACCCCTGGGAAAAGGCCAGGGAGATCCCCTTCAAAAAGGTCTCGGCCCGATATTCACGGGCATGAATCGCAAGTGGTACGTGGATGAGATCTACGATGCCTTGTTTATCAATCGGTATATCGACCTGGCAAAATTCCTTTCTATCAAGGTGGATTTGGAGTTCTGGCATGATTGGTTCCATGACAAAGTAATTGTAACGATCTACCGCCAGGGAGCCCGCATCCTGGCTGATCCGATTGATTTGGGTATCATTGACGGTGTATCAAAAGGTTTAGCAAAACTATTCAGTTATCTTTCCGAGAGTTTCCGGAAACTACAAACCGGGTATGTGCGAAATTATGCTTTGGCGGTTTTTGCAGGCGTGGTTATCATACTGGGTTATTTAATCCTGGCTTAATCGTTGGAAGGTCCAGCTTCAACGAATACTGGAGTTAGTTATGACATTTTTTACAAATCCTCTCAATTTGGTCACACTTTTTCCCCTGGTTGGGGTACTGCTGCTTTTATTTATGAAGCAGGAACAAAAAAAGGCCATACGCTGGACGGCCTTGATCGTATCTTTGATCACCTTTGGTATATCGATCTGGGTCCTGTACCTGTTTGATGCCAGCAACCCTGATCTCCAGATGGTTATTAACCTGCCCTGGATAGAAATTGCCGGCTGGCAGATCTCATACCAGTTGGGCATTGACGGTTTGAGTATCTTGCTGGTGCTGCTGACCACTTTCCTCACCCCTATTGCACTGCTTTCCACCTGGACCGCGGTTGAAGACCGGGTCAAGGATTTCATGGTCTTCTTCCTGCTTCTGGAAGTGGGCATGCTGGGTGTGTTCCTTGCTCAGGACCTATTCCTGTTTTATGTTTTCTGGGAATTCACCCTGGTGCCAATGTATTTCCTGATCGGAATCTGGGGTGGACCCGATCGCATGTATGCCGCGGTTAAGTTTTTCCTTTACACCATGACTGGATCGGTTTTAATGCTGCTGGCTATTTTATGGTTGGGTATTTACCAGGGATCGTTTTCTGTACCTGATTTAGTTCAAATGGGCGGTATACCTGCCCAGGTCCAAATCTGGCTGTTCCTGGCCTTTGCAGCAGCTTTTGCAATTAAAGTGCCCATGTGGCCGCTGCATTCCTGGCTCCCCGATGCCCATGTGCAGGCACCTACTGCAGGTTCTGTGATCCTTGCCGGCGTGCTGCTTAAAATGGGGACCTACGGTTTCCTGAGATTTAATATTCCGCTTTTTCCCCAGGCAGCGATCAAGCTCGCTCCCTGGATGGCACTGTTTGCGGTGATTGGTATTCTCTACGGTGCAGCCGTGTCATACTATCAGCGGGATGTTAAAAAGCTGGTTGCCTATTCCTCGGTCAGCCACCTTGGATTTGTTATGCTGGGTTTGTTCGCTCTTAACCAGCAGGGCATTCAGGGTGGCATCCTGCAGATGATCAATCACGGCATCAGCACTGGCGCTTTGTTCCTCCTGGTGGGATTTATCTATGAGCGCCGCCATACCAGGGAAATGGATGATTTTGGTGGTCTG
>PVMS01037492.1_pt1 | contig 10751 bp, 12 predicted proteins | sample 1853461 | NCBI WGS metagenome assembly PVMS01 (sample SAMN08582032, study PRJNA380276) | Marine sediment metagenome, whole genome shotgun sequencing project. | isolation source: ocean sediment barecode stripped | collected 2017
TCAGTAATAGTTTAATCAACTATTACTGAAAGAGAGAACCCTGCATTGCAAAACGCACTTATGGAATGAAATATGGAATAGAATACATAGTCACCGAAAGGCTCTCCAGACCAATGAATCGCCAACACCACAGCCCCGATAGCCTCAATAATGAATGTTGAAACCACTATGAATAAGACTGTTTTCTTTATCTCACCATACTCTGTGTCAAGTACCCCCTTCATGGCAACCTGTTGAGAGATAAGCAGCCGTTTGCCGATAGCTATACTGAAGAAGGCGTACGATGTCATTATACCCAGTCCGCCAAGCTGCATCAGCGTTAATATGACGATATGGCCAAATCGTGAAAAATAGACAGCCGTATCCTGGACTATCAAGCCGGTAACACAAATCGCAGACGTGGACGTGAAAATAGCATCGATCAGTGACGTACCATTACCATCAATGGTCGCCACCGGAAGCATAAGCAGGATTGTGCCTATTACGATGAAGACGAAAAAACTTGTACCAATAGTTATCCCCGGCTTCACTGCCAGATTTTTGATGGTCTTCCCTAACATTTATCTCTATTGATACTTATACGTCAACAGGCAGGTAGTTCAAATCAACATACTCGAGACGGAAATTGTAGATAAAACGGCTCTTAAATGCTATAACTTTTTTACTGACTAGGTCTTAATTGTCATTATCTATCATTTAAGAGAGTTGTGTTCTGTATTGACTTTATACAGCCACCACAGTAGTATCGAATTCCGGTTTCCCGAAAGAAATCAGAGGAAAGCTTATATAAGGTTGTTGGACCTTACGGAACTCTTTACTGTTATTAATATTACGATAGAAACTCTAACTATAAAATTTTAAGTAATTAACCCAATAAAACATATATATGCAGCAATATCCGAACACGACCATCACAATTAGTTAAAGAGCTTCTCATGAAAAAATTTATATATTTTTGGTTACTGATCCTGTTTTGCACAGGAGTGTTTTCTTGTACCCGCATAAATGCTGAGGGCATCACTACTCCCTCAACTATTCATGTCGGTGTGCTTCCAGGCAAAAGCAGAGAAAATCTTCAAAATCAGCATAAGAGGTTATTAGAATACCTGTCCAGAGAAACCAAACTCAGTTATGAATTACTAATCCCTGAGACATATCAGGAATTATTAAAAATGTTTCACAATGCAAAGATCGACCTTGCATATTTTGGGGGATATACTCTTATAATGGCATATAACACCGATCATGCCTTCCCGTTGGTTATGCGGGATATGGATATCAAATTTACCAGTTATTTCATAACCAGATTCGAACACCATGGAAAAAGCATTTCTGATTTCAAGGACAAGGTTTTCAGTTTCGGTTCCAAGCTGTCCACTTCCGGACATTTAATGCCGCGTTTCTTTTTGAACGAAAAAAACATTAATCCTGAGACTTTCTTTAATGAAATTCGCTACTCTGGAGCACATGACAAAACAGCATTTTGGGTGCGAGACGGAGTAGTGGATTTAGGCGTGGCAAACTCAAAGATTATTAATAGTTTATTTGAAAATGGCGACTTGAACAAAGAAGATATTTACATAGTATGGGCAACGCCTTCATACACAGACTATGTGTGGGCTGTACAGTCCTCGATGGAAAAATCCACCCGGATAAAAATCCGTGATGCCTTTTTGAATCTTTCTCTGGAAAACGAGAATCATAAGTTAATTTTAGATGATTTGGAGGCCTGTTACTTCATTCCTGCCGGTATCAACGATTTTGCTGAGATTGAATCCGTTATCAACAAACTGGATAATCCATGAAGAAAAGCAAAAGAACATCACAAATTGTCAGGAAAAATATCTATATCTTAATTGTAGTAATCGTTTTCTTGTCTGTTTCATCATTCATTTATTTTCAATGGACAAATCAGAAAAGCAGAGAAACCGAAAGGGTCTTGAGAGAATATCACCTTACAACGATTTCCCTTTCCTCTGGGATCAGAGGGGAATTGTTTCACGTCAATAACCATTTGTTATCTTTACTCCATGGAAAGCATAAGCTTGGAGAAATAGAGCAAGGAGATACACTCAGTGTGTATTTATTCAACATTCAAAAAGATTTGAAAGTCATATTTGAATTACAACACATTTTTAAGTATCCAGAGTATAAATCTCTTCTCGAAAAAGTGAAAGGTCAATGGAACGTATTTTCTTCATTTGTAGACCAACAATATCTTGTTAATATGATTCCAAAAACAGAAATAGAAAAACAAGTTTCACTATTACTAATTTCCATTGATCAGCTACAACGGTTACATACTATCCAATACCATAGATTCTCATCTAAACTGCTTGAGCAAAAGAATCGTAATACAGTATTTACAATTATTGTTTTTGTCATAACCTTGGCAATAGGATTTACATTTATCTCGAGTATCCTAGTCACAATCAAAAAAATTATGCTTGATCAAGAGCGGGATGAAGCAACATTGAGTAAAAGTGAAGCCAGCCTTTCCGAGGCACAACGCATCGCTCATCTGGGCAGTTGGGATTGGGATATTGTGAACAATAAATTACATTGGTCTGATGAAATTTATAGTATTTTTAGACTCAAACCGCAAGAATTTGGCGCAACATATGAGGCATTCTTGAATTCTGTACATCCTGATGACAGGGAACTTGTGAAAAAAACAGTGAATAATGCATTGCACGAAAAAAAACCTTACAGTATTAACCATCGCATCGTACTACCAGACGACACAGAGCGTATCGTTCATGCACAAGCAGAAGTAACGTTTGATCAGACAGGAAAACCAACTCAAATGATAGGAACGGTTCAGGACATAACCGAGCGCAAGCGTACTGAAATGCAAATTGAGAAAATAAATAGATTGAATAAAGATTTACTCTGTTCCGGTAACTTTAATGAGAAAATCAAGCTCATAACAAACAGCATAGTCAAAATCTTCCGTGCAGACTTTACAAGAATCTGGTCCATTAAACCCGGAGATCAATGTGATTCCGGATGTATTCATACCAAGATCATAGATGGAACACGCGTTTGTTCTCAAAGAGACCTTTGCCTCACCTTATTGCCAGTTCCGGACGTTACACGCACATAGATGGTGAGATGCACAGGCGAGTCCCGTTTTGCTGTTACGGGATCGGACAAATCGCATCCGGAAAGGATTCCAAATTGCTTACCAACGATGTCGCCCACGATTCTCATATTCATGATCGTGACTGGGCAAAAGAGCTTGGCCTGGTTTCGTTTGCAGGATACAGGCTTCTTTCGTCAACAGGAGAAGCGATAGGCGTCTTGGCGCTTTTCAGTAAAAATATCATCTCTTCTGACGAGGATGCCCTACTGGAAGGTCTTGCCGATACTACTGCCCACGTGATCCAGTCAGAGATGATTGAGGAAGCACTACGAGAAAGTGAGTCTCGTTTTCGGGAAATGGCCGATACCGCTCCAGTGATGACATGGATAGCAGACACTGATAAGTTATATACGTACTTTAACAAACCGTGGCTTAAGTTTACTGGCAGAACAATGGAACAGGAACTTGGCAACGGGCGGTCTGAAGGAGTGCATCCGGACGATCTTCAATATTGCTTGGAAACATATCAATCGGCATTTGATTCCCGGAAACCTTTTTCAATGGAATACCGATTGCGCCATGCAGATGGTGAATACCGCCAGCTTCTGGATAGTGGAATACCCCGAATAACTACAGGAGATGAATTTAGAGGATACATCGGATCATGTACCGACATCACCGAACTCAAGAAGATGGAAGAAGAACTCACAAAGACACAAAAACTTGAGTCTATTGGAACCCTTGCAGGAGGTATTGCCCATGATTTCAACAATTATTTACAGGGAATCATGGGCAATATTGCTACCGTAAAAGAATGCATAGAAACATCTGATGAACTTTACAGGAATCTAGCCAATGCGGAGAAAGCGGTTCTTCAGGCAAAAGACTTAACCCAGCAGCTACTTACCTTTTCCAGAGGTGGAGAACCGGTTAGGAAAACTATCTCTATCTCGGGAGCAATAAGAGACTCTGCAAACATTGCCCTGAGTGGTTCTGATGTAAGGTGTAAATTTGACATACCACACGATCTCTGCCCAATAGAAGCCGATAAAGGACAGATGAGTCAGGTTATAAGCAATCTTCTTATCAATGCCAATCAGGCAATGCCTAAAGGTGGTATCATCAAGATAAGGGCTGAAAATACTAATATCAAGGCAAAAGATTCATTGCCACTAAAAGAAGGAAAGTATGTAATGATAACGTTTGAAGATCAGGGGACCGGTATATCCAGCAAACATTTGCAAAAGATATTTGACCCCTTTTTTACTACCAAAAAGGAATGAACCGGACTTGGGCTTGCCACTACCTATTCCATCATCAAGAGGCATGGTGGTTATATTACGGTAGAATTAAAAGTAGGTATTGGTACTACATTCTACATCTATCTTCCTGCTTCGGAAGGGAAGATCTCAAGTGAAACTGTCCCAATCAAAGACAGAGACAAAAGAGACAAGGGAAAAGATATAGAAGAAGCAACTCCTTTAGAAGAGGGGAAAAGAATTCTATTTATGGAGGATAACCTCTTAATCAGCATGTCTGTTGCCGAACAGTTGAGGAATTTGAAATATGAAGTTCAAACAACTCAAAACGGTACCAAGGCAATAGAATTGTATAAGAGTGCTATGAAATCAGGCAAGCCATTTGATGCTGTAGTAATGGATTTAACAATACCTGACGATATGGGGGGAAAGGAAGCAATCGGGAAACTACTTAAGATAGATCCCAAGGTAAAGGCCATAATCGCAAGCGGCTACTCAAATGATCCTGCAATGGCCAATTTCAGGAAATACGGTTTCAGAGGAGTTGTTGCCAAGCCGTATGAAGCCTATGAACTGGATGAAATATTGCAAGAGGTGATAGCTGAAGATAATTGATCCCCCATTTGAAGACCAAGAAGTGTGTTTAGCACTTGATTTTATGCTGTTTCCATATTACAGTACTATTGTCGAGTATTAATATTACTGTATTATTTAATCACCATTAATTTTCTGGAGGAAGCAATGATTCATTATAGAAATGAAGTTTCCAAATTTATCATGACATTTATGCGAAGAGAGTACTTGATACTATTTTTCGCGTTTGCAATCTCTTTTAATCTTGCACTGACAGCCCATGCCGATGAAAAAATGATACCCGGAAATGCAAGAATAGAAGATAAATTTAAAGAATTAAGTGAAAAAGGAGAAATAGAAAAGGAATTCCATCTATACATAACGGATGGCTATCAGGAAATGGCCGATGGAGAATTTATTTATTTCTGGGGTTATACCCATGCAAAAGATTTTGCTTATGTTGGAGAGATAAAGACAGTAGAAGAAAGAGATGCAAAATTACTACCACTAAAAGTGCCCGGTGATGAGATACGTCTTACATCAGGCAAGAATTACGTTATCGCTCTACACAACGCAGGATGGTACGAGACAGAAGAGCATTCAGGTATTAATCATGTAGCTCATACCATTCATTTCCATGGGCTGGATTTACTACCGGACGTCGATGGCGTGCCAAACCTGCCCTATCCCTCGGTATTTCCGGGAGAGGTATTCAGATATTTACTAACAATACCGGAAGACCTGGAAGGATCGTATATGGGACATTGCCACGTGGATTCAACCAACCATATCATGGCAGGTATGTATTTCCCATTGGTCATAGAAAAAAAACCTAATGAAATCTATGGGTATAAGTTTGACAGGGAATATACTCTTTTTTTCAGCGAAGTTGACAGCGAATATATGGAAATGCTCAGAGAAGAAGGAAGCATAAGGCGTGGATTAGATTGGAAATCGAATTATTTTCTCCTCAACGGCAGGATATTCATGGATAAACTGGATAATCCGTTATCAACGATTAATGACCCCAAGACAAGGCTGGTTGCATACGATGGAGAGACTGTCCTGATTAGATTAATGGCAATAGGGTATGACCACATTTACGCATGGCATCCGCATGGATATCATGGGTTAGTAATTGGTACAGATGGTAGAAAGTTACGTTCTCCATACGAAAAAGATACATTACTTATTGGTTCAGGAGAGAGATATGACATCCTGTATAAAATTCCGGATTTTTCTTCCAAAAGGAAATGCCTCTCTTGCAATATAGGAGCGGGTATCAGCATTGCACACGATCATAACTTGAGGGCAATGGTCAGTACCGGGATATATCCTCACGGACCGTTAACTATCTTTGATGTGAGACCAAAAGAATGAGTAAGTTTTAAAACTAGTGGCAATCTTTAGTTATTTCCCGGCATATGTCTGATTTCATCATTTCCAGAACATATGTCGGCACGGCAATAAAATTCTTCAGCAGTGATCTTTCAAGACTGCAACATAAGGCAGGTTTCTGTACTTGTTGTCATAATCGAGACCGTAGCCAACCACAAATTTATCCTCAACTTCAAAACAACAATAATCCGGAACTATCTTCATTTCTCTTCTTGCCGGTTTATTAAGAAGCACACACACCTTTAGCGACAAGGGATTATGTTCTTTAATCATTTGTATGATTTTGGTGAGAGTTCTCCCTGTATCCAGTATATCATCCACAATAAGGACGTGCTCGTTTTTTATGTCCAGACTGATCCTGTTAATTATGTCAGCTTCTTTTTGGGGGAAGGTAGAATCTCCTGTATATGTACTAGCCCTGATAGTGTCTATCTTAACGGGAAAAGGTATAAGCCGAATAAGGTCTGCAAGAAATACCAGACTGCCATTCAAGATGCTGACTATGGTGAGGTTCTTATGTTCATAATCAATAGTAATTCTTTGCGCTGTTTTTTTAACCTTGTCCTTGATTTGGGACTCACTGATCAAGACCTTTTCAATAGCTTTTTCCATTCGAAAAACCTAAGCATTCCTCAAAACAAAGAATATTGAAATACACAATGGCGGGATCATAAAAAGAAGTTTTGCTCTCGCAACGTAAAGGATAAAGGACTGTATATGGTTCTTTCCGGACATGAAGATATAACTATTTAATCACAAGCAGGATAATTATTCTAATAACTGATATGCTTTTAAAATCAGGAACTTCGTGTGAGAATGATAGTAAAGCTTCTTATAAATCACCAGCCCCCTGATGCTCCACCGCCGCCAAAGCCTCCGCCGAGCCCACCGCCAAAACCTCCAAAGCCGCCACTTGAACTACCCCCCCTATGTCCAAACCCACCTAAACCTCCAAACATAAGTGGCATCATCATCATTCCTCCCATTCCCATTCCTCCCCAACGGCTTCTTCCGCGTGCCCTTCCTCTGCCCATTATCATTGGCAGTATGAAGATCAAGAGAATTGGTAAGAACGAAAACCCGGAGCCTCTTCTCCTCGGTTGGCGAACTGTCCGCGGCGCTCCTGAAATAGTAACACCGGTATTCTGCGCTATTCTATTGATGATGGCAATAGAGCCCTGATAGATACCCTGATTATAGTCACCGGCCCTGAAATTAGGAACGAATAAGGTTTTAGCTATCTTCGAACAAAAAGTATCTGGCAGTACGTTTTTCAGACCTGTGCCTACTTCTATGCTGTATTTCCTGTCTTTCTTTGCAATAACCATAAGCACACCATTGTTCTTTTCAAACTGGCCAAGCTTCCACTCTCTGGCAAGGTCAATTGAAAACCGATCAACAGGTGTTCCCCCGGTAGTCTTAACAGTCAACACTACCATCTGAACGCCGGTCTTGGATTCCAGTTCGGCAAGGAAGGTATTTAATCTGCTTTCGGTTTTCTTATCTATTATCTTTGCGCGATCCGCAACGTGCATCTTGGGCACGGGGATATCCGCCCCGCCGGATGCAGTGACGGTAGATAGCAACAAGGCAATTATGCCAAACGTACACGCTAAAAAATATTTCCTGTTAAACATTATATCAGACATTATCTTATACTTGTAATTCATCAACTTTCTTTGCTATGTGATCAAGAGTATTATAAATATCTCTAAACTCATTCTTCAGGTCGGTATGAGACGGTTTGTATTTATGTGTCTTTATCTTTACCAGATCTCTAAAGACGTTCATCCTTATATCCATAACTTCTTCAAATTCGTCCAGTACCCCACTCCTTCCCTGCGGCATCTCCCTGTCGTACAGAAAGAGTACTGCCCGGAAGATGGGAATGTATGCAGAGAGAAAACTTACATACAGTTCCCTTATTATGCGGTCATTACCAAGGGACTTTATATACGCCTGGCCTAAATTTTGAATCCAGCCCTTTAATTCCCTTTCACAAACAAGCCGTAAATCTGCTTTATCTATAGTAATATCCTGAAGGACGTCTACCCCATAAACATGTTTGTTTATTGTTTTCATATTAAGGAATTGTATCGGAAACACCTCAAGTGATGTTTCTATATAATCTACGGTCATAATTATGGGAGCCCTTATTTTCTTCTTGCCATATTTTTTACCGATAGGCGCCATGAAATCAAAGATATCAAGGACTTTCTCTTTTAGTACAATAAGCGAATCTACGTCCGTTGCTTTTGCGTCAAAATCACTGGTAACCGCACTGCCTATTATGTATATTGAATCAATACAGCCGGAAAAAGAAGAGAGTATCTCATCAAAAAACGGTTGCATTCTATCCCTGACCTGTACTGGAACGTCCGATAGATTCAGTTTTGCCATGCTGTCTTCCCTTCTGTTAAGTTAACCATTAAAAGAGGAATTTTACAGAAAGCCGCCCTGGATTACAAGATAATTACAAGATAAATGTATAACATTAACAACTGGCAAAAAAACCTCTAGGCAATACATCATTAAAAAAGTAGAATGATTTTCCGGGGAAAAAATGCGTAAAGTTCTAACTATCGCCGGTTCAGATTCCTGTTGCGGGGCAGGCGCACAGGCTGATTTAAAGACCATAAATGCGCTTGGCGCCTACGGTACGTGTGCCATTACGGCCGTTACGGCACAAAACACCCTCGGTGTAAATTCGGTCTTTGAGATCCCGGCAGCATCAGTAGGTCAACAGATAGATGCCATTATCTCAGACATAGGAGCGGACGCATTAAAGACCGGAATGCTCACAAATGAAGAAGTTGTTGAGATAGTATCTGATAGGGTTAAAAAACATAAACTTAAAAACCTCGTAGTCGATCCCATAATTATGTCCCACAGTGGAGAGAGACTTCTATCCTCAAACGGTGTAAAGAAACTCATCTCGACCTTGATTCCATTATCCTGCCTGGTAACTCCCAATATCCCGGAAGCTGAAATCCTGGCAGAGAGGAAGATTAAGTCTCTCTCTGATATGAAAGATGCGGCTAAATCCGTACACGAACAGGGAGCAAGGAACGTCCTGATCAAGGGTGGTCATATTACAAACGATGGAGAAGCTACCGATATTCTTTACGATGGAGAATCATTTGAATATTTCGAGGAGAAGAGGATAAAGGCGGAAAACGTTCACGGCACAGGATGTATATATTCCGCAGCCATTGCCGCTGAACTGGCGAAAGGAAATGACCTGATAAACTCAATCACAACCGCAAAGAAATTTGTAACTGAAATAATAAAAAATCCTTTGACGCTGGGAAAGGGATATGATTTAGCTTCCTTCAGTAGTTAACTTGTGCCACAAAAAATTTACAATTTAAAATTAATAGCTGGTTACTGCTCTTGGTTAATCAATATAATAATGAAAGACCCGACCCCCCTATTTCATGTATCGAACACGGAGACCCCCTTCCTGTATTGAAACCATCCGATGCAATCCGCAAAACTTCATATTTGACCTAAACTGGTTTATTTGTTACATACTTAATTAAGATTACCCTAATACCTAAAAGGAGATAAAAAATAATGGCAAAACTTACAAATACGATACACCCTGTTACCATTGACAAACCTATGGTATTGATTCCAGTTGAAGAATATCTTATTCTACTTGAAGAGGCAGGGTATAAACCTACCCCAAAATTAGACCGCGAGATCACTCAAGCCAGAACTCGTTTCCGCAATGGCAAGACCATACCATGGAAATCTTTGAAACGTGAACTCAAGTAAATATATAATTGAAGTTGATCCAAAGGCAGCCAGATCGCTAAAATCCCAAATTCGATTTAGTTGAACATAGAAAAGAAAAATACGTACGCAATGTGATGAGAGTATTCCTTTCCATAAACATAAATGTGGTAAAAAAACCACCACGTTAATAGAGATAATTCCCTTCATCTTTCCTTAATTTCTTATTCATCTATGTATCAAGTTAAGACCCACTTATAGTCATTCAGGCGGGCAAGATTGAACCACCACGAAGCTTTTTAAACCTTTTAAGGTCATCTACGTTGAATACAATGTTCCTGCCAACTCTTCGTGCTTTTATTTTTTTTGATTTGATCCACCTTCTTACGGTTATCTCAGCTACTTCAAGATATTCAGAGGCTTCCTTTATAGTAAATGGAGATTGTCTTATTTCGTCAAACACTTCATTATGATTATAATAATCCTTCTCAAACCCACGTCTCGCAATAACAGTAAAAAGCTTCTCCCTTTCCTCAATTGACATATCCAGAATCTCTTTATATACCTTTTGTGCGGTTTTCATTACTCCACCCCCTTTATATATGATTTAGCTTTCTTCAGCAGTTAACTTGTGCCACAAAAAATTTACAATTTAAAATTAATAGCCAGTTGCTGCTCTCGGTTAATCAATATAATAA
>PVMS01091115.1_pt1 | contig 10751 bp, 9 predicted proteins | sample 1853461 | NCBI WGS metagenome assembly PVMS01 (sample SAMN08582032, study PRJNA380276) | Marine sediment metagenome, whole genome shotgun sequencing project. | isolation source: ocean sediment barecode stripped | collected 2017
AGGAGCTATGATCTTTGTGAGTTCTTCGGGGAAATCACTATAATCTCCATCCAAAAATACGATGATTTCCGGAATATTTTCTAGTTTTGATATATAATCCAAACCAGAAAGGCAAGCATATCCATATCCTTTTCTCCTTTCATTTATAACAGTGGCTCCATTTTTTTTTGCTACAAGAGATGTATGGTCTGAAGAGGCGTTATTGACAACAATTACTTCAGACACAAATTCAGGAATATCTTTAATTACAAGCCCAATTGAGGCCTCTTCATTATAAGCGGGTATGATGACATAAATTGATGGATTCATTATATTTTATTAACCAATTCCATTAAATTTATATTATTTCCTAATAATATTTCTATTGGATTTATTCTACCCTTTTCAGGTCCATTTTCTAATTTTAAAACACCTCTAGGGCAAACAGCTGAACAAATACCACAACCAACACAACTAGCACGGACTATGTTTTCTCCTTTTTGTGCATAAGCTCGCACATCAATTCCTTGTTCACAATATGTTGAACAATTACCACAGGAAATACATTGACCACCATTAGTAGTTATTCTAAAACGAGATTTAAACCGTTGAACAACACCTAAGTATGCTGCTAACGGACATCCAAAACGACACCAAACTCTATTGCCAAAAATAGGGTAGAATCCTGTTCCAATAACCCCTGCAAAGATGGAACCAATTAAAAAACCATAAATATCTTGAATAGTCTGAGTTTTGATTCCTAATGCAGAAGGATTCCCTGAAAAATAAGCATATAAGGTAAATCCAGTCATTACAATCGCAAATACTAATACACCATGGACTAACCATCGCTCCAACTTCCAGGATTTTAATGAATTATTGGATAATTGTCTATAGGGATCACCTAATGTTTCAGCGAGACCACCACAACCGCAAACCCAGGAACAATACCATCTCTTTCCAAAAAAATATACCATAATGGGAACAATAACTAGAGTTAAAACAATTCCCCATACCAGAATAAATAGTCCAAATCCACCACTTTCTATTAGTTGGTCTAAATTCCAACTAAAGAAGAAATCATAATCTAATGGAAAGGCATTTTTAAAATCGTACCATGGCTTTTCAAAACGCACTAATATCTCCGGGATTAAAAAATGCAAATACAATTTGAAAGAATAAAACAGATGTTGTACGTAATATTTGATACTTATCGTGGCGGTATTTAATATACATACGTATTGCCATGGTTGTCATTACTATACTGTAAAGAAAACCGTATAAAAACCATTGACTAGCCAAATTTCCACTAATTGACTCACTAATTGGATCGACTATATACGTCCAATTAATAATATAATCGGGCCTAAAATAAAGAAGCAAATAAAACCCTATTAAGAAAATAAATACCAACCAGCCGATCCATCCTCTATTGGTCGTAGGATTTAGGAATATTCCGTTATTTTTTATTCCTTTTGGACCTAGTAAAACAACATTCGGAATAATGTATAGTAGCGCACCTAAAATTCCCAAGCCAAAAGTTAAGCACCAAAATAAAACCTTATTTTCCTTAATTAGTCCTGTGCCAGCTTCCTTCGCAATTTGGTACGAAAAGCTATGAGGTTTGTCCCAAATAACCTTATCCCACTCATTATTTTTCTTGTGAATTTCGTTGGATATTTTTAAAGCGGAAATTATTTTTGAAGAAAATTGAAAAGAATTAGAGAAACTTTTCTCTATTACATTTTGATTCATTTCATTGATAAACAATTCGCTATTAATACCCTTGTTTTTAACAAATTGGTCAAAAATGGAAGAAGACAATTTATAGTTACCTAAAAAGATTAGGGAAATAAAAGTGCCTAGGCCTATTAAAAATATAAGCAAGCCTGTTTTTTGAATTCCTTTCATATTATATATTGACCTTAAAAATTCGGTTCCATTTTTTTTTCTTTAATTTAATTTGGGTATTATTCTCCATATTAAATTTCGAGACAATTTCTTTTTCATGAAGTTTATAAAATTCAGGATCAAAATTTGCATCGGCAAGATTTTCTAATACAAACTCTACAGATTGTTTCTTAGTTAAAGCTACATCAAAGAACTCATGTCGCATTCTTATCCCAAAAGTATTTATGCCTAAAAACTCATGTGTTTCCTTATTATAATTAATATGAATACATTTCTTTTGGTCTTTATGTTCCCAATAAAAGCGAGCTTCATTATCTTTTGGTTGAGCCCAGACCCAACCATAAGTTTGGTATTCAATATCAAGAAATTTAGCAGAATTAAACCAAGGTCCTGGATTATAAGCTATTCGATTTCCACAAAGAGTTTGTGCTAAGGTTTCCCCCATCATTCTTCCTGTATACCAAACGGCTTCAATAGTTCTCCTTTGCCCAATGTTTTCACGTTGTTCAGCACAATCACCAATTGCATAAATGTCTTTTATATTGGTTTCTAGATAGCGATTCACTTTTACACCACGACCTAATTCTATTTCAGAATCTTTTAGGAAAGAAATATTTGGAGATACACCTGCTGTTAATCCTACAACATCACAAGGAAGTTCTTCTCCAGTTTCAGCTATAACAATTGCACGAACCTTTCCGTTTTCATCTGAAACTATTTCTTTAAGATTAGAATTCAATCGCAAATCTATATGATGCTCTATTATATGTCTGTTAATAATTTTAGATTCACTAGGGGGTAATATCATGTCCCAAAAACTATTTTCTCTAACAAGAAATGTAACAGGAATATCTCTGCTTCGTAGCATTTCAACAAGTTCAATTCCAATAAGGCCTCCTCCAACTACTACCGCTCTTTTACACACGTTATTATTAGGGGCATATAATTCTAAATTATCCAGATCTTGTTTATGGTACATTCCCATAACTCCTTTTAAATCTTGACCTGGCCATCCAAATTTATTAGGCTTACTCCCTGTGGCAATCACCAATTTGTCGTAGCTTATAGTTTCATCATTAGAAAAAATTAATTCTTTTGCTTGAGGGTTTACTTTTTTTACATAGCCTTTTTTTAAGGTTATCCGATTTTTCTTCCAAAACCAATTCTCATAAGGCTTTGTATGTTCAAATTTTAAATGACCCATATAAACATACATTAATGCTGTTCTTGAAAAAAAGTAATCGGTCTCTGCTGAAATAACAGTAATCTTATCATTAGAACGTTTTCTTATATGTCGGGCAGCGGTTACACCCGATATCCCATTACCAATAATCACTATATGTTCCATAAATTATAATATAAACTATATGTCGATGTTAAAGATAAAAACTTAATTAAAATATATATTTAGATTGTTATATTTTAAATTTAATTTTTTGATCGGTAGGGTTTAATTATTTGTTATTGTTATTAATATAATAGAAAGGTTAAGTAAATTGGTAAGGAGATGTTTATTTATTAGTAACTTCGTCTCATTAACAATCAAAATGAATAATAATGTTAAAAAAATTACTTTTTTTCGTAAGCGTGTTTATGTTTTTTTTAAACGTAAATTCTCAAATAGTTATTAATGAAATTAACTACAAAGATGCGATAGACTTTGAAACAAAAGATTGGATAGAACTATACAATAACGGAGGCTCAGCTGTTGATGTTTCTAACTGGGTTTTTAAAGACGATGATGATCTACATGAGTTTATAATTCCTAATGGAACTACCCTACAAGGAGATTCTTATTTAGTACTCGTTCAAAGTTTAGTTGATTTTCAAGCACTTTTTCCAGCTGTCTCACCTGTTTTAGGAAATTTTGATTTTGGACTTAGTGGTGGTGGTGAATTAATAAGACTATTTGATGATAATGAAGTGCTTATTGATTTTGTAGAATATGATGATGAGGATCCTTGGCCCACAGAGCCAGATGGGAACGGTCCAACATTAGAGTTGAAAAGCCCAAACTTAGATAATAATTTAGCTTCTAGTTGGGCAGCATCAGTACCCCCTAATGGAGTGCATGGAACTCCTGGTGGACAAAACAGTACTTTTATACTTGGTTTGGAAGATTTTAATACAACTGTTGTTTCTGTTTTCCCCAACCCTTTAATTACCAATACTACTATATTAGTTTCTAATAGTAGTTCTCCTTTGAAGTTAGTTATCTATGATATGTTAGGAAGAGAAATAAAAAAGACGAAAACAAATTCAAATAAGTTTATTATTGAAAGAGAAAATTTAAAAGTTGGAGTATATATATTAACTATAACTACAGATAATGAATCTTTTTCACACACTCAAAAGTTAATTGTTAAGTAAAAAGATCAATTAAAAAATGCTAAAATGAAAAAATTTATACTGGTTTTCGGGCTTTCTATGTTTATGATACCTGTTTTTGGTCAAGTAATTATAAATGAATATTCTGCTTCAAATTTATCAGGATATTCAGATAATTATAATAAAGAAGAAGATTGGATTGAACTATTTAATACTAACGGCTCCAGCGTAGATATTAGTGGTTATTTTTTAAGTGATAATGAAGACAATCCTACAAAATGGGAAATTCCATCCGGGACTATAATACCAGCTAATGGTTATTTAGTCTTTTGGTGCTCTGGTAGAGATGAAGCTTCTGGAGGAAATTACCATACTAATTTCAAGTTAAAACAAACAAAGAATATAGCTGAACATGTGGTTCTAGCCAATACAAATGGAGATATTATAAATGATTTTGAATTACAAAAAACCCAGTTGGAACACTATATGGGGAGAAGCCCCAATGTATCTTCAACTTGGAAAATTTTTACAAATCCAACTAAAGGATCAGCTAATAACGGGACAAGTTTTGTAGCATATGCTCAGACGCCAGAAATGAGTATGGAAGCAGGTTTTTATAATGGAACCCAAAATATAGAATTAACATCATCCGAACCTAATTCATCCATACATTATACATTAAACGGACTACTTCCAACTAATGGATCAACAACATATACCAATCCGATATCTGTAACAAATACACAAGTTATAAAAGCCATAGTTATTTCTAATAATTCAACTATTTTACCAAGTTTTATAATTTTTAATACCTTTTTTATTATTTAAAATCATTCATTTCCTGTATTATCAACTTCAGCAAATCAATTGACAACTTTACTAAATGGGAACCAATCCTTAAAACCACATGGGACTATTGAATATTTCGATGCAGAAGGTAATAGGAAAGATTTTGGTTATGGAGAATATAATAAACATGGTCAGGATTCATGGCAATTTCCACAAAGAAGTTTCGATTATATAGCGAGAGATGAAATGGGTTATCATGATGCAATTAATGAAAAGTTAATGACCTTGTCTGAAAGAAATGGTTTTCAAAGAATAATTATTAGAGCCTCAGGAGATGATAATTACCCTGGAATAGATTCTAGTGCACATACTAGAGATATATTCATTCAAAAATTAGCGAATAAGAACAATTTAAACGTTGATATGAGAAGAGGTGAACGATGTGTTGTTTATGCTAATGGACAGTTTTGGGGAGTATATTCTATAAGAGAAAAAGTTAGTGATGCCGATTATACAAAATATTATTATGATCAAGATAAATATCATATCCAATATTTAATGAATTGGGGATCTACCTGGGCTCAATATGGGGGTCAGGATGCTTTTGATGACTGGCACCAAATTCATGATTTTGCATTAGCCAATGACTTATCGATCCAGGCTAATTATGAGCAAGTTGCAAATGAAATAGATGTAACTAGTTTGGTAGATTATATTTTGATAAACTCATTTGTAGTTTGTACAGATTGGATAAATTGGAATACATCTTGGTGGCGGGGATTAGATCCTGAAGGGAGTCATTTAAAATGGGGATATGTCCTATGGGATGAAGATGCAATTTTTAATCATTATATTAATTATACCGGAGTACCTAATGAAAATGCTGACGCAGAACCCTGTTATCCCGAAGGGATTACAGCAGACCCAGAAGAACATATAGTATTGTTAAATAAACTTTTAGAAAATGATGAATTTCGGCAGTACTATATTACAAGATATATGGATCTTATGAATACTGCTTTTCAGGAAGAAGATATGATAGATCTTTTAGAAGAAATTGAAAATTCTATCACACCAGATATGCCCCAACATTTTACTCGTTGGGGAGGAAATATGCCTCAATGGCAAGGCAATGTTCAAAAAATAAAAGATTTTATCAGTGATAGAATTGACTATCTTCCAGATGGGCTTAATGATTGTTACACTTTAACTGGACCTTATGATATAACTTTAAATGTTGAGCCTGCTAATGCAGGGCAAATAAAGTTTAATTCTATAACAATAGAGTATGGTGATTACCCTTGGACAGGTACTTATCATAATGGTGTAAATATGCTTGCTAAAGCAGTGCAAACTAACTCGAGCTTTGTGTTTGATCATTGGGAATTGGATAATCAAACACTTCCAGACCCAAATAATATCAATATTTCATTTATGCTTCAACAGAATGATAATTTAACAGCTGTGTTTATACCTAATAGCAGTGCAGTTATTGTTATTAATGAGATTAATTATAAGGACTCACCAAATTTTGAAGTAAAAGATTGGATAGAATTATACAATAATTCTGGAGATGTTGTTAATTTATCAGGTTGGGTTTTTAAAGATAGTGATGATTTACATGAATTTATTATTCCAAACGGAATCACAATGCAACCAGATTCTTATCTGGTATTAGCTCAAAGTTTAGTTGATTTTCAATCTCTTTTTCCTGCTGTGAGTCCTGTATTAGGAGATTTTGAGTTTGGATTGAGTGGAGGAGGTGAATTAATACGTTTATTTGATGAAAATGAGGTATTGATAGATTTTGTAGAATATGATGACGAAGATCCCTGGCCAACGGAACCAGATGGTAACGGGCCAACGCTTGAACTTATCGATCCAAACCTAGACAATGCACAAGCATCGAGTTGGGACGCATGCGCTGCTCCAGGTGCAGAGCATGGTACACCGGGGTTACTTAATAACGACTGTTCACTTGGAGTAGATGATTTTAATTATATTACTGTATCTGTTTTTCCAAATCCTATGAAAACCACTGCTACAATATTAGTATCCAACAATACTTCTCCTTTACAATTAGTGGTCTATGATATAATTGGTAGAGAGGTAAAAATTATGAAATCCAATTCAAATAAGTTTATTCTTGAAAGAGGTAGTTTAAATTCTGGAATTTACTTTTTAAAAATTTTGATAGTTGATGGATCTTTTATACAAACTAAAAAACTAATTGTAGAATAAGTTTTTATAATTGCTGTGAAAAGAAGAAACTTATTGTTTAAGTAAGCTGTGATATAATGTCATACTACTGTTAAAGTTTAATTAATTCAATCAGAGATATTTATGTTTGATTTTTCTAGCTTAACTAATAACCTTGAAGGGTATAGTTTAACTAATATAATAATAATTGCATTAGTTTCATTTGTTTTATCTTCTTTGATAGCATTAACCTACCAAAAGACTTCGAGAGGAATAGAATCTCCACGCTATTTTATTCAGTCATTAATTTTGATTTCTATTCCTGTTGCCTCGGTAATGCAGGCAATTGGAGATAGTTTGGCACGTGGTTTAGGAATGTTAGGAGCTCTTGCAATTATTAGGTTTCGAACCACTTTAAGAAATCCTAGAAATATGGTGTTTATGTTTACATCTATAGCTGTAGGGATTTCAGCTGGTGTTTATGGTATTGCTATTGCTGTTGTGTGTACACTGGGGTTTTGCTTAGTTGTTATCGCAATCCATTTCTCTCCAATGAGCAAGAGTAATATGATTATAGGTTTTTTGCAATTTGAAATTCCTAATGATGATTTTACAACAGCTAATATGAAAGATCAAATTACGGAAATATTAGAGAGGTATTGTAACAAAGTAACACTAGCTAAATATAGCATTAACAACAAAAAAAGAGATGAAGGGGTAATTGAAATGGTATCTTTTGAATATAAAATTAAAATTAATGGAAAACAAGAGTCAACAAAATTGGTAAATGCATTATCAGAAAAAAACGGAATATTTAATGTAAGAATAACTTTTAAAGACGATTATGAAAAAATTTAATCTCATTTACATTGTTGCCTTTATAGTCTTAATAATATTGCTAGTACCATTATTAATAAAAGTTGATAATTCCGTAACATTTTATGGTTTTACTGAAAACAAAGAAACCGAAATTAACATGGAATATTCTATCGAAGTAGAGAATATTTATGTTACAACAGGTCAAAAAATAAAAAAAGGAACCGTTTTATTAGATGTTATTTCATCAAGCTTACCTCTTCAAATTAGTAATACCGAGTTTAAAATAGAAGAATTACAAACTAAATATCAACTTTGGAAAACAAACTTAGACTGGAAAATTAGTCAGTATAATATTGAATTAAACGAAAAAACAAGTAAAATTCAATACCAAATAGACCAATATTATGCTCAATTAGATTTAAACAAAAAATTAGCTTCGAACCTAAAAAGTGTTTCGAATGAAACAATTGAAGAAGGAGATATAAAAAATCCAATATTTTTAAAAATTGAATCTTTAAAAGAAGAACTGATCTTCACCAGAAATATTTTTACAGCTGAGATTAATAATTTAAAAAGTGAACGTTTTGCCAGTAATAATCCAATTTTATCTCAAATAAAGAGTCTTGAAGAAGAATTGGAATATTACCAAACAAAAAAAGGGAAACATACTATAACTGCCCCCTCAGATGGATTAGTTGGTAATGTTCATTGTAAAGAAGGAGAAAAAAAATATCATCATTTCGTACATTAATTACATTTTATGAGGAAAGTCCTACACTAGTAGTTGGGTATATACATGAAGAACTTATACTGAAAATTAATATTGATGATATTATAGAAATATATTCAAGCTCACGCCCAGATATACAAAATAGAGGTGTTGTTAAAAACCTTGGATCACGTATTGTTGAAATACCTCCCAGACTACGTAAAATTAAAGAAATAAAAACATTTGGAAGAGAAATAATAATAGAAATTCCACCTGATAACCCCTTTCTTCAAAAAGAAAAAGTAATATTAAACTTAAAAAATTTAGATTAAGAAGTTTATTATGATTGAGTCTATACTAAAATCAAATAACAAAAGATCTATCCGCTTGTTATTTTTACTGTTTGTCATTTTAACATCTTCATTATCAGCACAAAATGAAGTTACTATTACAAAGTTTTTAGGCTCGATAAAAGAATCAAATAAAGTTAAAACAGATTCGAATACAGTGTCTTTATTAAAGGATTATAATTATAATTTACCCATCATTAAAAATGTTCAATTTCGCACCGAGACAAGTGATTTGGTATTAGATAGACAGGAGTATACCTTAAGGGTTAAGCCTAATAGTTTGTTTGCCATTTCTAAGCAAAAAAAATTATATAAAAAAAAAATTGAAGAGATCATAATTAAAAATCAATTAGATTTCAATAAAGAATTAAAAAAAAGATACATTTTAATTTTGAACTATATTTTTACTGATGATTTAGTAGAGTTATATAAAAAAAAGCAGGTTCAAATTAATGATAAATTAAATGTTTTAAGTCAAAATATATTTGAAATCAATTTTGATGTAATAGATTTAATTGATGCTGAAGATGAATTAATAGAAACAAATTTAAAACTTGTTAAGCTCAAAGAATTAAAATCTAATCAATTATCATTAATAAATCAATCATTAAATTTTCAAAGTGATTCGTTGGAATTTACATTTAATGATTTAATTACCCCTCTTGAAATTATTAACACTACTATTCCAGATTCTATTTCAAAAGAGCAACTAAACATTACACTTCAAAAATTAAAATTGTATACTTTAGAAAATGAAATGGATCTTACTGCTGCTAAATCTAAACAGGTTTTAGAATATTTAGAAGCGAAATATGGGGGTAAAAAAAATGATCTCTTCGATGAAAATTTCTCATTAGGCTTTGGAATTAACTTGCCTTTTTTCGGAAATACCAGAGAAAAAAAAGGAGATTATTATCTTAAAATACTAAATGAAGAAAACAAATTAATGGATTTAACAGAAGAAAATAATGATAAGAATAAACAAATCTTTGAAGAGTTTAACATAGCAATAACAAACTATCAAATTCTTAAAAAGCAATTGGATGAAAGCAGTGTTTTCTTATTATTAGAGGCTTATAAAAAAATGGAAGGAGTCCCTCCCTTACAACTAATAAATTTAAAAATTCTACAAAATAATAAAATGATAGGAGTTCTAAAATCAAAACACGAACTCTATAAAGCATATATTACAACGTTGGCCAATCTAGAAATTCTATTTCAAAATCCACTAAGAAACTATTTGTCATATACAAAAGAATTGATAGACCCCTAATTTTATAATCACAATAAATCTTACAATTTTGTTAAGAGGTGTATCCTGTTTAATATTTTATTGTATTTTGAATTCTATTGTACATTTAAATCAATGAAATTCAAACTTTACTTTATTGTAGTCTTTGTTATTACACCTTTTTTTACAAATTGTGCCCAAGGAGAGTCTAAAATAAATGGAATTAGTTTTGTAGCATCTCCAAAAGAAGTTATACAAGAATATATAGCTCCTATAATAAATCTTAATGCAAATCATGCGGCGGTAATGCCATTTGGGTTTATTAAAAATTTAAACCACCCCGAAGTTTATTATAATACCAAAAGACAATGGTTTGGAGAAACCAAAAAAGGCACAAAACAATACATAGAAAAGCTTCACGAAAACAATATTCAGG
>PVMS01178599.1_pt1 | contig 10750 bp, 10 predicted proteins | sample 1853461 | NCBI WGS metagenome assembly PVMS01 (sample SAMN08582032, study PRJNA380276) | Marine sediment metagenome, whole genome shotgun sequencing project. | isolation source: ocean sediment barecode stripped | collected 2017
ATTAACAGCACTGGCAGCAAGTGGTATTAGCAATAATGCTGATGCAAATGCAGGACGCAGTGTAGTAGGGTTGGGTTCAAAAGGTATATCCACCGCTGACGTTAGCAGCCAGGTCCATAGGATCAAAACCGCCTCGACACCCATAATAATACTCGATAGCAATATGATTCAACCCACGATCATTGCTCTCAGTTAATTCATTCACATATTTAAAGGGTAGCAGTGTACCTGATTAGATATTCTGGTAGAGCAAATGCTCGCCATGAAAGCGGTGAACTGAAGTTATTCTGCTAGGTATTCTTTTCCAGATTGCTCCAGCTTTGCCAGGATTTTATTTAACAGGTCGTTGGCGCCGATGCTGAGATGGTCTGCTAACGAACGGCAGTAACTTTCGCTAAAAGACGCCCACTCACCGGTGGTGAAGATTTCGCCCTGTTGTGCCTGGCGGCGAATATTGAGCAGTAGTCGGGCAAGGACTCTTTTTTTTCCGGCGGGTCTGGGATACGGACTTCGGGTTTCACGGTCGATCAGAGTCAGCGTGGGTGACTTGCAGGGATCGCCATCGATGATGATATCCTTCAACCGAGTTCCCCCGTAAAAGCCGCTGTCGTGCAAACGACCCAATAACGAACCAAAATCTGACATGATGCAGCGCCGAGTGCTTTTATCGGCAGCGCGGTATACCAGCGCCAGATCCTGACCGATGACTTCGTGCGTTATGATGAAACCCGTTAAAGGCATTCCATAGTTTAATTCTTCTCCAGCGGCAACCACTTCAGCTACTGCGAAATCGAGATGCGACAGATATCTGAATTGCAGCATTTCCTTGTAAGGCTTGCTATGGGCCAATTTTCCCCGGCAGTAACTCTCCAATGCCGAAGAAAGTTTTTCCAGGCGGCAGCGTTTCAAATACCATTTTTGCCCATCGAGATCAAGGCGGCGAACATCACGTGAGCAATCTTCCTCGATAATCGTTCCACTCGAGGTTTGCATGATTTGTGAGTAGCTACCCAAATTGTTTGCTTCCAGTAGTGGCTGGAAAGTCGGATTGATATGCAGTCGGATCATCGGATTATAATCGATACCGTAGCGCATAGTAGCTCATGCCGAGCATGAGGCCGAGCAAGCACCGCGTCTCTCGCATAATGCACAATTTGTCCTCCAAGGGACTCAATAGTCGCAGATATGAGGTCGAGGAACTCGCTTAGAGCAAGGTGGGTGGAATCTTCGTCTTCACCCGTTAACCGACTGTACTCAGCCACATCTGCATACAGAATAGCAGCTAGTTTACGCGGCAGACGGTCGTTCATCTGAAGATGTACTCCTGGAGCGGGTAAATCCCATAGATACTAGCGCGAAATGTAGCCCGAGACCAACGAACTTGAAATCTGAGGGGCCGTCGCGGGTAGAACCACGAGGCTCATGACCGTTATCCGAGCACGACTCGAAGCGGACTTTCAAGTACTGTTTGAAAACAGGTTAGTGCGTTCAGAGCTTGCTTAATGGGGTTTTGATTATTACCTGTAATTATTGGCTGTCCGATTCCCCTGATACAACACTGGCATAGTCTTTTGGTTCGTAGGGGAATATCAACTCTTTAATGGGTGCAAAGAATCCGGTTTTACGCAACGGGCTTACACCCAGGTCTTTAAGCAATTCATCGTGATAATGCTGGGTATGTGCAATTAATCGTGCACTTCGAGCGGGGCTGAAAGGCATCCAGGATTGCTTCCATGCCTTCATTTCCTGAATATTGCCGAGCATACTTTCATCCGCGGGCAATTGCACCTTCCCGGTTATGGCCTTCACCAGCCATCGGGCCTGTAGGCTGTAAGTCAATATGCTCGATATCGAGGATGCCCGACCAACGAAGAATAGACCCGGCAAGCCCGGATGCATAATATGACGGTAAAGATAAAAGCCGTCATCGCCAGAATCCAGATGCGCCCAGACATCGGCGGATATAAAACTGAAATCAGTTTTCCAGCCAGTTGCAGAAATAACGATATCCAGATCGAGTGTTTCCCCATTGGCGAGTTCCAGGCCATCAGCCGTAAATCTTTTCACGACGGTTCGATGCAGATTGATTTCCCCGCGCCGCGCGAGGCGAAAAAATTCGCTTTTGGGCACCTGGGTAGATTCACCGAAGGCATCAATCTCAATGGGTAGTTTAGGAACTAGGCTAACCCGTGTACCGAAACCCGAGCCCAGGCTGCATTGAAAATAAAAAATTGTTTCGACAATTCGCCAATAAAACCAGGCCAGCGGCTTACCGATGCTGTGTACAACCCTCTCGACCGATGTTGTTTTTTGATAGGGAGGTATCAGCGTACTGCTAAGCCGGTTCAGCAGGCCCCACTTAAAGGGTAAAACACCGGCCAGTTTCTGTGGGATCGGCCAGTGTGGTTCGCGAAAAATTATGTGTGTTTCCGAGGCTACTTTTGCTGCTTCCAGAGCAGCATCGCTGGCGCTTTTCCCATAACCGATCACGGCAACACGTTTCTCTTTACGCCGCTCACCCGATTTCAGCAGCGAATTATGCATAACAACACCGCGAAACTTATTACGATCGCGAAACTCGGGTATGTTCGGCAAATTGGAATACAGACCAATACAAATCACCACCAGATCGAAGATTTCATGATTAATCCCGTTTTCATCTTCTGATGTGATCGACCAACCCGTTCCCGGATAATCGGCATCGGTAAGACTTGTCACGCGCGTATCAAACCGAATTCTCGGGCTAATACCGAAATGATCGGCATAATCCTGGAGATAATTCTGGATTATGGGGCCCGGGGTAAAATTCGGTGTGCCTTCTGGTAGCGGCCAATCGGGAAATTCATACAGCTCACGCTGAACCTGTACACCGAAATTCAGGTAGCCATCGGACCAGACCCCACCGAGCACTTTATTGCGTTCGAAAAGTGTGCAGTCGAATCCGTCCATGATGAACTGTCTTGCGGTACTAAGACCTGCAACACCGGCTCCTATAATCGCAACTTTTTCAGTCCTGGCGTCCATCGTTAGCGAAACGCTTTGAAAACAATATAAAAAACTACCGCGATCAACCAGAATCCAAGCAGATATGCACCCGTCAAAATCCACAGCGTACAGGTCCACAACGAGAAGTTGAGTGCAGAAATTCTAGAGCCCGGTGATGCTGTATCGGCCCCGCTTGAGACCAGTCTATACATATAAATTGCGTGGAAGAGACTAAACGTCAACCCAACCAGGGTTCCAATCAGGAGGAAATCACTCATCGCTATTTCACCTGCCTTATATACTGCTTGCCTTGCATCATGCAGTCCAGGGTTCAAATTTTTATCGAGTACCGTTGCCGAAATCTTTCGCATCGTCGTTACTCTGCTAGCCCCGAGCAAGTACCCCTGGCCCGATCGACGGTGCGGAATCAGACAGGAATCTTGCCAATGTATCTGGTCAGTGTATCAACGGCAGTTAGCTTCGATAAAATATTATGCTATCTTCTTTCTCCCTGACAAGGGCAAAAAATTACAAAACCATGGCAAATCTGACACTAATTGAGATGTGATAACGTGACTGCAGATAAAAAGCCGCTTATTTCCTTGCTGGTAACTCCCGAAACCACACCTGCGGTCCTCTATGGAATTTACGACGTTCTGACAATGGTTAGTAATGTGTACCTCAACATGGTAACCGGGGTACAGGGCGATGAGTTACTGGATGTCAGGATTGTTGCGCAGTCCAGGCAGCCCTTTCGCTGCTATGGAGATATATTGGTAGAGCCTCATGCCGGGATCGATGAAGTCGCGAATACGGATGCCGTGGTCGTTTGTGACAGATACACCCGTATCGATTCAACCCTTCGAGGCACTTATCCAGAGTTGGCTCAGTGGTTAAAACAAATGCACGCCAACAACGCAATCCTGACTTCGATTTGCTCGGGTTCAACAATATTGGCAGAAACCGGTTTACTCGATGGGTTGGAAGTATCGGGGCACTGGGCCTACCAGAATGCGTACCGGACAAACTATCCCAGGGTGAGGTGGCGTCAGGACTTAGTGCTGAGCCTGGACGGGGAAAATAAACGCATCATTACTACGGGAGGAGTTACCTCCTGGCAAGGGCTGGCTCTGTACCTCATCGAACATTTCTGTGGGCGGCAACATGCTATCGACACTGCGAAGGTGCATCTGCTGTCAGGGCATCCGGATGGTCAATTACCCTTTACTGCCATGACCCAAAGCGATATACACGATGACGCCATCATCCGGGATATTCAGTCGTGGATAGCAAGAAATTATACTGTGACCAATCCAGTCGAGAGGATGACCGAAAAATCTGGGCTTACAACCCGTACTTTTGCACGGCGCTTCCACGCTGCGACGCGTTATTTCCCATTAGAGTATGTACAGGAATTACGCGTGGAATCAGCCAAGAAATTATTGGAAACCCAGGCTAATAGTGTCGATGAAATAAGTGGTAAAGTTGGCTATGAGGATACCGCCTCGTTCAGACGCCTGTTTAAACGCAAGGCCGGCCTGACACCGATGGCTTACAGGAAAAAATTTGCTGGCATCATGAGACATTAATTGTTTCAAGGCCAAGAAAATTAACCGGGTGTGATGGAACCGAGCCTGGCGTGATCGGTGACCCGGTGGTAAATGAAACGGTGTACGGGATTAAAGCATAATTTTGAAAAGTAAGGTTCTGCTGACGAAGGCTGTGAATTATGTTCAAATCTGCCCTGTCAGTTTGAGCAGATTCTAATAACCATGCCTGTTAAGACCAGTTTCTACTTTATTTCGTTGCTAATGCTTTGCCTGAGTTCGACCGCAGGCGCTGCCAACGGTGCACTGATATACGAACAAAACTGTATGGCCTGTCACGGCGAAGGTGTCGCTGGCGCTCCCAGGGTGGGTGAGGCTGATGCCTGGAAGGAACGCCTGTCAAAAGGAATAGACGCGATGGTCACAATCGTGATCGAAGGAGTACAGGGCTACTCGGGGGCGATGCCGCCGCGTGGAGGTAATCCTGATCTGAGCGATGAGCAGATTCGTGCGGCTGTGCAGTATATGCTTGAGCAACTGCCATAGATTACCCGATCAGATTTTCCCGCTTAAAATACGTCGAAGTACTCGCGCTGCTCCCAGTCCGTGACCTGCTTTTGGAAGCGTGCAATTTCGGCGCGCTTGATATTGCAGAAGTAATCGATAAACCCATCACCCAGCGCATCGCGGAATAATCTGCTGTCATACAGCAGGTAGATGGCTTGCTCCAACGATGTCGGCAGGGGCTCAGCATCGCACTCGTAGGGTGTGTCTGCTGGTGGGCCGGGGTCGACTTGATTGTCTATACCATCCATACCGGCGATTACCTGGGAAGCCAGGTATAGATAAGGGTTCGCTGCGGGTTCGCCGATGCGGTTTTCGATTCGCGCTGCCGAGTCTTCGGCGCCTGCCAACACCCTCGCCATAACGCCACGGTTATCCAGGCCCCAAACTGCACGATCAGGCGCCAGTGAATTTGGCTGGAAGCGTCGGTAACCATTGACGGTAGGAGCCGAAAATGCTGCCCCGGCCCCGGCGTGCTCAAGCAATCCGCCGAGGTAATTCATGCCCGTGTCTGACAGGGGTAGCGCGGCGGCGGGGTCGTCATTGACAAAAGTATTTCGACCTGTTTTCAGGTCGATTAACGATTGGTGCAAATGCCAGCCTGAAGCCATTGTGTTAGGGATATTGGGACGACACATGAAGGTCGCATGATAACCGTTACGTCGGCAAATCTGTTTGATCGCACTACGCAGCAGCACCATCCAATCGGCCGGCTCGAGGCCGATGCCTGGTTGAAAAGTAAATTCGAACTGGCTCGGCCCAAACTCGACTTCGATCGAGCGCACCGGTAATCCGAGCGCATCCAGGTCGTGGCGGATTATTTCAATCACCGGCTCGACCTGGTCGTATCGATTTTCAGTCAGGTACTGGTAACCCTGGGACAATAAGCTAACCCGGGGCGGCTCACCGGGCATCCCCGGTTGTCCTGTATCGGCTATGGCCAGCCTTTGATCCTCAAGCTTATATATGTGGAATTCTACCTCCAGGCCGAACTTGCCCTGATAACCGGCCTGCCCCAGTTGCGCCAATACTGTACGCAATAGATGTCGCGTGGAAAATGGCACCGGATCACCATCGGAATAATACAAATCAGATAAAATCCAGCCACTATTCGGTGCCCATGGCAGCACTCGAAAGGTAGCCGCATCGGCCACCATGATCAAGTCCGCGCCGCCTTCCAGTTGTTTGCTGCCGAGACCGCTTCCCTGGGTAAACACCGGGTAGACGCTGCGATGCGAGGTATCCTTGAGCAACAGGGTCGAAGTAATCGAGTAACCGTTGGTCAATGCGCTAAGCGCCGCGTCTGCACTCAGGGTTTTGCCGCGCAATATGCCGTGTTGATCAGCAAAGGAAAAACGTACAACATCGAGATCATCCTGCTTGATACGCTCGATGACTTCGGCGATAGCGCGTTGCTGATCTTCATCACGCAACTGGTGTTTATCGGTAAAGCTCATGCCTGAACCTGTAACCACGGACAAGCTTCACGTCGGCTCTGCTCGGATTGCCGGGCAAACTGTGGCAGGTCGTCCGATGGTCCGATACCATCCAGTACTGCGGGTCCGGTTACCGATTCCGCCTGTTCCGGCGACAACACCATGAGCGGGTTTTCTCCCTCTGCAGCCTGCTTTATCGACTTCAGCAGCAGGCGCCGGTAGGCACTGATCACCTTGTCGGTGGTTCCCAGGTGCTCACGGGTGCGGTCCTGGATTCGTCCCAGGGATTCGACCGCCCATTGATCGTGTACATTGATATCGAAGCCCATACCGGTAAAGGTTTGTGTTTTCTGTTCCTCGGGGTCGTAGCCATAGTTGTTACTACGATTTTTGCGTGAGCGGTAATCTGGTAATTCATATAGTTCGAGTCGCTGTGCGCGCATTTCCTGCCGGTTTACCGGATCGGTAAAGCTGGTAAAAATTGCATACCAGTAGCAATGGTAGTCATCGATCGGTACATGCCACTGGGTGATCGACATTTCACTGCTGAGTGGAATCACAAAAGCCTGCGGGAAGTACAGGTTGGTAATGCGGACATGGGTGTTCGACTCGTCCAGTTCCCGCAAGGCCTTGATGCGCATGCCATAGTTAGTGTCTTCAAATTCGATATCGGGGCGTTCGAACTCGCGCAGTATTTTAGTCATCGGCAAATCACTGCCGATGGAAGCGCCGCGAAATTGCTTGCCGTAGCTCTTACCGGGGTCTTCGTCCTCGAAAAATCGATGCAGATACGATGCGTGTGCCGGATCGATGCCGACCTCCAGGGCCTGCAGCCAGTTACATTCAATCAGTCCCTTGAAGGCGAAGGTATGGCTGGCAGCGGCGACGAAACAGTCGAATTCGGGAAAAGCTGGTGCTTTACCAGCACCGATATAAGCAAACCAGATGCCGTTTCTTTCCATCACCGGGTAACTCGGCTGACGAATAGCCTGACACAAGCGGCTGCTCTCGGGTTCTGCCGGAGTCTCCAGGCACTGGCCATCAGCGTCGAATAACCAGCCGTGAAACGGGCAGCGCAGGCCGCCATCCTCGAGACGTCCAAAGGCAAGGTCCGCACCACGGTGCGGACAAAACCGGTCGATAAATCCGACCTTGCCGTTATCATCCCTGAACAGAATATATTCCTCTCCCATCAAGCGTACCGGGCGTAACGGACGGTCGGCTTCAAGCTCATCCGCCAGCGCCACCGGTTGCCAGTACAGGCGTAATAACTCGCCTGCCGCAGCACCCTGTTCGACTCGGGTAAGCCGGTCGTTCTGGTCCTGACTCATCATAAATTAATTACCGCCTGGCTTTGGTTTCCCCGGGATTGTGGATTGTATCGATCCAGACTGACCCGGGCAATTCGTATATCCCTTTGGGATACTGTTGCCTCAAATATTTAGTAGATATACTGCCCCCGGGATTTCGCTGAAAATTCCATAATAACTATAAATCTATAGGAGGTTTTTCATGAGACAGAAAATTAAGCGCATTGCCATAGCTGGCATATTGAGCGTTATTACCGGAAGCGTACTAGCCGCCAAATCGGATGAAGCAGGTTTGGGCCACGATTACCGTACTTTCCATAGCGATGGAAACATCGAGTATGGAAAAATTGGCGATTCATATACCGCGGACCTGGTCATGTACCTGGCGGGCAACCAGTTTATGGTGATGGAGGACCTGATAAAGGACTTTCAGTCCAGGCACCCGAATATCAAAACAGTCTACGTGGAAACAATTCCACCTGGGCAGATTTTCAAGAAACAGCTACTCAAACAGGGGCAAATTGACGGTCAGGATACATCCATGACCCCAGATTTGTTCGCCAGTGTAAACATCAATCACCTGAAAAAACTGAAAGGTAAGGGTTTGATGGCAGATCACATTATTTATATTCATAACAAGCTCGAGTTAATGGTTGCCGCAGGTAATCCGAAAGCTATCAAGGGGCCGGAAGATCTGGGCAGAGACGATCTAGTGCAATCACATCCCAATCCTCTCACCGAGGGCATTTTCAAATTCTATGGTAGCGCTATGCTGAAAGACCTCGGGCTCTATGAAAAAGTGACTGGCGGCAAGGAATGTAAAAGTTGCTGGGCGGTCCCCGGAAAAACCTGGTTTACCTCGCGCCACCACCGCGAAACTCCGCATCGCCTGGAGACCGGTGAGGCAGATGTTGGTATCGTATGGACTACCGAAGTGGCCTACGCGAAAAGACAGGAACGACCGATTGACGGTGTGAAAATACCGGCTCCCCTTAACAAACAGGATAAGGTCGGTTACGCCATAGGCCCGATGTTGAAGGGTCGTAACGCGGTTAACGCGAATCATTTCCTGGGTTATCTTGGAACCTCGGATGCGCAGAACATTTATGCGGGTTACGGTTTTCTGCCGGCAACTGCCGCAGAGTTGAAAATTAAGCCGCTTTAGCGAAAAATGAGGAGGGATTCGTCTCTACTCACGTACTATTACAAAAAGGCCCCTGAAGGGGCCTTTTTTACTAGTTTCTCAGGTATACAGACAGGTCGTAGATGACGCAGGCAACAATTCAAATCGCGCTGATCAAGGGTGACGGTATCGGTGTCGACGTTAGCGTTGCCGCGTTGGCGATTGCCGAAGCTGCGCTTGGTAAAACCAGTGATGTTCGTCTGATCTATAACGAGATTCTCGCTGGGGCCGCCTATTTCAGTGAAACCGGGAGGGATATCGAGCCAGGAGGAGAGGAAGCCGCAGGTAAAGCCGATGCCATATTCCTCGGTGCCATAGGCTTGCCTACGGTCAGGCACCAGGATGGCACTGAAATCTCACCGCATCTGCGCTTACGCGATATTTATCAACTCTATGCAGGCGTACGGCCGGTCAGGGCTTATCCAAATGTACCACAGCGGCTCGCTGATCCACGGGCACAGGAAATTGATCTGGTTATTCTGCGCGAGTCGACCGAAGGGCTGTTCTATTCGGCGGCGGTGCATGGCAGAAGTGAAGTGATCAATAACGACGAAGTGCGTGATGTGCTGCGTCTAACCCGTGCCACCACCGAAAAGTTGCACCGTTTTGGTTTCGAGCTGGCGCGCAAGCGCAAGGCGCGCGGCAGAGCGGGTAAATTGACCTGTGTCGACAAGGCCAACGTGTTCACTTCGATGGCTTTTTTCCGTCAGATCTACACTGAAACTGCCGCCGATTTCCCCGATATTGAAACCGACTATAACTATATAGACGCGCAGGCACTGGATCTCATTCGCCGTCCTTGGGAATTTGATGTGTTGGTTACCGAGAACATGTTTGGCGACATACTGTCGGACCTGGCCGCTGGCCTGGTTGGCGGTATGGGCATGGCGGCCTGCGCTGAAATTGGTGATGAAACCGGACTGTTTCAACCGGCCCATGGCAGTGCCCCCGATATTATGGGTCAGGACAAGGCAAACCCTCTCGCCGCTATACTCAGCGTTGCACTAATGCTCGAGTACCTGGCCGACAAAACCGATCAAGCCACGCTACTGGATGCGGCAAACCTGATCGACGCGGCGGTATACCGGGGATTTGCCGAGAACCGAATCAGGCCTGTCGAATTGGGTGGTGATATGGGAACCGTAGCGGTGACCAACGAATTGTTATCACTGTTGTGAAATTGACATTGCCACAGTATTTTCTGAACTTGAAGTAGATTATCAGGTTCTTCATGTATGTGTTTATTTTGCAAAGAAAAGCTTCAGTCGACTGTCAAAATTTCGACTATTTGAGTTGCTATATAATCGCTAAGAGCGCGTCAGACAGGGGTTTTTACTGCCCGGGTAACTATCGGATAACCGGCACTATAAATTAAAATATCTCTGCTATGCTCACTGGCATGATGCAAAACGCCGAGCTAAAAATCGATCCGCCAGCCACCCTGGAACAACTGGTTGGCAAAGGTCAGGAACTACCCAGCCTGCCGGAAATATATCTGCGTGTCGCCGAACAACTGGAAGATGAAACCGTCACGGTGCAGCAGATTGGCGATACCGTACAACACGATCCCGCGATTGCCACGCGGGTGTTGAAAATGGTCAACAGTGCTTACTATGGCTTGCCAAACCAGGTGGCATCGGTCGCCCAGTCGGTATCACTGCTCGGTCGAGAAAGACTCAAGCATATTCTGATTGGATCGATTCTCAGGGGCGTGTTCAGCAGTGG
>PVMS01054131.1_pt1 | contig 10749 bp, 8 predicted proteins | sample 1853461 | NCBI WGS metagenome assembly PVMS01 (sample SAMN08582032, study PRJNA380276) | Marine sediment metagenome, whole genome shotgun sequencing project. | isolation source: ocean sediment barecode stripped | collected 2017
CCCGATTTGGTCATAGCGATGAACCCGATCTATACCGACGAGATCCAAAACGATCTCGACAAACTAGAAATCGATGCGAAGCTTGAATCGCTCTAAACCGGCATCCGGCGAGGAGACCGAGGCAATCATGAGACGGGCAGCCCTCATCGGATCAGTCACCCTGGCCTGGTTCGCGGCATTCATCTACCTGGCCATAACCACCGACATTCCACAGGCTCCGATTGTGGGGACCACGGCGACCATCGAGGCGCTTGGTCACTTCGTCGCAACCTTCGTACTTGCCCTCCTGCTTGCCGAGCTGTTTGCCGCCCTCGGTGTATTGAACGTGTGGAGGCGAGTGGCCCGGGCCGGGTTCGCCGCCGCGATGCTGGCACTTTCCATCGAGGCTATGCAGCTCTTTAGGCCGGGCCGTGGTGCGGAGGCCATCGATGTCGGGCTCGACCTCGCCGGTGCCGTCGTGGGAGCCGGCGCATACCTGCTAGCGGCGGGTCGCGTTAGCCCGGGCGCGGTAAGGCGTGCGGTGGTGACTCTGGGCGTGGCGGCGATTGCGTTGACGGTGTTCACGGTTGTCGATCAACCGCAGGTGAGCCTGTTTGATGGGTGTCTCGGTCACGAGGCGAGCCAAATCTTCCCAAGCGCCACGCCACAGGGGCACAACCGCAGGGTCACCGCGGGGCTGACGGCGGAATACATCTTCGACGAGGGCTCAGGTGAGGTGGCGAGCGCTTCGGAAAATGCAGCAGTACCGCTCGACTTGGCGCTGCAGGGCGGCGTCGGCTGGGTGACCGATGGGCCGGGCGTGAAGGTCGACGGCCCGGTCGGCATGCTCCGCAGCGTCGAGACGGCAGACGGCGTAGCCGGCTTGATTCTTGAATCGAACGCATTCACTGCCGAGGCGTGGGTCATGCCGGACCGCGACCAGGGCGGCCCGGCTCGTGTCATTTCGATCTCGGGCGGCACGAGTCTCGACGAGATCGACATGCAACTGGCTCAAGATTCCACGTGTCTCAGCCATCGCATCCGCTTCGGGGACAAGACGGAGTGGGTCTTAGTTGAGGGTGCTTTCGCGGGATCGGCCTTGCGCCACCTAGCCGTCACGTTTGCGGACGGCGAGACCAGCACCTACGTCAACGGCGTGCTCATCGACACCCACTCCGCAATCGGCGACAACCCATCCAACTGGGATCCGACAAACCACCTTCTGGTGGGCAATGAGGAAACCGGCGAGCGCGCCTTCCACGGCATCATCAGGCTGGTCGCCATCTACAGCCGAGCTTTGACGGCGAAGGAGATAGCGGAGAATTACGGGGCGGGTTTTTAGGGGAGTGAGACGTCAGACTTCAGATCCGCATTGGGCGGCTGGCATCTCTCCCTCATCACTCCGTTTCCGTCTTGGGCCTTCGTCGCCGGTTGACTGCCATAGCTAGTCCGAGGCGGAGATCGTTGATCAGGCGCTTCCAGTTCCAGGTGACGACCCAGCGGGCAACGACGCCTGCGCACCGTACCTTGTCCATTCGCGACACCGGAGCTCGTCTGATGGCGCCGCCGAACTCGCGCAGGCGGCGCCAGTTGGGGAACACGATCCTGCCCGCGCGCTGGGTGTCGTACCAGACCTCGCGGATGTGGCCACGATCCTCCACGCGACGTCTGATGCGGATGGAGCGGGAGGGATGGTCCCTGTTGAGGAAGAGCCGTTCCGGGACCTCGAAGAAGGGTCCAAGCAGAGCGAGTTCCAGCAGCAAGGTCCGGTCGCTTCCGGTGTAGCTCCCGTGGAGGCGGGTTTGGTCGAGTGCCGACCTTCGCATCAACCCGAAAATGGCGGCATCGGAAACTCCGCCACGAATGTACGGGAAGATAGCGGCCGATACCCGAGCCGGTGCGTCGTCGGCGCCCAGTGCCGGGCGTGATTCGCCCTCGGCGAGGTGGGTTCCCTCGCTGTCGATTGAGTCGAACATGGTGCAGGCTACGACGCTTTCCTGGTGTTCGTCGAGGGCCGCTACGCACCGTTCTAGGAACGCCGGTTCGATGAGGTCGTCGTGCGCGGACCATTTGAAGTACTTGCCACGGGACCGGTGATAGACGTCGTTGTAGTTCGGCGCAGCACCGAAGTTCTGGTGCTGGCGGTGGTACCGGATGCGGGGATCCTTGGCCGCGTATTCACGGCAGATTGCCTCGGTGCGGTCGGTTGAGGCGTTGTCGGCAATCACAACCTCGAAGTCGTCGAAAGTCTGCGCAAGGATCGCATCGAGGGTCGGGGCGAGAAAGTTTTCGCCGTTGTACACCGGGATCCCGATGCTGACCAGTGGCGTTTGGGCCGTCATGCGTTTGTTGGGTTGGTCGATGTGCCGGCGCCTTTGGTGAGGAGCCCGAACGCGTCAGAGATCCGTTCGAAGTGAACGGTAGACAGCTTCGGGTCGTCCGACTTGGCCAAGCGCTGGTTGGCAACGAGTGCAGCGTCGAGCAGCCCCCGCTCCAGGCGGCAACGTTGGTACATTCTCCAATGCTCCTCCGGCGTGCGTTGGGGCCGCGCCGCAGCGACACGGGCGAGTGCGGCGTCGACGGTCTCGGGGCCGGACATCTTGAGCAGCGAAACCAAGTCGTTGTGGATCCAGCCGACACCCGCATACTCCCAGTCGACCACCTTCACCTTCTCCGGGTTGGTTCGGTCGTGGAACATGTTGTCGCGCCGGAAGTCACCGTGAACGGCATCGTCGGCCGCATCTGGTGTTTCGGCGAGGTACACGCTGGTGATCGCATCCCAATCTTCGATGAGTTTCACGGCATGCGTTTCGCGGGTGTAGGCGGCGTACCGGGTCAATGCGTCGTGGGCGTACTCGACGAAGGTGGTGGGGAACTGGCCGTCATAGTGAATGGCCGGGCCTTTCGGATGGGCCTCAACCCATTTTGCGATCGCGCTGCTGACCTCGAACATACGGTCGACGGCGCGGAGGACGTCGTGGCGGTCGAAGCCCCACCGGTGTGTTGCGTTGAGATCGGCGAGGAAGTATTGATACCGCGTTTCCGGCTCGAGCTCCACATGTGCGTATATCTTCGGGAGGAACGGGGTGATGGCGTCGGTCGGAGTGGCGTACAGCGCGGCTTCGGGGAGCCCGGGCCTGCCGGGGAAACCCACGATTGCGGGGTAGTGGTCCGGCGCCAGGTTGACGTCCTTGAAGAAGATCCGTTTCGACTGTCCATGGGCGTCCTCGCACCACACCACGAACGCCGTCGCCTCCTTATACCCCGAGACGCTGGCGTGCCCGTAGGAGCGAGCCGGTGCCCCGAGTAATTGCTGCGCGACGTCGGCGAGTATGGCGGGTTCGGCCCCCGGAGGTGGACCCGGCACCCGTCTCTTGTTGATCTTTGTCCGGCGGACTCGATCGCGCACAACGGATGGTGAATGACTACTGAGGCGGGACCGCAACGACCGCAGAAGGGACATGCTCAGCAACCTGCCCCAAGCCAACGACGGCTGAGCGAGATCGGACCCCCGGTGCAGATGGCCCGAGAATCAGATGCTTTGAACGACCTCACGCCACCCCCTTATACCACTGGCCGACGAAACCGGATCCTACTAGCGGGAAGCCCGAGCCGCTGGATAGAAAGCCCGCGCTAGACCGGGCTGGGTCAGGCGACGCGTCGACACTGTCCGTTCTTGCGGATCTGAAGCCCATATGCCTGACGTCCGCAAGAAAGGGAAGATCGGCAATGGTCTCCAAGGCTCGGGTCGATTGCCCCTCACGAGACGAGGGCCACGGCGGTACGGTTGACCGGACTTATGAGCGACGACACAACAACCGTCATCCGGCAACAGCTTCGGGTAACCGGGGTCGTGCAGGGCGTGGGGTTCCGGCCCACCGTCTATCAGCTGGCGAACAACCTGGGCCTGGCAGGGTTTGTCGGCAACGACAGCGCCGGCGTCTTCATCGAGCTCGAAGGCGAATCGGAGGCGATCGACGGCTTTCTGCTGCGGCTCCAGGCCGACCCGCCGCCGCTGGCTCATATCGATGGGGTAGAGCGGTCCGACATGCCCGTCGTCGGCGATGCCGGGTTTGTGATCGTCGCCAGCCGGCGTCGGGACGATGCCACGACATTGGTCTCCCCGGATCTTGAGGTGTGTGCCGACTGCCTTGCCGAGCTCAGCGATCCTGCCGACCGTCGCTACCGATACCCGTTCGTCAATTGCACCAACTGTGGGCCCCGGTTCACTATCACCCGCGAGACCCCTTACGACCGGCCGCTGACCACCATGGCACGCTTTGTGATGTGTGATGCATGCCAGGCCGAGTACGACGACCCGACGAACCGACGCTTCCATGCGCAACCCAACGCCTGTCACGATTGCGGTCCTCATATTTGGCTCGAGCACGATGGCGCCATCGTCTCCACCGAGGACATCATCGCTGAGAGTCGGCGGCGGATCGCTGCCGGTGAGATCATCGCCATCAAGGGTATCGGCGGCTTCCACCTCGCCTGTGATGCCCGCAACGTCGATGCCGTCGCCACCCTGCGCAAACGCAAGCACCGTACCGCCAAGCCCTTCGCCGTTATGGCAGCCGACCTGGCCGGTGCAACAGCCATCGCATCCCTCACCGATCCGGAGCGCATCCTCCTCGAGGCGCCACAGCGTCCCATCGTCTTGGCCGAGGAAGCGGCGGGGAGTGAACTCGTCGCGGCGGTGGCTCCCGGCACCAACCGCATCGGTGTCATGTTGCCCTACGCCCCGCTCCACCATCTGTTGCTCGAACCCGGTGACGTCTGGGTGATGACCTCTGCCAACCACGCATCTGAGCCCATCGTCAAAGACAACGACGAGGCCCGACGGCAACTCGCCTCGCTGGCAGACATGATGCTCCTGCACAACCGATCGATTCATGTGCACTGCGACGACTCGGTAGTTCGGGTCGCCGCCGGGGGAGAGCTGCCCATCCGGCGCAGCCGGGGTTATGCCCCCTTCCCGGTCCGGTTACCGATTGCAGTGCCGCCCATGCTCGCCGTCGGTGGCGAGTTGAAGGCCACCTTCTGCCTGGCGGACGGGAAGAACGCTTTCATGAGCCAGCACATCGGCGACATGGAGAACATCGAGACCCTCGATGCGTTCACAGCCGCAGTCGACCACATGATCAGCCTGTTCCGCATCGAGCCCGTGCGAATCGTCGCCGACCTCCATCCGCGCTACCTGTCAACCCGTTGGGCGGAGGAACGATTTGGCGATCAGGTAGTTCATGTGCAACATCACCACGCCCACATCGCCTCGGTCATGGCGGAGAACGGACACCTCGGACCGGTCATCGGGTTCAGTTTCGATGGGACCGGATACGGGACCGACGGCACCATTTGGGGTGGCGAAATCTTGCTCGGAGACCTGGACGGGTTCGAGCGGGTCGGCCACCTCGGGGTAGCCCAGCTCGTTGGCGGGGACGCCGCGGTGAAGCGACCCTACCGGATGGCGCTGGCGCACCTGTGGGCTGCCGGCACCACATGGGACATCAGGATTCCGTCTGTCGGCCGGGCCTCCGAAGAGGAACGCGGCATCATCCGTCACCAGCTAGAGACGGGGCTCAACTCGGTCGAGACCACCAGCATGGGCCGGCTGTTTGACGCAGTGGCTTCGCTGGCCGGGGTGCGTCACGAGATCAGCTACGAAGGCCAGGCCGCCATTGAGTTGGAGGCGCTTGGGACCGCCGACATCACCGGTAGCTACAGCTTTGACCTGGTGGAGAGGGACGGCCGGTTGGTCCTGGACCCGGGTGGAGTCATCGCCGCCGTGGCCGGGGACGTTGTTGCCGGGGCTACGGCTCCCGTCATCAGCACACGCTTCCATCGCGCCCTGGCCGACGCGGTTGTCGCCTCCGCCGAAGAGATGCGCCGCGGGTACCATGTTGCAACGGCAGCTCTCAGCGGTGGCGTCTTCCAGAATGTCACGTTGCTCGAAGCGGCAAAACAGGGTTTAGAAGAGACCGGATTCGAGGTATTGACCCATCGGTTGGTGCCCCCAAACGATGGCGGTCTCGCACTCGGCCAGATTGCCCTGGCAGGACGGAGATAAACAGATATGTGTCTTGGAATTCCCGGAAAGGTCATCGAGACCTACGACAAAGACGGTGTCCAGATGGGCAAGGTCGACTTCGACGGCATCGTCAAAGAGATCTGTCTCTCGTTCGTGCCGGACGCCGAGGTTGGTGACTACACCATTGTCCACGTCGGGTTTGGCATCACCAAGGTCGATGAGGCTTCCGCCCACGACACATTGGCGCTGATGAAGGACATGGGCATGCTCGCCGGTGAGCTTGACGCCACCGTGGCGCTCGCCACCGAGGAAGCAATCGCCGCCGGTGAGGCACATCCGTGAAGTACCTTGACGAGTACCGGGACCCCGAACTCGCCAGGAAGCTCTTCGACGAGATCGACAAGATCACCACCCAGCACTGGGTGCTGATGGAGGTCTGCGGCGGCCAGACTCACTCGATAATCCGCAACGGCATCGACAAGCTGCTCAACGACAAGATCGAACTGGTCCACGGTCCCGGCTGCCCGGTTTGCGTCACGCCACTGGATACCATCGACAAAGCCCTGGCGATTGCGGCCCGTGCGGATGTCATCTTCTGCTCCTTCGGTGACATGCTCCGCGTGCCCGGCAGCGACGAAGACCTTTTCCAGGTGAAGGCCGGCGGCGGCGATATCCGGATTGTCTATTCACCGCTCGATGCTTTCAAGATCGCCAGGGAGAATCCAGACAAGCAGGTGGTGTTCTTCGGGATCGGCTTCGAGACGACTGCCCCCGCCAACGCGATGGCCGTCTACCAGGCCAAGCAACACGGCCTCACCAACTTCTCGATGCTGGTTTCCCACGTTCTGGTGCCGCCGGCTATCCGCGCCATCCTGGACTCCCCGGTCAACAGGGTGCAGGCCTTCCTTGCCGCCGGTCACGTGTGCTCGGGGATGGGATACGCCGAATACGTCCCCATTGTCGAAGAGTACGGGGTGCCGATCGTTGTCACCGGGTTTGAACCACTTGATGTCCTCGAAGGCATCCGCAAGACGGTTGTCCAGCTCGAATCGGGTGTCGCCTCCGCCGACAACGCCTATCCACGGGCGGTGAACTTCGAAGGCAACAAGGCCGCCCAGGACCTCATCGCCGACGTCTTCAAGACCACCGACCGCAACTGGCGCGGTATCGGCATGATTCCTGGAAGCGGTTGGGAGCTGTCGGACCGCTATGCCGACTTTGACGCTGCGCTCCGCTTTGACGTCGGCGACATCGACACTCAAGAACCTGAGATATGCCGCTCCGGTGAGGTGCTGCAAGGCCTGATCAAACCGAACGAATGCGAGGCCTTTGGCAAGGAGTGCACCCCGCGCAAACCCTTGGGGGCGACCATGGTGTCCAGCGAGGGAGCCTGCGCTGCGTATTACACCTACGGGCGTTTCGTCGAGATCGAAGGGGTTTCCACATGAGCGACGGCGCAACCATCGACGGCTGGACCTGCCCGGCTCCGCTGCGCGACCAGCCCAACATCGTCATGGGCCATGGCGGCGGTGGCAAGCTGTCGGCGGAACTCGTCGAGCATCTGTTCCTGCCTGCGTTCGATAACCGGCACCTCGACGGGCTCGGCGATTCCGCAGTCCTCGAGCTGCCCCCGGGGCGGATCTCGATGTCGACGGATAGCTTCGTGGTCCGTCCCCGGGTGTTCCCGGGCGGGGACATCGGTGAGCTCGCCATCAACGGCACCGTCAACGACGTCGCCATGGCCGGGGCAACACCGCTCTACATCAGCGTGGCCTTCATCCTCGAAGAAGGCATGCCCATCGACGAGCTAGCTGCCATCGTGCAATCGATGGCGAAGGCGGCCGGTGAGGCCGGGGTGCAACTGGTGACCGGCGACACCAAAGTGGTCGACCGGGGCCACGGTGACGGGGTGTACATCAACACGACCGGTATCGGCATTCTGCGAGACGACATCGACATTCACCCCCGCAACGTCCGCCCCGGCGACGCCATCATCGTCAACGGGACAATCGGCGACCACGGCATGGCCATCATGAGCGTGCGTGAAGGCCTTGAGTTCGAGTCGGCGATCAAGTCTGACACCGCCGCCCTCAACCATCTGGTCGCCGCGTTGCTCGACGCAGCGATCGAGGTGCGTGCGATGCGGGACCCGACACGGGGCGGGCTGGCAGCAACGTTGAACGAAATCGCAGCTGCGGCCGGTGTTGGGGTAGTAGTCGATGAGCGAACCCTCCCGGTCGATCGGGCAGTCGCTTCCGCCTGTGAGATGCTCGGCATGGATCCGTTCTATGTCGCCAACGAAGGCAAGATGGTTGTGTTCGTACCGGCGGATCAGGCGGATCTGACCCTGGAGGTCATGCACGCCAACGAGTTGGGGGCAAATGCCGTCGTCATCGGCGAGGTCGTGGAAAACCACCCCGGTGTCGTCGTCGCCAAGACCGCCATCGGCGCCACCCGGGTCGTCGACACTCAGGTTGGGGAACAACTGCCCCGGATTTGCTGACAGCCGGTCGCGGGACTTATCGACGACGTGTTGATTAAGTCACCCACGTGAGGGGCCGATAACGAAGGAGTTGTCCCATCTGCCCCGAAAGTCGTCAAGGGGGTGGCAGCGATGGACGAAGCGATAGATTTACGCGATACGGCCCGTGACATCCCAGCACATCGGGCCGCCGACGCCCGTTCCAGATTCCTAGTCAACACCAGCCAGAAGATCCGGAGCGAGGTGGATGACATCGTCGCCCGGACCGCATCGGTGCTCGACTCCTCTCTGACCCTCGAACAACGCGGGGCGTTGGCTTCCGTTCAGAGTTCAGCCGCAGCTCTGCTCACGCTGGTGAACGACCTTGTGGATGTTTCCCGTCTCGAGGACGGCGATTTCGAGTTGGAGTCGACTCCTTTCCGGCTTCGCCGCACTATCGACCATCTGGTCAAAATGTTGGCACCCGCGGCGGCCGAGAAGGGACTGGACCTCACCTACCACGTGCAACCGGATCTCCCCGACCATCTCGTGGGCGACCCGGGACGATTACGGCAGATGATCGCCAACCTCATTGAGAACGCGATCAAGTTCACCAACGTCGGGGCAGTCCGCGTCTCAGTAGGTGGCGAACAGCAAGGTGATGAGTTGGTCGTGTTGCAATTAGCAGTCGAAGACACCGGCATCGGGATTCCCGAAGATGCCAGGGAGAAGATCTTCGAGTGGTTCACTCAGGGCAACACCTCCACCGCACGGTACTCTGGCGGCATCGGCCTGGGTCTACCAATTGCGGCCAAGATCGCCAACCGAATGGGCGGACGGATCTCGCTCGAGAGCACGCCGGGCGAGGGCAGCACCTTCCGCTGCGACGTGTCGTTGCAGGTCGGAGATCCACCAGTTGAAACCCATGCTTCCGTAGAAGCTGTTGCGCCCGACGGGGAGATCCCGGTGTTGATCATCTCTGATCTCGAGGATGAGCGACGCCGTATGGTGACAACGCTCGGCGAGGTCGCGATGTCCCCGATAGCGGTTGCTCACCTGGAGCCTGCGTTTGCCGCGGTGCAACGGGCGGCCGAGCGGGGTAGCCCCATACGGGCAGTGGTCCTTGCGGTAGAGGACGATCCCTTTCACACGTTTGAGCGATTCGCCTCCGGGCTGTCGAGCAGGATCCCGGTAATGATCGTGGTACCTTCCGGCAGCCGCGGCGACGCAACGATGTGCCGTGATCTGGGCGTCGCCGGCTACCTGGCAGGGCCCGTCGCACCCGGCGACATTGGCGACACCGTGAAGGCCGTTATCGGCCTTGCCAACAAGGGTGACCGCACGACGCTGGTAACCACTCACTGGCTGCGTGAGGGACGCAGCAGCCTGAAGATCTTGATTGCTGATGACAGCCCGACCAACTTACGGCTGACGACGCGGATGCTGGAAAACCGGGACCATTCTGTGACGGCGGTCGAGAACGGCCGGTTAGCCGTAGAGGCAATCCGGCTCGGCTCATTCGACGTCGTGTTGATGGATCTGCAGATGCCGATAATGGACGGGATTGAGGCAACGGCGGCTATCCGCGCCGATGAGGGCGGCCGCAACGTGCACCTCCCGATCGTTGCAATCACGGCCTACGACGACCGGCAGCGGTGCATCGACGCTGGCATGGACGGCTACCTGACCAAGCCCTATCGGCCACAGGAACTGTTCGAGACTGTCGAGCGCATGGCCGCAAGTACCGGGGATCGAAGTCCTCTTAGCTAGCAGTCTCGGTCTTTGCGCGTAGTTCTGTACGTTGGCTGGCCTCGGCGGACTCCGGACCGTGCCATTGCGGTACGATTCGGGCGATGACCTCTCCTGAAACCGTTCCCGATCGCCGTATCGCGCTCTTGTCATGGAGCGTTCTTGCGTTAACCGTCGCCGTCGTCATCGGCGGGGCGCTGGTCAGAGCGACCGATTCGGGTGCGGGCTGTGGTGAATCGTGGCCGATGTGTGGTGGTCAGTTCATCCCTGAGATCGGCAACTACCACACCGCAATAGAGGTGAGCCATCGCTTGATGACCGGTCTGCTCGGCTTTGGTGTCATTGCGATTTTCTTGCTGGTCCGGCGGCAATTCGACAAGGAACACCGGCTCCGCAGAGCCGTGTTCGCCGGTGGCGTGCTCCTCGTTGTTGAGTCCCTGCTCGGGGCATCGCTCGTGATCTTTGGATGGGTCGAGTTTGATGCATCGATCGCTCGTCTCATCGTCGTGCCCCTTCACCTTGTCAACAC
>PVMS01153359.1_pt1 | contig 10749 bp, 10 predicted proteins | sample 1853461 | NCBI WGS metagenome assembly PVMS01 (sample SAMN08582032, study PRJNA380276) | Marine sediment metagenome, whole genome shotgun sequencing project. | isolation source: ocean sediment barecode stripped | collected 2017
TAAAAGAAGAAGCCTTATGGACGTAAAGAATAATCCTTTTGAAGCTTCTGCATTAACAACAATTTTGGTTGTGTCGGATATGGCTAAATCAAAATCATTTTATGTTGATGTATTAGGAGCAAAGATATTTCGTGAATATGGAGGCGACTCCCTGGTACTGGAGTTTCTAGGTAATTGGATCTTGCTTGTGACACCTGGTGGGCCAACCAATGACAAGCCTGATACTCATTTTATGGCACCTGGGGATAAATATTCTGTTAGCCACTCGTTTACCATTCGTGTGAAGGATTGTACCAGATCCTATGAAATATTAAAGCAAAATGGAGCTGAATTTATTACACATCCAATTGCAAGAGGAGCCGAAACCAGGTGTTTCTTTCATGATCCCGATGGGCATCTATTTGAAATAAGTGAATATCGGGAACAATAAGAGATGCTAGCTGAATCTTCTTTTACAAGCAACCAAACTGTGTGAGGTTTCATCCTTTATTAAAAGAAATAAATTCCAATGAACAGGATCGCCAGTAACTTGTTTGTATTGCTTGTATTTCTTCTGATGGGTTCAGGCCTGGAGAGTTGTGAAAAACAGGATCTTGAAGAATTGAAATTGAATGACCTGGAATTGCATGATCTGGAATTGTATGAGCTGGTAATAAGGCCCTGCAATCCGGATAGTGATGACCAGATCAGCGTCATTGAAAAAATATGTGGTACTGAAACAGACGTGATTCTAAGTTTCCACGGAAACCAGATAGGATATAAAAGGTACGTGAACAGCCTGATGATGGCACCATGCAGTCCACGGTTCGACACAACAATCATTGGGCAGCTAACTCCAGGTTCCTATCAGCTGGTGCAATCAATCATTGACAATAATCACCTCATTACGGATAGTATAATTCTGCAGGATACAATTACACTGCTTGTTTCTGAGTAGGAGGAATAATGACAGCCTAACTTCCGCCAAAGATCACTCTAATGCCTCGCCACAGGTGGGACAAAATTTATGCCCGGCGGCCTTATCAAATTCATGTCCGTTTGAACATGTAACTACTTGCTTTTCCACATAGACTTCGGTCAAAACACCATATATAGTACTGGCCGAAGCAGTATTTGCCCGATAGCCGGTTATTAAGAACTCGATACTTTGAGTCTGCCCGGTTCTAAGAATCTCAAGAAATCTTTGTTGGGGACAATATAATTCCAGGGTAATTTTATCCGTTTCCTTATTGTTGTCGGCAGATAATAGATCTTGTCTGGCAATGATCCACAAGGTATTGTAAGACTTGGTCACCCTTACCCCATTTTCTATTAAAAGGTCTGCAGTCTTTTGTTGATCATATGAGTAACTCCAACTATTCTTATTACTTGAATTAATAGCGATACCACCTGCTACTTTTTCTCCACTGGAATGATTGAAGAACCTGTTAATATTTGCTTCGTTAAACCGGACCTTCTTACCCCAGATAGACTTAGCAAAGTCCTCACTGGTCCGTTGAACAACGCTTGCGTGAGCGCCGGCACTTTTCTGCTCTGCACTTTCAACCATCGCCGTGAGTTCGTCTTCGGTCATAACCTGAGAATATGCCAGGACCGAGAAGCTTAGGAATAACAGGAAGCTTATCTTTTTCATGATAGATGCTTTTAAGTTGCTGCGTTCTAGTATACGTGTCATATACTATAACGGTTCTGTTATTCTGTAAATTGTTCTTTCACCAGCTCTTCCAGTTTAAGCATATCGGTTTCCGAATTCTGGCTCAAGATGATATTGTCAATTTTCTGGATGTTCGCTTCTCTTGTGTTGTTGTAAGCGATGGGAGGTATGCTGTCGTTGCAAACCAGTACGTTATTTTGAACCAGGTTGGGATGCGCTGCTTTATGAAACCTCAGGGGTGAGCGGGCGATGTTATAAACGATGTTATTTTCTATTAGCAGCTCCTTGGTTCCCTCATCCAGGAACATGCCGTTGCTCTCGGCTCTGCCGGCATTGACCTGCACATCATGGATCAGGTTATTTGTAATCCGGCTTCCCGGCTGGAGCCCCAGACTGTAAATGCCTCCTCCGTCACTAAGAATGTTCAGGATGTGATGAATGTGATTGGCATGGAGCGTATTTCCACGGCAGGGCGTAGGCTCGGGGGTCCACATCCATCCCACCGAAATACCTGTGTAAGGCAGATCCCTGATCTCGTTGTGTTCTATCACTGTGTTTGCCACCAGGCCGCACCAGATTCCCACAGCACCGTAAAACTGGCGACCGCAGTGTTCAATGAGGGTATGGCTGACCCTGTTGCCCCGGGAGACTTCTTCCGGGCTGGATTGCCACCAGGGGCTCCCGCCTGTGAGGCGATCGTTTCCTTCTCCGATGCTCACTCCGTTCCCGGAAATATCATGAATATGGCTATTCGAGATCTCACATTCCATACAGTTCCTTCGTATCCAGATGCCCGTTCCCCCGGTATTTCTGATGGTGCATTGATCGAAGCTGCAATGTGCAACCAGATCGAGCTCTATGGCTGCAGGAATCTTGCTCCATTTGCTATGGCTTGTAGTACGGTCCGTATACATGCAAGCCTGAACTCCGCAGTATCCGTGTTCGGGAAGCTGCCAGGTGGTGTGCTCAAAGGTGATGCCTTCGAAGCTGATGTAAGCAGCATGTTGCTTTTCACTGCCTTCAATCACAACTAGCTTTCTGGCCAGGGGGATGACTCCTGTTGTTTCATCAATCCGGTCGCCAGTAGCAGGACGGTAGTAGACCTTCCTGTTGGTGAAATTTGCATACCACTCTCCAGGCTGGTCACAAAACTCATGCGCATTTTCCAGATAGTAACGGGGATGGTTTTCCCAGTGAGTGAGGGTGAAGAAGGGGAGTCGTGCACCAATGGAGTCCACCGCAGTAAGCTGCTTTGTTGTCCGGTCAATGGACTTCACAGGGATGCGCGTGACGGACCAGTCGTGCAGAAGTATCAGTTCAAGCTCTTCTATATTATCTGCTTCGGGTAATTCATTCTTATTGAAGTAGAAATTGGTCCTGTTGTCCTCACCGGCTTGCCCCACCCTTAAATATGCATCATCTGGATGCCGTGCCCTGGTGGCACGTAAGCCATTCACATAAAAAGATCTGAAAGTACCCTGGTAAGTTTCCGGGAGCGAAGTGGACCAGCTGCCATCTTCTTCCTGTTTCCAATTATTCAGCGGGATGCCCCCGCTGATTACCGGGTTTTCTCCAGGTAAGGCTTTCCATTGAACCGGTGCATCTACGGTCCCGCAATTTTCAGGGCCCAGCTTCAAAGGCTCGGTAAGCAGGTAGGTGCCTCCGGATAAGAATATGTTGACTGGTACCTGTCCGGCTTTCTCTGCGGCCAGTTTTGCAGCATGCTGCAGGCTTTTTATAGGGGCCTTCAAAGTGCCCGCTGCGGTGTCGTTCCCATGGGGTGAAACATAGATTTCAATGCTTTGCGCGCCACAGCCCTGAAGCATGATAAAGGCCAGAAGTAGCAAAAGGTAGGTTGCTCTTTCTTTCATATCCTGAAGATAGCATCATTTTATAAAAGGAGTTCCGGAACTTGCTACAAGAATTTGATTTAACTTGTTATCACAAGCTTTATAAGTGTATCAAAGAAATAAAATTTAAACCGAGAAATAATGAAAAAACTACTCTTAGCTTTTATCCTGCTGGCAGGAACTTATGTTTATGTCCAGGCTCAGGGGCCCGAGATCAGACTTCACGGATATGCCCTCTATGCTTTTGACGATAATAGTGTGGATTCCTATTACTCTGCATCTTCCTACTTTTACGGTTCTATTAAGGGGGGATTTCAATATGGTGGCGGTCTTGAAGTGATGCCCTATCCTGAATCGGGAATAGAACTCTCTTATCTCAGGCTGGACTCAAAGGCTCCCATGGAATATTTTGATAATGGTGTTGTATACACCACATTTGATCTTGCCCAGAACTGGGTTTTACTAAGTTTTAATAAATATCTGCCTGTAAATGAAAAGATTGAGCCATATTTGGCACCGCAGATAGGAATGAATATTCTCAATGTTACCAACCCTGATAATGGCAATTCAGGCAATACCACAAAGTTGGCCTGGGGAATTAATGCTGGCGTAAACATCTTTGCAAATGAAAAAGTAGGTTTTAAACTACAGATGAGTTTACTGTCTGTAGTGCAGGCTGTTGGAGGCGGTCTCTATTTTGGTACAGGCGGTGGCGGTGCAGGTGTTACAGGCTACTCCAGCTATTACCAGTTTAACATTGGTGGCGGCTTGGTGTTCGGAGTAAAGTAAAACACAGAGTTTCTTGCGCCAGCCTATATCCTTGGCCTGACGGTGGTATTTTCATTGATGCATCCCCCTACCAGGTAAGGATCTCCTTCCTTAAGATCGAGGAAGAAGACATCCTCGCTGTTGGGAAACTGACTCGTAAAATCACTTAGCCTTTGCCTTGTCTCCTCTGCAAGGGAAGGGTCGACCTGGGCTGCATGCTCATATTTGTCGGTCGCTGCCCAGAAAGCAGTGCGCTGCTGGAAGTCATCACCCAGACTGTCCCGGTAAGCGATGAAGGCGTCGCCAAGCAGGATATAGGCTTTTCCGTATTCACTTTTCAGCTTGATGGCTTCACGGGCATATTCGATGGCCTCACAATGGTCATTGTTAGCGTTGCTTACCACCGCCAGTTCATAATACCACAGGGCTCTGGTTCCTTTATCGACGGAAACTCCTTCCACGGCTTTTTTAAGATAGCTGGCAGCATTTTCAAGATCGTTCATGGTGATGAACTGTATGGCCACATTGTGGGCAGATTCGGGGCTGGGCTCAATCAGATACATATTCTCCGAAGCTGCTGCATAGTAAGCTGAACGTTCACAGCCTGAAGCATTGTAAGAAAAGAGAACCGTTTCAAGGAAAGCAAGATCATTCTTATTTGGCTCAAACAGAGGTTCATAATAGCGGTTGAGTGCTTCACAGGTAAGAATATCTTCCTTAAACATCATATTATCGATTGATTCTCTGGTCCGCTCCCAACGCGAGCCCCTAAGCTCCCGGTGGACCAGGATCCCATTTACCGTAATGTAATCCGCAAGAACCTGACTGGTATCTATTTTCCCCTGTTTACTAAGCGCGATACCGGCTGATATACAGAGTAGCATTGTTGCATCCTGAGCCTCATTCCCCATAAGCTCGACACTCTTTCTAAGCATATCATAGGCATTATGCACCTGTTCAATATCGGCTCCGCGGTAAGTGAGCAGGTCTCTTCCCTTGCGGCCCAGCACATTTCCTTCACCTCCAAAATTTTCCATTCTTAGGTCATAAATGAGCATGAGGGTATCGATCCGGCCTTCCCTGACCGGCCCTTCTGGACTTGTTTCAATAAAGGAGCGGTACATAATGACTCCATCCAGGTACATCATCTCGCTGGAATCCTGGCAATTGTTAAAGGCTTTCAACCAGGTTGGAAGGGCAGTATCATACATCCCTTCCTTAAAGAAGGTTCTGTATGCTGAAACGAGGTGACCACAGCTGGTAGTGTCATCGCTACGATATACTTTGGGGCGCTGGGAAAATGCGGGCATGCTAAGCAGACTTATTAGTATTGCCAGAACAATCGGTTTTAGGGTCTTTCCCTTCATGCTACTATTTGTTTATTCAGATATAAACAAAAATAGCGCCAATAAGTTAGCGATGAATAGAAAATACTAACAATAGGGTAAATATTCGAAGTCTATTTGTCTTTCCCTTTGAAGGTATAGGTTCCTCTCAGGGCTACCGTGAAATTGCGGTTTTTATAATCATCAGCATATTCCCCTGCATTGATGTTAAGTACACCTGGAGTCACCCTCAGGCCTAGCCCGAAATTATTTGGAAATTCATAGCCTACACCCAAAGGAATGCCCAGATCAAATGTTTTGATATAATCACCCCAATCTTCGGATCCCCCATCGTAATTATCTTTGGCACTTAGCAAAACTCCGGGTTGAATTCCAAACTCACCATAAAAATTCTGCCCAAACTGGTACCTTCCTAGCAATGGGAAATTGAGATACCACAGCCTGGTTGTTCCTTTAATGAGGCCCTCACCCCAGTCCTCTTCCCATCCTGCACCCTGCATGGAGACATTGAATCCGGCCCATGCCGTGAGGGGGAATGTGCAATTAAACGGAATATGTGCTTCAACGCCTCCCTGAACTCCAAAAGCACTGGTCCAGCTGTCACTATCGCCAGTGATCCTGCTGTTTACTCCGGCCAGATTAGCTGTCATGGTAGTGCAAGGCCTGAATGCACATGATTGCAAGATAAAAATGCATCCAGCAATCACAAATACTGAAATGGTCTGTTTCTTCATGATTAGGTTCTTTAAGGTTTGGATCAATAGCCTTTAAATTACGAATCATCTTAATTCAAGTCAAGAAGTTTGTGATTATTAACAATTTACAAGCCCGGGCTACTCTGTGGATCTTATTACAATAGAATCAAGTGTTGCTAACACATACAACACTGTTGTATTTTCCAACAGGGATTTTCATTTGAACATTTGTATACAATTAAATATGAGGCACATATAATATTGGCACCTGACTTGCAATGGATTGGAAAAATCAAACTCTATGAAAAGTATTATACTAGTAAGCCTTCTAATGTTTTGTGTTACATGCGGAAAAACTCAAGTGAACGATATAGCTTTTATTGAAAGCGCTTTACCTGCCGATGAAGGTATGAATGCGGAGCTGTTAGACAAATTGATTTCCGATATCAGGGCGGGAAAAATCCAAAATATTCATGGTTTGTTGATCCTTAAAGAGGACAAGCTTGTTATGGAGGAGTATTTTGGTGATTTCAGCGAGAAAGAACTTCATTATACAGCCTCAGTTTCAAAAAGTTTTGCCTCAACCTTGCTGGGAATTGCTATTGATGAGGGATTTTTTGGTGGAGATATTCAGACTGTGATAAACAGAAATGTTTCTGAATTATTTCCGGAATATGCTGATATCATCGCAAAAGATACTCTGAAAAAGGAGTTGAAATTGAAGCATTTTCTGACCATGACTGCAGGTTTTGAATGGGATGAACATAGCTATCCATATTCCGACAGAAGAAATGACTGCAACAGGGTAAATAATCACGATGACCCAATGAAATTCTTATTTGCTCGAAACTTAGTTAGTGTTCCGGGTACTGAATTCTATTATAATGGAGGTCTCTCTCTGGCTATCTCCTATTTAATTGAGAAGCATACAGATATGAGGGTAGACCGGTTTGCTGAGAAATATTTATTCCAAGCTCTTAAAATTGAAGAAGACCGCTGGGAAATGCTTGCTAACGGATTAATTGAGACGGATGGAGGCTTACATTTAAAGCCAATTGACCAGGCAAAGTTGGGCTACTTGTTTTTGCAAGATGGCGTATGGGGAAATAAGCAGCTTGTTTCGAAAGACTGGGTAAATGAAATCACGAAAGTTCAGCATTCCAATACAAATATGCCGGACTACTCTTATCAATGGTGGTGCGGAGATTTCTATGTCAAAAATGAAGGATACTTTACCTATTTTGCTTCGGGCCATGGCGGGCAGAAAGTTCTGGTGCTGCCCGAGTTTGATCTCGTAGTTGTAATCACTCAGCAAGTATTTTCCAATCCATTCGGGGATTTCAATTATATCGCCATTCTAAGCAATTACATTCTTCCAGCCCTAACCGGAGATAGTACTTCAGGTAAAGTAATTAGCATGATTCAAAAGGATCTGCTAAAACTCGAAGGGCATTATATTACAGATAATAACTCTGAATATATGGATATTTTGGCAGAAGAGGGAAAACTTCTTCTGTCAAGCAGTGATGGGCAACAAAACGAATTGTACCCTATTTCTGTAAATATTTTTGAGACCCGGATTCTGGATATCCTGAATGTGCAATTTGAATTTGTACATGATCCGGATGGCCGGAAGGTAACTATCAATACCAGTTTTGGATATCAAAAATTGCAATTCTTCAGGGAATCCTACTGATAATCTATGGTCTTCAAATCCTTGAAGTAGACCTTTTCCAGCAGTGATTCTTTCCTGGTTTCATAGTACTCGATCAGATCGTTATCCCTGACGAAAACACAATGATCATCTGGGGAATCGTCAACGATCATACCAGATAATTGTTCATTTATATTTGACAGAGAAATGACGATCGCTTGGTCGTGGTAGTTGCGTAGAATTTCGACTTTGTCTATCATATTAAACCGTATTAGTAGGGGCATCTATAAAGTAAACGTAAAACTGGTGCGAAAGGTTGCTGTATGACACCAACTTTATTTCATTTTTTTTGAACATGCCCGGGATCGGAACACGGCTATTCATATTCCGGTCGGCCTACCTTGCCCATGAAGACTATGGCACCAGTGGAGTTTTCTTTGATCAGGTAGAGGAAGGGATGATCGGCATGAAAAGTGATAGAACCACCCCCCTGTGAACTCAATTCTTTTATCTCCACAATGGTGGCTGCAGCGGCCTCGGTACCCTCTTCCTGTACATCGATAAAGGTCTGATGAATTACTCTTGAGATACAGAGTTTTCGTCCGGGAACGATCCTGGAGAAATTGGCTATGTCACTGAAAGCTATCTCCAGGCCAAGGTTCTTTAGCGGTTTGTTCAGCAGGTCCTTAAACTCGTATTTAAATTTGGGAAGAATGACCTGCACCCCCAGCCGTTGGGAATGCTCAAACCAGCTGTCCCAGCTTGCCACATCCAGGGACTCCGTAAGCGATGTAACATTACTTTCAGTCTTGGGAAGTAATACCAGCATACTGAAGGAGCTGTCGCTGTAAGGGAGTCCCACTGCGGTAAAATCATTGTTGCTTGTATATTGGAAATCGCCTTCCACCACCATGTAGTCCACAGTCGTTTTAGATCCGTTCTCCAGCTTGAAATCTCCCTGGTAAGTATTCTCTTTGGGGAATTCATACTTCCAGTCGGCATTGAAATAGATGGCATTGATCAGGTACATAATTGCATCGACTGGGATCTGGTCGAGCATATCCTTGATCTTATCATTGGTTTGCTCCTCGATCCATCCGTTAATCAAATCCACCGTTAAGGGATCGGAGAAGTCTGCCTCTTTCACAGCAGCGAGGAAATAGTCCTCATTGGTCTTAATGAATTCCTCCAATACCGGGTAACCTTCCTTATACCAGATGCTGTTAGCCAGGGCAAATTCCACCTCCTCGCTCAGGTTCAGTAACTGATGCATCAGGTCCTTATAGCTCTCGTTGACTTCCTGATTGGAGAGACCGCCGAAATGGAGCACCTCATTAAAGGCATCCAGAGTGGTACCAGCGGCACCGTTGTAAGTCATGCCCAGGGCATAAGAGACACTCATAGGTGAGATCATAATGTTCTCCTGCTCACTTTCCCGGCAGACTTCGCGGAACAGCTCAAAGCCAAAGGCATGATCGGCCTCTATGATCTCTGCCGACTTCTTAGTGAGGGTAATCTTGGGGGTTTCTTTTTGAATGGGCTCTGTCTCGCAGGAGACTAATAATATAAGGCTGCTCATCAGGAGTAGAGAACATATTGTTTTCATGGTGCTTGCATTTCCTTTAGGATGCAAATCTGCCCTAAAAGGTTGTGTTGCAATCGGGTTAATTGTAGGGAAAAGTCCTCAGGTTCTTTTCGATGAAAACATTGTATACCCTTAATCCAAGATCCCCACAATCGATGATTATACCTTTATCCAGCAAAGCTTTAATTGCACGGCTCATGGAGCTGGGAACTGAAAGGTGGTATTTTTCAATGAAGGCTCTGGATTGCGGGGCTCGTACATAGCCTTCCCTTGCTATGGCAGTTAAAGTTTTCCACTGCAATTCGGGAAGGAGAAATTCCTGTTCGCGCGCCATAGATTTATAATTTGCGAGTATATCGGACCAGACCTGTTCATGGAGGGGGAAGTCGATCTTAGTTTCTGATTCACTGAATATTCGAGAGAGTACCATCTGGGTAAAGCCTGTATGGCAGTATGTATCAGTGAGGACTTGCCTGATGACAAGTGGGTCGTATGTCTTCTGTATACTATCAAGAATCTGGAATACTTCTTTTTCATAGACCCCCTGTTCGATTTCATGTAACTCCATCATCTGAGTGGATTGGAAGAAGGGACGGTTTGCACCTGTGAAAATCTCCCTCATCATGCTTTTCTGGCTACCGGAGAATAGAAAGACGATTTCCGGAAATTCCTGCATTAGGGTCCGGATGGTGGCTTCGGCAAACTCCTCTTCGTAGTGGCTGACTTCCTGAAATTCATCGAATGCAACTATTACCTTTTTTTTGGTTCCAGCCAGTAGTTTGAATATTTGTGGGATGCTTTTGAGGACGACGGAGCGTTCAGTAATGTTAAAATGAACCTGTGGACTTCCAGTGTGGGGATCAAATGAGACTGAAGCTCCCAGGCTTCCCAGGATTTTACTGAATCTGTTCTGGTGCAGAATCTTTTTTTCATATAGTACCTCAGAAATCTTCTGAGCAAAGTGTACAAGGTTCCTGGTAGCATATAGATCGATAAAAAGGCTGGTATACCTTTTTTGATCGAGTTGAGAAAATACATGCTGCAAAAGCATGGTTTTACCCAGTCTTCTGTGTGAAAACAAGCTTAGGTTACGCTCATTTTCAATGGCTTCAATGAGTGTTTCCGTTTCGATTTCTCTGTCGATGAAATACTCAGGCCCCCTGTAGGTATTTGTGATAAAGGGATTCATGATACATA
>PVMS01038990.1_pt1 | contig 10748 bp, 10 predicted proteins | sample 1853461 | NCBI WGS metagenome assembly PVMS01 (sample SAMN08582032, study PRJNA380276) | Marine sediment metagenome, whole genome shotgun sequencing project. | isolation source: ocean sediment barecode stripped | collected 2017
AAATAACTTCACATTTTTGGCGCTCAGATTTAGTTTAGGTTCGGTAGATTTTAAAGAGCAAAAGGCGCAGTAATAGTAGACTAATTCAAGGTTTTTGCTCTTTAAAACCTGCCAAACCTAAACTAAATCTGAGCGCCAAAAATGTGAAGTTATTTATGCGCGAACCCTAACTACGAAGCTGTACCCAGTACCTCTTTTAGTTTCACCGATAAAGCCCCAAAAGCGTATGGTTTTTGAATGAATCCATCAGCACCCGCATCCAGGATTTCCTGCGCTGGGCCATCAATTGAATAGCCACTGCAGACAATTACTTTCAAATCATTTCTGGCCTCTTTAAGAAACGGAAATAATTTATCTCCATCCATATCCGGGAGGCCTATATCCAGAAGAGCCAAATCAATATCACCTTCAAAATTTTTAGTAACATTAATGGCTTCTGCCCCTGTTCTTGCCTCCAGAACATTGTAACTGAGCTTTTCCAACATGGTTCGACAGACTTCCAGAATCATGGATTCATCATCAATTATCAGTATGGTTCCTGAACCGACTTCCAGCTTAGGCTCTATCCCTCTTATTTCTTCTCCCAGAGACTCCACAGCAGGCAGGTAGATATGCACCTGCGTGCCTTTACCTAATTCAGATTCAACCGAAATCCAACCCCCATGGTTACGGATAATGCCAAAGGCCGCAGCCATTCCAAGCCCCCGGCCTTGAAAATTTGTGGTGAAAAACGGCTCAAACATCCTATTTTTGATCTCATCATCCATTCCTTTCCCATTATCCTCAATCGTAAGGCACGCATAGCGACCACGCTCGAGATCAGGATTGTGTTCTTTAATCACCTTTTCTTCGGCAGTGATTCGGAGCCACCCCTGCCCTTCAATAGCTTCTGAAGCATTTGTGACAACCGCAGAGAGAATCATCTGAATCTGAGTAAGATCGGCCTCAATGTTGGGAATATAATCCGGCAGATGTGTCTCTATTCGGATTCCATGACCGATGGAATGTCGGATTAATGGGATGGTATCTTTAACAAAAGTGCTCAAAGATATGGTCTTGGGGTTATACTTTCCTCCCCGCGCATAGGCCAGCAGTTGGCTGGTCAAATTAGACATACGATACGCCGATTTTTTGATCGGTTCAATATTTTCACGATACTCACTTTCGTCAGGAATACTCATCTTTAGAAGCTCAATGTTTCCGGTGATCACTGACAGTGCGTTGTTGAACTGGTGTGCAATGCCACCGGCCAGCGTAGTTATGGACTCCATCTTCTGTGCCTGACGAAGCTGTTCCTCCATTCTCTTTCGTTCGCCGATATCATTCATAATGACAATCGTGCTCTTTTCTTCTGCTTCTTTCAGCTGCAGGATGTTCAGCAAAATCCTTCTGCCGTTTAGTATCATCGGAGAATCCTCTCCGATTACAAGAGGCTCCTCTCCAATCTTTTCAAGTAGATCTTCAATCGCATAGCTGGTAGTGTTGTAAGTTCCCTGAATAATCTCGATAAAACTCAAGGACAACAATTTTTCTTCGGAAAATCCAGAAAGAGAAATAGCAGCAGGATTGGCATATACGATTCTTGATTCCGGATTAAGTTCAAGAATGCCTTCAGACATGTTGTTCATAATGCTTTCCAGATGCATCTTTGAAGATAGGAGTTCTTTTGACACTTCTCTCTCAAAAATGCTGTCAATGCCCATCACTTTTTCCGAGAACCCTTGAGTTCCCCCCTGATCCAGCTGCCGCAAAACTGAAAGAACATGTTTTGACATTTCATCAAATGGTCCCTTGGCAATACAGGCATCAACTCCCAACGCTTTGAAATCAAGATCTTTTTCTACAGCAACACCGGAAAGGATAACGAGGCAGACATCTTTGAACTCCGGCATGTTGCGGATGACCCTGCATAGCTTTTCTCCCCCAATATTCGGCATGATCAGATCGATAAACATAACATCCGGAGTAAAAGTCTTTAAAACATCCAGGGCCGAAAGTCCGTCATGTGCCGTCAGGACTTTATGTCCCTGACCCTCGAGAAGATTTTCCATGAATTTCAACATGACCGGATGATTATCCACAACAAGAATTTTCTGCATATCAGGGTTTCCTTTCTTCAAAGGGCTTGCTCGTCTGTATCCAAATTTTATTTGATCGGATTGTGAATATCCATTCACAAATCACGAATTTCGGCTAGGCGTAAACTCTTTATTCCCGGCAAATCCATCGATATCCTTCAGATTTTCACGAAGGGATTGAACTACGACAGAAAATCCTTCAAGATTTCCTTCCCGGGCATCCATTTCTATCTTCGCGGCTGATTCGTAAAAATCCATGATTCCGAGATTCCCCGAAGCACCTTTCATAGAATGAGCCGCGTCAGCAGCTTCGTCTGCATTTCCACTTTTAATGGCGGCTTCCAGCTTTTTCAGATCAGACATGCTTCTGTCAACAAAAAGTTCTATCAGTTCCATATACTCTTCTTCTTCCAAACCTAAGTTTCCGGCCAGCGCTTTGAAATCCATGGTGTCTCCTTTATCATATTAGGAATACAAACTATAGAAAAGGACCAGTTGCGTGTCAAGACAAAGTCCGCCACACTATTCCCCAACGTTGCATAACTCTTTGGCCCAAAAACGCTACGCTCGCTCTATATCAGGCCATCAAGGGACGTTATGCCCTTTTCAGGACTGCCATCCTATGTTTAATACGCTTTCACCCCTGAAAAGGTCATCACGTCCCTTGCTGACCTAATCTAAAGCGTTTTGAACTCAAATTTTATGCAACGTTGGGGAATATTATACTGATTCAAAAAACTTGAAAACAATTTTCACAAGTTCTGAATCATTATATGTATCCACTAAAAATGATGCTAAACTTGAGTAATAATGTTATAAGCGGCTATGGGATAAAACTTGGAAAGGAAAAAACAATGGTTGCACTTTTTAGGATTTCCGTATTGCAGGTATTTCTATTCTTGATTATTTCTTTTTTACCCCAAAATGTCATTGCTCAACCATTTGGAATGTTATCTCAGCAGGGCAGACATGAGTCTCAGAAACAGGTGTTGTCTTCATCAGGAGGCCGATTTGTTTTTGGCCAGATATCTGATTCGGCTAAGGATCAGTTCATGCTTGATACCTACACGGGTCGTTTGTGGAAAATCTCAGAAAGAGGAGACATTGGAACGTTCCTGAAAAGCATCCCCTACAGTAACTCTGATGGAACACACTCGCATGTCCCGGAAAAGCTACCGGATTCAGCGAGTGAAAAACCTGTTAAATAGGAAGGAGAGTATTAATGAGTTGGTTTGGAAAACTTACGTTCGGATCTTTAGGAATGATTTTAGGCGGCCCTTTGGGCGCTATTGCCGGGGCGGCATTGGGGCACCATCTTGTCGATAAGCACAATGATTACGCAAGCCATTCATATCAAAAAAACGAAGGCCTTCCCCTTGGTCAAAAAGAGCAGGTCCAAGCCGCTTATTTTGTCAGCATGTTTTCAATTATGGGCAAACTTGCAAAAGTTGACGGCATTGTCACAGCAGAAGAAATCGCCGTTGTTGACAAATTTATCAATTCCCTGCCTATTTCAGAAAGGGAGAAGCTATTTGCCAGGCAGGTCTTCAGTGAGGCCAAGGACTCTAAGTTTTCTATAGAAGATTTTGCTTCTCAGTTATATCAGATTCTTAAAGGTCAACCTTCAGTGCTTCTCTCCTTTTTTGACATCCTATTTCAAGTTGCTGCCGCAGACGGTACCTTTCATTCCAATGAAAAAACAGCTTTAAATAAAATAAAAGATATTTTTCGGATCAGCGACCTCCAGTTTGAGAACATAAGGGCACTTTATTTTAAAGATCTCGACAGATATTATAAATACCTGAACTGCACGCCGGAGAGCACAGATCAGGAAATTAAATCCTGTTATAAAAAGCTTGTAAAGGATTTTCATCCAGATTCGATCATTTCAAAAGGCCTTCCAGAAGAGTTCATGGAATTCGCAGCAAAACGTTTTCAAGATATCCATGAATCTTACAATATGATTCGGAAAGAACGGAACTTCTAGCCTAAGGGCTCGCGAAAAAAGGCTTCTTCTGTTTTTAATGCGAAAAAAAATCAATGCCTCACTTGAACTGGCTGATTTCCTGATTAGATTAGAAGGTAGGCAGACAGTAAGTGCTGATCAGCTTTAACCCATAAACGCGTAATATGCCACGCAACGGCCTTGAGCCTATAAAGGTATTAATCAGAAAGCTGTGGGGCACTTATTTAATGCTTCCCGGGACAAACGATAACTTTTCTCCTAGTAGAAACCTAAGAACCAAATGAAAAAGAATTACCACCAGAAGAAACCCATCCCGGGGAGCAAATATTAGGGTTCGTTGGAAGGGCAACTAATAATGAAACTCTGGTGATTTAATAGTGCTATAAATTTAAAAACCAACCCAAAATGACCCGTAGGTTGCAGAAATGGAACCTGCGGGTTTTGTGTTTTCGGACTGTCTTTGCCTGTTCAGCTAACTCGTGTCCGTCCAGGAATGAGATATTTCCCTCAAGATCAAGCCTCCGGCCTGTAGGGCCTAAGCCCCGGAGGGGCATGCGTCCCGCCAACGGCTGGATGAGCATAGCCCCAGAGGAATATACTGCGCCTTCCATGGAGCAGGCGCAGAGATTGGATAAAATAGCCATTTATGGATGGACATTAATTCCCATGTCAAATTAATTCATCAGAAGCATACAACCCCTCAGAAACACTTATTTATAATGAAAAAAAGCAATTGTCTTGGCGAATTGACAATTAATGTTAAATTAATATATATTTTTAATTTTAAAAAGATACATAATGCTGCGCACAAATATCGAGGGTCAACGCAATCTCGGGAAAGAGGCTTTGATATGAACAAAAGAGAAACAGCCCTGTGGGATCTTATTGACAAAATGGAACAACAGTTGAGCCAGTTCCAGGATAAGATGGACATCAGTCAGATATGGAAAATCTTCCTGGATGATATCCAGAACCTGATCGATATAGAGGTTTCAGGTTTATTTCTTGAAAATGAAGGAACCCATGAATTCCTCCTTCATGAAGTATCTCCGCAGGAAAAAGAGGGCATCTGCCAAAAAGAACAGGAACTTCAGATAGAATGCGGCATGTTTGCTTCGATAATAAGGAGAAGACGGCCTGGCCTTGTCCCATCCCTTGCCTACAAGGGCAGAAAAGAGCTTATGTTACTAATATTGCCCTTTTCCACCGTCAAGCGTACCCGCGGGGTCGCTTTTTTATTTACACCAATCGAAGAAAGTTCTCTAACCAAAGAGGATGACAGGCATCTGGAGATAATAACAAAACTATGCTCCCTTGTAATGGATAATACCCTCTTATATGAAGAAAAAAAAAGCACTCTCCATAACGGATGCTCTGACAGGATGCCTCAATCGCGCCTATTTAACAGAGCATCTTCCACAGGAAATAAAGAGAGCAATACGGTATGACCGCCCGCTTTCCCTCGTGTTATGCGATATTGACCATTTCAAGGACGTGAACGACAAATACGGACATCAGGCCGGAGACCGTGTGTTAAGAGAGTTTGTCCAGTGCCTTACCGAGCTTATCCGGAACGATGTGGATTGGCTGGCACGCTATGGAGGAGAAGAATTTCTGGTTGTGCTGCCTGAAACCGAAGTCCAAAGCGCTATTAATCAGGCGGAGAGACTACGCAAAAGCGTTTCAAAGAAGGTTATTGAAATACAGGAGAACCAACTCCAAATCACTGCCAGTTTCGGCGTAACCGGCTTTGCGTCTCATACCCCTGAGGAAAAAATCTCTTATGAGGCCATGATAAACCGTGCGGACGAATTTATGTATGAGGCCAAAGAGAAAGGAAGGAACAGAGTCATTGGCGGTCCATACACAACTATAGCCTAGGAGAATACACTACCTATATATTGCAGCCTGAGCCAGGCTTCCTGACTTGGCCGAGACGTGGTAGGTCTTCTTCTTGATTTTCTTTCGGAAACCGGAAAACACTACCAGTCCTGCTCCAAAAAAGAAGATGGCGGTAGATTCCGGAACAGGTCCGGCAGGTTCACAAACTCCTTCGGATGGGGATGGAGAACATTCAAGATTCAACGGATGGACAAGGGTTACGCCAACTCTGTAGTTGTGGGCGTTTAATGGATACGTACCATGGTAGGAGTCATCGTTAAAAAATGAGAAACTTTCATTCGTTACCCAAGCAGTCATAGGTACCGCATTTGCGGGACCGACGACATTGAAAACGAGAACAAACACCCATAAAAAACTGACGAACTTCTTCATTTTTACTCTTTCCGGAACATCAAAGGTTGCAACTACTCAGGCAGATGACATCTGTTGGGAGCAACTAATTTCCCCTTCAGCCTTCTACCGACTCTTTTCAGAGCCCCCTTGAGGGGTAATTACCTGAGCATTTACAGAGGATTACATTAATTCCCCGACACCTATTCAGCCCAAACCTCCTGCCAACCGTGTCACGCCGGAATTAGCGGGCTGGTGAGGAAGGCTGCATCCCTCTGGGTAAGTATATAGATGTCAATATCTCAAAGGAATGGATTCCACTTCCTTTTGCCTGTTTTTGTGTAATATATTACCATACCCATATGTACCCATGTCAATAGGGGGATTCCTCATTTTCATGGGTATTTGCCCTATTTTCCCGGGAAATTCTCCCGGTTCTTCATGGGGAAGCACATTTCTGTAAAATGGAAAGCTGCTGGAATCTGAAATCAGAAGCGACTTTTCAATGCAGAAGAAACATCCTGCGCATTCGCTTCAGGATTCTTGGAAAGGTAATTTGAAATAAACCTTGCAACGAAGGCTGCAGAGATTGAAGTCCCGGCATAAATTCCCGGCTCCCCCTTGTACCCTACTGGCAATTTTGCAAATCCCGGAGCCTCGAATTCCACAAAATCCCCGTAATTGGATTTTCCCCATTTTTTTCCATCGGGCCTCAGAGCACCGATTCCAATGACAGACGGATATGCAGCGGGATAGATGGGCTTACCTGTTGGCTCGTTTCCGGCAGATGCAACAATAAAGAGACCTTTTGATTCTGCGTATTCGAAGGCATCTGAAAGAAATTTGCTATCGGTTTCCGCTCCCCAACTCAAACTCATAACACGAGCGCCGTTTTTCAACGCAAAATCCACACTGTTCATTATGTTGAAACTGGAAGTGAACCCGTTGTCATCAAAGGCTCTTATAGCAATAATGGAGTTTGCTCTCTCGCAACCATCCTTTACACCATAAGGGTCAACAACCCCGGCAGCGATTAATGCCATCTGTGTGCCGTGGCCAAGGGAATCTGAAATAGGGTTATCAGGATTCAGGGTATCAAGTGATGCCAGAACAATATCTTTAAGGCCTGAATCCATACGAAGACCACTGTCCAAAATCGCAATTGGAGCCGAACCTTCAAGAACCTGGGGGATGGACAGCCCTGGTCCGACCTCAATGGCATTCTCTCCTTTGTACGGCAATGCTATGGGATAAGCATAGTTTGGTTCGGCGCCCGTGACCCCAGGGTAGTTTGAAATATTGTTCACTACAGAAGAGATATCAGAGTTTTCGGGCAGCCGTATTCTATAGATTCCCAGAACCGTATCCGTTGCGACCAGAGTTCCGCCTATCTTCTTTAGAAGCTTAATCAGCTCAGACCGGCTCAATCCAGGTTTTAACATCAGCAGTATCTCGTCTTTAATGTATAAAGATCCGTCTAAAGGACTCCTGACAACGACAAAGCCGAAATCTCTATCCAGCGATCGCATGAGGTTTTTATTGTCGGGTTTGAAGATCTGGATTTCAATCAGTCTGGAGTCTGTGCCGGGAAGTCCTGCATCAGCTTCCCAGGTAAGGACATATGCCACTGGTTTCAAAATCGAACTCAGGGCTTCCTGTATGTCACGGTTTTCAAAAGACGCAGAAATCAAAGGGTTAAGCGTTGGATCAATACGCACAAGTACGCCTTGCTTGACCATACGCTTCAGAATATCCTGCAAAGGAATCTGTTCAGCTTGAATTGTTAGTCTGCCCCCGGAGATACGCACATCAAATGCACCGACATCTGACATGGCCAAGATGTTGAATATCAAGATCAGGCTGAATATAAATACCTTTTTCATGTATATTTGCCTTGCAATTGTGTACCGACAGGTGAATTTCTTTAGCACATTAAATACAAAACAAAACACTTTTTCAAGGCTCTCATGACTATTTATCTGTTATTTATTTTATTTGCGGCTTGCTTGAATTAGATATTTCCTGTAAATTGTAGTATTTCAGACAAAACTTATTGGGATTAGAATTCATAGGTTGCTTCTTTGACCGGCAAAAAGGCTATCTAGTGTCCATCCAGAAATGAGATATTTTGTTCAAGGTCAAGCCTCCGGCCTTTCGCCGATTTCAGATAAAGTGGGTCTTTTGTGAAGAGACTAAATCAGATTGCAAAGTGTTTCTTTGGATATTTCTTCTCACTAATACTGGCCGCATTTTTATCCTTTTCCATACATCAAACTGCCTCCTGTCAAGAAAATTCAACTAATTCTGAAATATGCCAGATCAACGTTTGCCAGACCACCTTAAAAGGAATTGAGCTTCTCTATAATCTGGAATTTGATGCTGCCGAAGGACTGTTTCAAGAAGTCGTTACTGAATCCCCGTACAGACCTGCCGGGTATTTTTATCTGGCCATGGTCACGTGGTCACGCATGGCTGCCGGTTTCTGGGCCCCTGAAACCGTTAATGAATATAAAAAGCGGATTGATCGCACCGTCCAGGTAGCAAGAGCACGAATTAATAACAAGGTAGCGGACAGTTCCGATTATTTTTATCTGGGCGGGGCATTGGGGTTCATGGGCCGGTATAAAATGATGCAAAGAAAGTGGTTTTCCTCTTTTCTGATCTCCAGAAAGGCCATCAAAGCCTTTAAAACCTGCCTCAAAATGGATCCCAACAATCGCGATGTACTGCTGGGTCTTGGAACTTTTGATTATTATACCGCCCGTTTGTCAGGAGTGTTAAAATTTCTGTCTTATTTTCTTCTCCATAAAGGCGATAAAAATGAAGGCCTTAGAAAACTGCATATTGCCGCTAGAGAAGGCACGTATTCAGCGACAGAGGCAAAAAGTGTTCTCCTTCACATCTACTTGTTTTTTGAAGAAGATTGCTCTGAAGCCCTGCCTCTGGCCATAGAGCTTGGGGGAAAATATGATCAGGACCCGACATACCCCCTTTTCCAGGGTGTGGCCTACATCAGGCTGGGGCTTGATAAGGAGTATCTTGAAACAGTCTCATACATGCGTGAAAGGAGTCGAAAGGCCCCTTCGGCAAAAAAGGCGCTATTATGGAAAAGGCGAACCCTTTATCTGGAATCGATTCATGACCTGTTTCATTTCCGTTATCCGGAGGCCAGGTCGAAATTACAGTTAATTCTCATGCAGACGGATAAGGAGAACGATCCTGCCATGATCGCATGGCCGATTGTTAAGATAGGATTAACATATGATTTTGAAGGGGACAGAAAAACTGCAAAGACATACTATCGTAAGGTTATGAACATGGAAAACGCATCCGGGGCACAATTCATGGCAGAAAAATGCCTGGATAAATGCCCTGGGAAAAAGGACCCAGCCCTTGGATATTAGAAAAAGAGATCAAACTCATTCATATCCTGAATTTGTCACAGATTTTAATTACATGGTCAAACTCTTCTCTATGTTCTTCCTCTGTATTTTTTTGTCCGGCTGTGTAAAATTGGCATTGAGATCCACTCCGTCATTTATTCCACGTCTGTCTCAGGCTTTTTTTGAGGAGTGCGATCCCGAACTCTCAAAACAGTCCCTGCCTTCCAGTCTTAAGATCATGGAAGGTTTGCTCAAAAACGATCCGGAAAACCGGCAGATCCTGACAGCTCTTTGCACGGGATTTGCCGGATATGCCATGCTGTTTGTTGAGGATCAGGACCCGGACAGGGCTTCATCGCTTTATCTTCGTGCCAGGAACTACGGATTTAATACCCTTGGCAAGAAGGCGCCGGTTTCCAACAAATCAAAGCTGACAAAAGACGTTGTCCAGGACCGTATAAACTCCATTGGCAAGGGAGATCTTGAGGCCCTTTTCTGGAGTACGATGGCATGGAACGCATGGATCAATCTGAACCTTGATAAGCCTGCTGCGCTGGGTCAGTTAAGTGCAGCTCAGGCTTGTCTGAAAAGGGTATTGGAGATAAATCCGGAATATTACTACGGTGAACACTATATCCTGATAGGTTCAACACTTGCAGCCATGCCCGGACCACTTGGCGGTGACGAGCAGCAGGCAAAGGGATACTTGAAAAGGCTTTACAGGTAAGTGACGGTAAATTTTTTCTGGCCCACTATTACTTTGCCAGATACTACGCAGTGAGAGTCCAGGACAAAAAGTTGTTTTTAAAGCTGATTGACGAGGTCGAGCATGCCTCTCCCGATGAATTGAAAGATGCCTGTCTCGTCAATGCGGTAATGAAAGAAAAATGCAAACGTCTGATGGAAATCTCAGACGAGCTCTTTTTTTAAGTACTGTAGTGAGACGCCTCCCGTAGAACGGAGCCCTCAGGAAGCCTCCTCAAAGTGAGGCTTAAATCATCAAATGGGAATGCAAATTTGGAATTAACGCACTTGACTCTGCTCTGCTCTCCCCCTTTGTAAAGGGGGCCGGGGGGATTTATTGCAACG
>PVMS01073653.1_pt1 | contig 10748 bp, 9 predicted proteins | sample 1853461 | NCBI WGS metagenome assembly PVMS01 (sample SAMN08582032, study PRJNA380276) | Marine sediment metagenome, whole genome shotgun sequencing project. | isolation source: ocean sediment barecode stripped | collected 2017
CGTAGTAAAACCGAATTTTTAGAGGTGCCCTTAAATCCGTTTGTTTATTAATGATCAGCTTTTTGCGATTACAATTTCCGTTTCCAGTTTGATGCCACTTTTTTCCAACACGACATTCTTAATATGTTCGATCAATTGCAAGACATCATCCGCTGAGGCGTTGTCCTTGTTGACGATGAAGTTTGAATGTTTGATGGAAACTCCGGCACCACCGATGGTGTAGCCCTTCAAATTTGCCTCTTCTATCAGTCGCCCCGCTGAGTCGCCGGGAGGGTTTTTAAAGACCGACCCGGAGTTGGGCAAGGTGAGCGGCTGTTTTGCACTTCGCCGGGAAAGATGTTGGTTCATCTTTTCGTGGATATCATCAACATTGCCTATGGAAAGCTCCAATTCTGCTTCAATGACGATTCCACTTCCTTCCGGGAACATGGTTTTTCGATAATGAAACTTTATATCCTTGCCTTTTATTATTTCGACTTCACCTTTTGAGTTTACCCGGGTAATGCTTCGCACCACCTGGCCGATTTCCGTGCCTTCTGCACCGGCGTTCATTATCACGGATCCGCCCAATGATCCGGGGATGCCTACAAGATGCTCAATACCTGTCAGAGAAAATCGTGCGGCGTACTTTGCCAGATAGGATAGCTTGACGCCAGCACCGGCTCGGAGAACAGCTTTTTCCTGCCCGGAGGGGGTTTTAAAAAAACATCGGGCTCTGGACATTCTTAAAACTGTCTTTGAGGCAAACAACAATGCCGCGTATTCCATTGTCCGGCACTAACAGATTGGTTCCTTCTCCTAAAACTAACAGACGATTGCTCGAAAGGTTTTTGAAGATGGTTTGGATGTCGGTGGCATCGTTAGGAAAAATTAAAACATCGGCAGGGCCACCAATGCGCATTGATGTATACGCCGACATCATTTCATCTTTTAAAACTTTTCCTTTGATCTGGTTGAGCCAGGCATAAGAATAGTTCATGATTTTACTCTTGAAAATTTTCCGTCCGAGAACGGTTTTTGGAAGTTCCAGCCGCGTTTGCAAGGTGGATCCTGCCACCGAGCTGGAATATGCAATGCGAAACAATCTGCGTTTTAAAGGCTCGCTTAACATAGGGCACCTCTAAAAATTGTTATTTGCCATGAGCGGCCCTGATGAAATAAGGGCCAGCGAGTTGCTGGGAGTAGAAATATTGAATTATTAGAGATCCCCATATATATTTTGTCCTTTCGTTAAGATCCTTTTGGATTTTGACTCGTAAAATTAGCAAGAAGCTCTTGACCGAGTTCCCAAATATTCCCAGCGCCCAGTGTCATCACAACATCACCGGGTTTCAGGATTTCCATAAGATGGGGAACCACGTCATTTCTATTTTGAATATACTCAGCACTCTTGTGACCGAATTCGCGTGCGCCATCGATAATCTTCTGGGCAGTCACGCCTTCAATGGGTTTTTCTCCAGCAGGATAGATATCCATGACGATTAAATGATCGGAGTCATTAAACGCCGTCCAAAAATCGTGCATCAAGTGTTCCGTCCGACTGAAGCGGTGGGGCTGAAAGACCGCGATCAATCGGTGATTGGGCCATACTTCCCGGGCGGTTTTTAAAGTGGTCTTGATTTCCACGGGATGGTGTCCGTAATCATCTATCAGGACCAACTCATCGGACTGATGCACAATTTCAAAACGTCGCTGAACGCCGCTAAAATCCTGCAAGGCTTTGGCGATCGTAGGGAAATCCAAATTGAGTTCCATGCCCACAGCAACGGCCGCCAGTGTGTTCAATACATTGTGCTGTCCGAGTGCGCCGGAATAGATTTCTCCTAGTTCCTTGCCTGCGTGATAAACCGTAAAGCGGCTTTTCAGTCCTTCGACGGAAATGTTCCTGGCGGTGTAGTCTGCCTGACTGGTCAGGCCATAGGTGATGTAGCGTTTTTCGATTCGGGGAATCAGAGATTGTAGATTGATATCGTCCAGACAAAGGATAACAGCCCCATAAAATGGAACCTTGTTGATGAAGGTGAGAAATACCTCCTTCATATTGTCCAGGGTTTTGTAAAAATCCATATGTTCTTCATCCAGCGTTGTGACCATGGCGATGGTTGGCGAAAGCTTGAGAAATGATCCATCGCTTTCGTCCGCTTCGGCGACCAGAAATTCGCTTTCTCCCATTTTGGCGTGACTGCCAATGTTCTTCAGTCGACCACCAATGATCACAGTTGGATCGAGATGTCCGCCTGCCAGCACCGTTGCCACCAGTGAAGTGGTGGTGGTTTTTCCGTGTGTCCCGGCAATGGCGATGCCATATTTCATACGCATCAATTCCGCTAACATTTCCGCTCGCGGAATGACTGGAATCATTTTCTCTCGTGCCCGTACTACTTCAACGTTGCTGGGTTTGATTGCGCTGGAAGTCACCACCACCTGTGAGCCTTCGACATTTTCAGCCGAATGGGTAAAGCTGATTCTTGCGCCCAGCTTTTCCAGGTGGTCGGTCACAGAGGTTTTGCCTTGGTCGGATCCGGTCACGTCGTAACCTTGATTGATCAGCACTTCAGCAATTCCACTCATTCCCGAACCTCCGATCCCGATGAAATGGATCTGTTTTATTTTTCCTAGATACATGACAATGCAATATAGTTTTTAGCGGCGGACCCGGATAACGGAGCCATCCGCATGAGTTGCAGACAAAGTTGTTTGACGTTTTCCGTTGCGGCACGATTTCCCAATCGATAACTGTTATTGGCCGTTTCCTGTAACTGCTCTGGATGATTCATGGCTTTGAGAATCGATTGTGACAATCGTTCGCCATTTAAATCGCGGTCCAGAATCATTTCTCCCGCGCCTCCGGTTTGCAAAACCTGAGCATTTTTTTCCTGATGATTGTTTGCCGCAAATGGGAACGGCACCAGGATCGCCGCTTTACCGCAGGCGGTGATTTCAGCGATGGTGGTGGCACCGGCGCGACACAGGATCAGGTCTGCCTGGCGAACCTGATCGGCCATGTCGTGAAAAAAAGCCCGGACCTCAGCGGAAAAATTATTCTCTCGATACTGTTGTTGCATATGGTCGCAATCCTGTTCTCCGGTTTGGTGAACGATGTGGAGCTTTTCTTTTTCCAACTGCAAATGGGGCAGGGCATCATTCATGGCCATGTTGATGGAATGTGCTCCCTGGCTGCCTCCGAGAATCAACAAAGTAAATTTTTCCGAAGCTTTCACCTCGCCTGATTCCCGCGCCTTACAGAACTCCTCGCGGATCATGTTGCCAGTCCATGTGACTTTTTTCCCAGGGAAGAAACTTTTGGATTCCTCAAAAGAAATGGCAATCTTGTTGACAATTTTCCCCAGTATTTTGTTGGTCACTCCCGGTAAGGAGTTTTGTTCGTGAATGAGAGTTGGAATTCGCAATATCCAGGCGGCCAGCACTGCCGGACCTGAAACATAACCGCCCACGCCAACGACCAGGCTGGCTCGTGGTTTTGCCAGGTAGGAGATGGCTTGCAATAATCCCAAGGGTAATTTCACCAGGGACTTTATTCGTCCACTGCCTTTCTTACCCAAAAGACCGGCAGAATGAATCGTCTTCAAAGGAAAACCTTCTTTTGAAAGCACTTTCGATTCGATTCCATTTTCTGTACCAATGAAACTGATTTGCATATTCGCGTCACTTTTTTGCAGGGCTCTTGCCAAGGCAATGCCCGGATATAAATGGCCTCCTGTACCGCCTCCAGCTATCACCACGTGCTTTTTCATGAGTCAACTATCACCGTCGAACGGTTTGTGCAGAAATATTCAACAATACTCCCATGCAGAGCATGCACACAATCATGGAAGATCCTCCCAGGCTGATAAAAGGCAGAGTCAAACCTTTGGTGGGAAGCAGGCCAACGGCCACTCCCATATTGATGAAAGCCTGAACGCCAATCAACAAGGTCAAACCAATTGCCAGATTGGCACCGAATGGATCTTTGGCACGATAAGCGGTTATGAATCCGCGCCAGATCAATACACCAAAAAGAAGGGCAATCGCCATCGCGCCGACAAAGCCAAGTTCTTCTCCAATGACCGAATAAATAAAATCTGTATGTGCTTCTGGAAGATAAAAAAGTTTCTGGTTGCTGTCCCCCAAACCCGAGCCGAGATACCCACCGCGCCCAAATGCGTAAAACGATTGGATAGCCTGGAAACCTGCATCTGACGGGTCTTGCCATGGGTCCAGGAAAGCCAATATCCTGCGGGTCCGATATTCTGCCCCCAACACGGCTGACACCATGAAAGGGATCACTGCCAGGCCGGAATAAATAAGGAACTTGATGCGAACTCCGGCGATGAACAGCATAGTAAATGCCACAACTCCGATGATCATGGCGGTGCCAAAGTCGGGCTGAAACAGGATCGGAATAAAGAAGAGTCCCAGAACGATCAAATTTGGCAGGTAGCCGTAGGCAAAGTTTTTCAACTTGTCCGCTCGTTTGACCAGGGAGCGTGCCATAAATAGAACGATCGCGAATTTTGCTACCTCAGAAGGTTGAAAGGTAAAATATTTGAGATCCAACCAGCGTCGCGCCCCGCCCACTTCTTTGCCGAGACCTGGAACCAGGATTAACAAGAGCAGAACCAATGACAGTGCCATGATGAGATAGGTGTAGCGATGGAACTGGTGGTAGTCGATATTTTTAGCGATCAGTAGAATCACCGTTCCCAGCGAGAGCCAGAGAATCTGGCGCTTCAAAAAATAATAGGAGTCTTTATATTCTTCCAATGCGTATATAGCGCTGGCGCTGTACACCATGACGACTCCAGCCAAAACAAGAGAGGCCACGGTGATGCATAATATGGTATCGCAACCAGGCTGTTTTACATTTGAACGACGCAAACCGAACTCCTCATAGGGGATTTCTAATAACTCTATATTCTCTATTCCGGCAACTCGCTGGCCCTTATTTCATAAGGGCTGTTCATGGCCAATGGTAATTTTTAGAAGTGCCCTGTATTATTTTAGGGAACTTCTATTAGAGACCTCTTGGAAAAATGTGACTTACAAAATTGTTTCATAAACCGTGTACGATCTTTTTAAATTGATTGCCTCGGTCCTCGTAACTCAGAAACATGTCGAAACTGGAGCAGGCTGGAGATAACAGAACGACATCTCCAGACGTGGCGTTAGCGCAGGCCTTTTGCACGGCATCGTTTAAGCTGTCGGCTTCTTCGTATTTGAAGGAACCATTGAGGAAGCTTTTAAACTTGGACCGTGTCTCTCCTATCAACACCAGGTGTTTGACTTTCTGCTTCATGATATTTTTGAGTGCTGAAAAGTCGGAACTTTTGTCGCGCCCACCGGCAATTAAAATTACCGGACGGTCAAAATTCTCCAGGGAACGTTGGACTGCTCCGACATTAGTTCCCTTAGAGTCATTGACAAAATCAATGCCGTGAAAATTGCGCACCCATTCCATGCGATGCTCCAAACCACCGAAGCTTCTGATGCTATTGGCTATGGATTTGGCATCAATCCCCATCAAGCTGGTAGCGATGGTGGCCGCGAGTATCGTTTCCAGTTGCCAGGCCATATTTTTTTGCAGATCGCTGACATCGCAGATTTCTTGTTCTTTATTGTCAAGGCGAATGACGATTTTATTATTGATAATGCATGCGCCTTCTTCGACTTCACGGGTGGTGGAAAAAAATATCCGCCGCGCCAGTTTGTCTTTTGCCAGATCACAAGTGGCAGGGTCGTCCTGATTGAGAACCAGAACATCGTCTGACGTTTGGTTCAGGGTGATTTTTTCTTTCAACCGGGAATAGCGGGCCAGGTCGCCGTGCCGGTCCAGGTGGTCTGGAGTGATGTTCAATATAATCGCCACTTGCGCATGAAACTGGTCGATGGCTTCCAACTGAAAACTTGATACTTCCACGACGATTTGATCTGCGGGTTCCTTTTCTATTAATGAAACAAAGGGAGTGCCGATGTTTCCTCCCACTAAAATTTTTTTTCGTGCTTCCTGAAAAATATTGCCAATGAGCGTCGTGCAGGTTGACTTGCCATTGGTCCCGGTCACCGCAATGATGGGTGAAGAAGAAAAACGATATGCCAATTCCAATTCGCTAATGATCTCTATGCCTTTGCGCCTGGTTGACTCCAGGAATTCAGAATGGATGTCAACGCCGGGACTTAAGACAATGCAATCGGAATTTTCGTCTGGCGTGCAGGACCCAAACTGGACACGCACTTCCGGTTGCAGTGCATCCAATGATGCCTGTACTTCTTCCTGAGAACGTTGCTCGAACAACATCACCTTGGCGCCTTTTTCCGTGAGGAAATTAGCCACCGCAATGCCGGAGCGTCCCAGGCCGATCACCGAAAATATTTTGTCTTGCACGTGCATAATTTACCGAAGTTTAAGAGTGCTGAGGCTGAGCATGGCTAATACGATGGCCACGATCCAAAAACGGACAATGACCTTGGGTTCGGCCCAGCCCAACTGTTCGAAATGATGATGCAGAGGCGCCATCTTGAAAAAACGTTTGCCTCCGGTGTATTTGAAATAGCCCACTTGAATGATCACCGATAAGGCTTCGATCACGAATAACCCGCCGACGAGTATCAAAAGCAGTTCGTGTTTGACAACCACCGCGATGGTTCCTAAAATTCCGCCGAGGGAGAGCGAACCAACATCGCCCATAAAAACTTGAGCGGGGTAGGTGTTGTACCAAAGGAACCCAAGGCTGGCGCCGATCACAGCTGAGCTGAGCACGACCACTTCACCAGCGGCTTTGATGTGCTGAATCCTCAAGTATTCCGCGAAATTAAAGTGGCCGGTGATGTATACGATCACGGTGTAAGCCAGCGTCGCGATAATGATTGGTCCAATGGCGAGGCCATCCAGTCCGTCGGTCAGGTTCACTGCGTTGGATGTACCCACGAGAATAAATACGATGAAAAACAAATAACCAATTCCCAAATCCGGTTGATAACCTTTAATAAAAGGAATGTATAAGCGAGTAGCGAATTCGGCACGTTGCGGGTCAAAAAATATCAGATAGACCCCGATCACGAGGGCCAATATTGTTTGAAAGACGAGTTTAGCTCTTACGGACAGACCATCGCCGCTTTTCAATTTCATGAGGTCATCGTAATAGCCGATCGCGCCAAAACCCAGGCCCGCGAACAGGATCAACCAAATATAAGCATTGGATAAATCGGCCCAAAGCAGGGTCGATATGGACAATGTAAAAATAATCAGTATCCCACCCATGGTCGGTGTGCCCGATTTGGAGCTGTGGTGGCTGGGGCCATCCGCACGGATTTTTTCGCCAATCTGGTATTTGCGTAAAAGTCGGATCATGATTCCACCCAACAATAAGCTGACTCCCAATGCCGTAAGGCCGGAGTAAGCCGCCCTGAAGGTAATGTATTTGAATACATTGAAGATGGAGTATTCAGAGCTGAGTGGGTAAAAAATATGGTAAAACATTTCGACCTCTTTAAGAGGGGTTGTGTTCCGCGAGAGCTTGCACAATTTCTTCCAGCTGTGCTCCGCGTGAACCTTTAAATAAAATGCAATCGTTTTGTTTTAAATTTTGTTGCAGGTAAACTTTGGCTTCATCGCGCGAAGCAAAGTCAAGGATGTGATCTTTTTTCATTCCCGCCGTGCGTGCGCCTTCGGCCACCAGAACTGCAAGATCACCTACAGTCACCAGAACATCGACGGGAAGGGTTGCTACTTTCTCACCCAATTGCCGGTGCGCGGATTGCGAAATTTCTCCGAGTTCGTTCATATTGCCAACCACAAAAATTTTCCGCCCTGAGGTTTCATATTGCATCAGGGTATTTAGTGACTCCTCCATGGATCGCGGATTGGCGTTGTAGGAATCGTTGATCAGGGTGATGGAGCCATTCTGGATAATTTCGTGACGCTGTCCCATCAACCGGCATCGTTTCAGGCCTGTGACCATATCGCTGGGCGACAACCCCAGGGAATGTCCGGTGGCAACTGCGGCGAGGGCGTTATAGATGTTGCAGGCACCCAGGAATGGCAAGCTCACAGCAAATTCCTGATCGAACAAACGAACGTTAAAATCGAAGCCTTCATTTTTTCGCTGACGGATGTTGGAGGCTTTTACATCTGCCTGGTTGTCGATTGCATAAGTAATTTTCCTGGCTTTGAGCGTATTAGCCAATTCGAGAACCAGTGGATCGTCGGCATTGACGATGGCCGTATGATGGGGCTCCAGAGCGGAAAAAAGTTCGCCTTTCGCCGACTGAACATTGCGAATGGTTTTTAATTCTTCCAGATGCGCTTCTGAAATATTTGTGATCAGGCCCGTGTCTGGACGAGCGATATCTGCCAGCAAGCGAATTTCCCCTGCGGCACTCATCCCCATTTCCAGAATCGCTACTTCATGGTCTGCATCTATTTTCAGCAAAGATAGCGGCAGTCCAATGTGATTGTTCAGGTTGCCCTGGGTCTTGTGCGTTTTGAATCGTGTTTCAGAAACGCTTGCAATCATTTCCTTGGTAGTGGATTTTCCATTGGTGCCAGTGACGCCAATAACTCTGGCATTGATTCGGGATCGATAAAATCTTGCCAAATCCTGAAGCGCGACCAGCGTGTCTGGCACTTGAATGATGAAGGACGAGCTTGTGTTGGCATTGTTTTCCAGACTTTTGGGATTAGCGAGCACGATTCCTGCGGCTTTTTTTGCAAGCACATCGGCGATAAAGTCATGACCATCGAAGCGGTCTCCCTGAATGCAGAAGTAAAGCTCCCCGGCCTGCACCGTTCGAGAGTCGATAGACACTCCTCTGAACTTGAGGTCTCCGGACCCATGAATCAGGTCACCCTTCATTGCTGGGGCACAATCTTTTGCAATGGCTTCAATCACGATTCAACCTTTTTTTGAGAGAGTCACTGGCAACTTGCCGGTCGTCGAATGGAACGGTTCCACTATTTAATATTTGATAATCCTCATGGCCTTTGCCGGCAATCAGCACAAGGTCACCTTCGCTGGCACAATCGATAGCGCATTCAATGGCCTGTTGGCGATCCGACAGGACAACATAATCGCGATCCCGTTCAGCGTTAGTCGGCAATCCCTCCAGGACATCTGCAATGATTTGATCGGCATCTTCGCTGCGTGGATTGTCGGATGTAATGATCACAAAATCGCTGTCCGCAAATGCCGCCTGGCACATGGTCTTACGTTTGCCTCGATCACGATCTCCACCACACCCGAACACGACGATGAGTTTTTCCTGCACGAGGGCGCGGCATCCTTGCAGTGCATTGCGTAGAGCATCATCGGTATGCGCGTAGTCCACTAGCACCGGGAAACTCTGACCGCAATCGATGCGCTCGAACCGCCCCGGGATATTTTCAATAGAGTTCAGGCCAGCGGCGATTTGTTCTAGCGACAAGCCGGAATGCAAGCCGATTGCGGCGGCAGAAATGAGGTTGTAGATATTGTGTTGCCCCAATAAATGTGAGCGAATCTGGCAATTGCCGATCGGAGTTTTTAACGTGAACTCTGTTCCGTTGGCAGAGAGAGTGCAATCTTCGGCACGAACATCAGCCGGATTGTTTATGGCAGTCGTTAACAGTTCGATATCGAGTTCTTCGGAAATTTCCTTTCCTACGAAATCATCGATGTTGACGACGCCTTTTTCTACTTGGTTGTCACGGAACAAAGCCATTTTGGCTTTTTTATAATTTTCCATCGACACATGAAAATCCAGGTGATCACGGCTCAGGTTGGTGAAGACAGCAACCGAAAAATGCATGCCGTGAACTCGCTTTTGCATCAGAGCATGTGAGGAAACTTCGAGGAAACAATGATCCACTTCTTTTGCGACCATCTCATTCAATGTTCGGTTGATTTCCAGGGATTCTGGCGTGGTCATGGCCGCAGGCAACACAACATCGCCATAGCGGCAATTTATGGTTCCCATCACACCGGTCTTGGCACCCGTTAGATTGAAGAGACTTTCCAGGATATAAGTGAGAGTTGTTTTGCCATTGGTTCCGGTGATGCCGATCAGGTTCAACCGCTTCGATGGATGCTGGTAAAACTGCGCGCTGACCCAGGAGAGCGCGTGCCGACAATCTTCCACCTTGATCACGGTGACATCGCTAGACCCAAAACTGCTCAACTGATCGAGAGGAACTTGCGTGATGACTGCTGTGGCGCCTCTATTGAGAGCGTCGGAGATGAAACGGCTGCCGTCAACCTTATCTCCAGGGATAGCGATAAATAGACTACCCGCTTCCACTTGCCGCGAATCAAACGCCACCGACTGGATTTCCTTCTCCATCGAACCCAACACGTTCTGAAACGGAAAACCCTTCATCAATTGGGTCAGCGTCGGTTTTTGCTGTGTGGTTTTATTCAAGTGAATGCTTCTCCATTGCGGATCTTTTTTTGTCAATGCTACGCATGTTAATTCCATCAGGCTCGATCCAGAATATAGACACGTTCTTTACTGGACGGCACATTCAGATAGCGTAGCGCCTGTTTGGATCGTTCCCTTAACACCGGTGCCGCTACGGTACCGCCCCGGTACTTCTCTTTCGGACCATCGATCATGACCAGGACAACAATCTTGGGCGCATCGGCAGGGACGAAACCGATAAATGATGCAATGTAATCTGTTTGCGAGTAGGTACGTGTTTCAGGATCGTATTTCTGCGCTGTTCCAGTTTTCCCAGCTGAGTCGTAACCTGGAATAGCGGCGTTTCCCCCCGTCCC
>PVMS01094899.1_pt1 | contig 10748 bp, 9 predicted proteins | sample 1853461 | NCBI WGS metagenome assembly PVMS01 (sample SAMN08582032, study PRJNA380276) | Marine sediment metagenome, whole genome shotgun sequencing project. | isolation source: ocean sediment barecode stripped | collected 2017
AGCAACAAAGAATCAACAAAACGATTGCCCCCATGGATCAACCCACTTCCTTGTTTGACCGCTACTTCAGCCGACCACGACCGCGTTGGTTCACAATCACATTCAGCCTGATTCTGCTCCTGCTTCCCTTTGCTGCGGCTTATCTGGACGGGAATCTGGATCGTTTTCTAAATCAGGGTGAATGGCGGTTGTTCTTACTCGCCCCCACCATTATCATTTACATCTGGCTCGTCTCCCCGCTGATGGCTAGGACGGGCGAGAAGGTGATAGAAGCGCTCAGACCCCTCGTCGATCTCGATGATGGTGAATTTGATCAAATGGTCTATGATGCTTCACGCGTAAAACCAGGCCAGGAATTGATCGCCTTCGCCATCGGCTTTCTACTGGGGATCGCCTTTGCGCTGGCGCCCGGATCTGACCAGGGAGCCACCTGGTTGACGATTTTCTGGCTGCTTTCTACCAGCCTGATGTATGGCATATTGGCTTGGACGATCTTCATTTCCGTATCCAGCACACGCATTAATGCAGCCCTGCATCGCCAACCCTTACAGATCGACATCTTAAACCCAGCTCCATTCGAAGCGGTCGGTCGCCTGAGTCTGCTGTTAGCCCTGGTCTTTATCGGTGGTATCACTTTAAGCCTCCTTTTCACTTTCCAGGAGGCAAATATCTCTTCACCAGAATTTTGGGTCACCAATATTCTATTTGTCCTCTTCATTGTGCTGATCTTCTTCCTCAGCATGCGCCCCACCCACAGCTTATTGGCTGCTGAGAAGAAACGCGAGCTGCAGCCTGTCCAGGCTCGCATCAACAGGACCTGCCGGGAACTTGTACTGCGCCTGGACCAATATCAGGAGTCCGGTCAGCTTCCCGCAGAGATCAATGCCCTGGTTGCTTATGAACAGCGTCTGCTCGCAGCCCGTACCTGGCCCTATAATGTCACCATGCTGCGTACTCTTTTCTTCTCGGTTTTCATCCCGCTTGGGTCTATCCTGGCGCGCCATGCAGTCGACATCCTTCTCCAATAAAGCTCTCCCCCACATCGTTTCAAATCTGCGCTCCATCTTTTCTTCAAGCGCGCATTACAATAAAAATGTCTCCGCCGATTAAACTGGACCAGTTCACCGACTTCCCAACACTCAATCCGGTAAATTTCCCAGCACTTGCTGCATTTCGTCTTTATATTTACGGAAGGCCTTCCGTCCCGATTCTGTCAGCTGGATCATCGTGTGAGGTTTTTTATCCTGGAAAGTCTTCTTTATACTTATGTAACCGGCATCTTCTAGCTTGGTCAAATGCGTCGACAAGTTTCCCCACGAGAGCCTAGTTACTCGTTTGAGATAAACAAAGTCGATGCTCTCAACCACATACAGGTAGGTTATCACCAATAATCGTGCTGGGGCATGGATCAGAGGATCGATCTCTGCCAGCGGGTTGACCTCCGGATTTTCATCTTGATTGTCACCCATTTTTACCCGCCCACTGCATTTGATCATCGGTTGGCAAAGGGTTATCTTGCACGAAGGTGATCAATTTGAATAATCCTATTAAAAAGATGATCCCCGCTGAAATTCCAAAGACGATCGGAAATCCGTGATGAGCAAATCCGTATGCTTGGTACAACCATTCACCCACAAAGAATCCCCCAGGTAGCCTGAGACCATACAGGTAGAGATGTATCCATCAGCCTATCACCGAATGCAGTCCGAAAAACCTTGCGTCCTGCCTCTTTGATAGAAATATTCTTTTCAGACATGACGAACTCCTTAGATCCTAGATCCACATATTCTTATAAAGTACTTTGTATAACAAAGTACTTTTCGATATTTTACTCGATTTACCAAGTCATGTCGATCTCTTTAAATTGTGCCCAACTTTTACGCGAGACAAACATAAGTTAATCCACTCCCAGAAAATATGAATTCTTGCAAGATTTCAAATACTTATATCTAATCACCACATAATTCGCGTCCATTCGCGTTCATTCGCGGACAAATCCCCCTGATCCAGGTTAATGTCATCCTTCTTGTTTCCTACCCCAGCTCCCCCCCTTCTGCTATTCCAAAATTCAAACTTGCAAGATCCGGTATGAGGCGTATAATTATCTCTTGGGCAGATATAATTAATTTGACTCGGAGGAGAGACCGAGATGGACCGCAGCGAGGAGACCTTTCAAGGCCAGTCCGGTCTTGAACTCTATTCCCAATCCTGGCATCCGTCTGGTGAGACCAAAGCCGCACTGGTTATCGTCCACGGCGTTGCCGAACATTCAAATCGCTATCTGAATCTGGTAGATGGTCTGGTTGAAGAGGGCTATGCCCTTTACGCCTTCGACCAGCGCGGTCACGGTCAGTCTGAAGGCCAACGGGGCTATATTGAATCCTGGAGCGAATACCGATTAGATTTCGGTACCTTCCTGGATTTAGTCCGCCAGCGTGAACCAGCCCTGCCGCTCTTTGCTTATGGGCACAGCATGGGCGCATTGATCACCCTCGACTACCTGCTCCATGGACCAAACGCATTAGCGGGCGTGATTGTCAGCGCCGCACCGATCGACTCATCCAAAGCTGCCTCACCAGTTCTGATTGCCACCGCTCGTTTGCTTTCCCGTTTTTGGCCGACCTTTTCCTTGAAGTCCCCAATCGATCCCTCCCAGCTCTCATGCGACGCGCGTGTTGTTCAGGCTTACCAGGACGATCCCACCGTCTTCAAGATCCTGACCGTCCGCTGGGGAACGGAGTACCTCAATACCCAGAATTGGGTTAAGGCACATGCCTCGGGAATAAACCTGCCCATCTTGATCATCCATGGTGGCGAAGATATGCTCTGCACCCCAGAAGGCAGCCAATATTTATACGATCAAGTCAGCTCTGTGGATAAAACTTTAAAATTTTATCCTTCCTATTTTCATGAAATTCACAACGAACCCGGCCACGCCACGGTGATGCAGGATATCAACACCTGGATGGAGGCACATATCGAGAGTGAGAATGCAATAAGGAGTGAGTGATCTTCGATTTCTGCTTCTGTAAAATCCTTGAAATCTAATCCAAACTCAGCACAAAAACGACTCGCTGCTAACAACAATATTCAACCACCGGTCAATGCCATTCGGTCCTAATATTTCTATCCGAGCGCAAATTTACCCTCCGAGATTTCTGATAAAATCAGACCATCCCGGTGATAATTCACAGCTGTTCAAAACATTCAGGAGATCAATATGAACAATCACCAAATTGGCAGGTGTGGGGAATTACTTCTACAGTATAAGCTGCTTCTACTCGGCATTGAATCATCCCGCATGACAACAGGGTCAGGCATTGATCTGGTTGCCTATTCATCACGCAACCGCAAAGCTTACACTGTCCAGGTAAAAACCAATGAAAACCCAACGCCTAGTGGTGAGAATGGGAAGCTTTCGCTTGGCTGGTGGGTCCCTGAAGATTGCCCTACTGATTTGGTTGCTTTCGTCGATCTCGCTTCGAGCTCTGTCTGGTTGTTTTCAACCGGTGAGATCTCAAAATATTCTCAAAAGCGCTATCGTGGTCGCCATCATTTTTATTTTTATGTAGATCCAACAGTTGATATTAGGGCTGGACAATTAACCCACCAGGTGCATTTTGATGAATTTGTGGTAGAAAAACGGGCCCAGGTATTCTTTTAGCTTATCGTCAGCATTCAAGATTTACCTTCCTGGCGGACGATCTTCACAATCTTCTGACGGCGAGTAATAAATTTTCTACTCTTGTCAGAACTTAAACCCACTTAATTTATAAAGAGCTCCTCCCATTTGAAAGCGGAGCTCTTGTTTATATTTTCAGAGATCTTTTGCAAGAGAAACTAATCCATCCCAAAGTACTGACGCAAGACCTTGACTGCCATCCGATTTTCCTCTTCGCTGCCAATAGTCACCCGGAACCAGCCATCGCTGCCGTATTTTGCAGTATCACCGCGGAAAATGATCCCTTTTCCGAGAGCATAGTCGAGGATATCCTGCCCGCGTTTTCCTGCGGGACCGGCATCGAACAGGATGTAGTTGGCATGAGAATGGAAAATCACCAGACCCGGGATATCACTCAGCGCCTCTTCGATATAAGCGACCTCACGATTGTTGAATTCAACCCTTTCCCGTAAACCTTCGCTGTCTTCCAAGGCTGCATGCCCAGCCCACATGGTGATCGTACCTACGTTCCATGGCAGTAAAGCTGCTGATATCTGCCCGATCACATCCTTGTGTCCAAGGGCATAACCAAAACGCATGCCTGCTAAACCATAAGCCTTTGATAAAGTCCTAGTGACGAGCACATTCCTAAATCTCTTGATTAGCTTGACTTGTGATTTTTCAAACCCGGCATACTCAATATAGGCCTCATCCACGATGAATGGTACACCCGTCTCGGCGATGGTCATAAAGTGCTCTACCTTCATGAAGTTTCCAGTCGGATTATTAGGATTTGCGATCACGATGATTTTGGTCTTCTCTGTAATCGCCTCCAATATTGAACCAGGATCGAAGAGCATATGTCTGTCCTTATAGATCATGGGTACAGAGACTAATTTTCCACCCAGGATATTACAGCGTAGTTTGTATATCCCGAAGCAAGGTGTGTGTTGTACCACCTCTTCGCCAGTCCCAAGGAAGCTGCGAAAGATGTTATCAAACACCTCGCTGGAGCCATTGCCCAACATCACATTCTCTGGACCATCCAAACCGTTGATCTCTGCGATCTTCGCCCTCACAACCAGTCCTTGGTCAGGGTAGCGATTGCTCATTTTTGCATATTTTGTGATCGCCTCCATTACCTTTGGGGACGGGGTATTGGGATTTTCATTCGACATCATGCGGTGAAGTTCAGGGTTTTGCCAAGCCAGCTCAATGTGAGGAGAAACATACATCGAAATACCCTTCACCCACGGTGTGTAAAACTCATCGATTTGTTTTGCCATGCTGTAAATTCCTTCCAAATTTAATTGGTCCAACCCGTTTGCAATCCTGCAATCATGTTATCACTTCGCAACAAACTTCCACCCATTCAACACCTGAAATTCTTTTCATTGCTCCCCGAGTTCTCCGAGGTTCAGACTTCAAGCCACCAGTTTCTTAACCTGCTCCACCACCCGCTCAGCAGTCAGTCCGTAATGCTCGAAAATCGTTTTATAAGGTGCGGAGGCTCCGTAGCGGTCAATCCCTATCACATGACCCCGACCTCCATCAACGTATCGCCCCCAGGCTAAAGACACACCAGCCTCGATCGCCAGGCGGGGCACCTGCGGAGGTAAAATCAAATTGTGGTATTCCTCGGGTTGTGCATCAAACAGCTCCCAGCTGGGCATTGAAACCACTCTGCCCCTGATGCCCTGGCTTTCCATCTGCTCCAATGCTTCTACCGCAATGCTGACTTCAGAACCTGTAGCGATAATCACCACTTGCGGATTCCCTCCAGACGCTTCTTTCACAACATAAGCCCCCTGTTCAAGACCGTTATCTGCCGGGCAGATTTGCGGCAAACCCTGCCTGGTTAATACCAGCGCAGAAGGACCACTATCCCTCTCTAGAGCCACTTTCCAGGCTGCTGAAGTCTCATTTCCATCTGCCGGGCGCAGAACCAGCAGGTTGGGGATCGCCCTCAGGCTGGTTAAATGCTCGATAGGCTGGTGTGTCGGACCATCTTCACCCAGTCCAACGCTGTCATGCGTGAATACGTAAACTACTGGCAAACCCATCATTGCAGCTAGCCGGATAGTAGGGCGCATATAGTCGGAGAAAATCAGGAAAGTCCCTCCATAGGGTCTCATCCCATGCAGCGCCAGCCCGTTCATGATCGAACCCATAGCGTGTTCGCGCACCCCGAAGTGAATATAAGACCCGGAAAAATCTCCTCGTCCGATGTCCTTAGCATCCTGCGTTCGCGTGTTGTTGCTGGGTGTCAGATCTGCAGAACCACCAACCAGGGTAGGTAAATCAGCTGCGATCGTGTTTAATACCTTCCCAGATGCAACCCGGGTTGCAAGGGGTTTCTCAGCGCCGAAATCCGACAAGTCATTCTGCCAACCGGGTGTCAACTCACCGCTCACATAACGGGTCCATTGCTCACCAAGTTCAGGGTAGGTCATCCGATAGCCATTCAGCAGTTCCTGCCATGCGGCGCGCTCTTTGGCTCCTTCTCGCTGGTAATCAACGAAATAAGCCACCACCTCATCTGGAACGAAGAAACTTTTCTCTGGATCCCAACCAAATTTCTTTTTCGTCTCTTTGACGCCTTCCTCACCGAGAGGAGAACCATGAACTTTCGCAGTGTCTTGTCCCGGGCTGCCAAGACCGATATGAGTCCGGCAGGCGATCAGTGACGGGCGTTCGCTCTCCTTTTTCGCAGCTTCTATTGTTTCATCAACCGCCTGCATATCATGACCATCAACCCGCTGCACATGCCAGCCGTATGCTGCAAATCGAGCTGGAACATCATCACTGTATGACAGATCTGTTGGGCCATCGATCGAGATATGGTTGTCGTCATACAACACGATCAAGCGGCTCAGACCCAGGTGGCCAGCCAGGGAGGCTGCCTCATGGGAAAGGCCTTCCATCAAATCGCCATCCGAAACAATTACATAGGTGTGGTGGTCGACGATCCGGTAATCCGGGCGGTTGAATCTTGCTGCCAGAATGCGCTCCGCCAATGCCATACCAACAGCGTTCGCAAATCCCTGCCCAAGTGGACCGGTTGTCGTCTCGATCCCCATCTCAGGATCATATTCAGGATGACCGGGAGTGAGACTGCCCCATTGCCGGAAATTTTTCACTTCCTCCAACGGCATTGGATATCCTGCCAGGTGCAGCAGCGAGTAGAGCAGTGCAGAGCCGTGTCCCGCGGATAACACGAACCGGTCCCGGTCTGGCCAGGTTGGCTGGCTCGCATCGTGGTTCAAAAAGCGAGTCCATAGAACAATCGCCATATCGGCAACCCCCAGTGGTAAACCAGGGTGCCCAGAATTAGCCTTCTGGACGGCGTCGATCGCCAGCATACGCAGCGTTGTCGCGGCGAGTTTATCTATCTCAGTGTACATAATTCCTTTTCACCTCGTGTAAAGCTCTTTTTGTCTATTAATTTCTACCCAGGAGCAAAGTTATATCCAAAATCTTGATGCAAGCTAGGAGTTAGACCTTACTTTTCATGAATCCGGATTTCGGCGATTTAGAAATCCCAACAGCTCATATTCACCTAGATCAAGCTTTAATTCGCTCACCCTTAGGATCGTAGAGTGGGGAACGCACAACTACAGCAAGTACTCGCTCGCCAAAGAACTCAATCTCCAGCTCAGTGCCTGGCTTGGTGTAATCCACCGGTAAATAAGCATAGACGATGCTCTTGTCCACCGAATAACCAAATCCTCCAGAGGCCACCCATCCGATGATCGTCTCTACCCCTAATGATCGCACTGGCTCTTTTCCAAGAGCGATAGTGCGGTTATCCATCAGAGTCAGGCAGCTTAGGCGCTGCTTGAGACCGGCCTCTTTTTGCTTTACCAGCGCATCTCGACCGATGAAATCACCTTTTTCGAAATCAACGGCAAAACTCAATCCCGCTTCGAGTGGTGTGTAATCAGGGCTGATCTCGGCACTCCAGTAACGGTATCCCTTCTCAAGCCGTAAAGTTTCGATCGCCTTATACCCAGCCGCGACCATCCCTTCCGGTTGCCCTGCCTCCCAGAGGGTGTCCCACAGTTTCAAACCATATTCCATCGGGCAATAGAATTCCCAGCCCAGCTCACCCACATATGTTACACGGGTCGCCAATACTGGAACATTTTCGATAGTGATGTATTTGGCAGTCATGTATGGGAAGCTTTCATTGCCGATGTCATCAGCGGTGGCTTTGGCGAGGATTGTTCGTGCTTTAGGTCCCCACATCCCGATGCACGCATACGCTGAGGTCACATCCTCCAATGTCACCGTGTCATTTTCCGGCATGTTCAAACGCAGCCAGGAGCTATCATGCTGCCCAAACGCGGTGCCGGTGATAATAAAGAAACGATCCTCCGCCAGCCTGGTCACCGTGAAATCACACTCGATACCCCCTCGTGAATTTAGGCATTGTGTATAAACGACTGTTCCTACAGGCCGGTTAATCTCATTCGCACATACCCTGTTGAGAAAATCCAACGCACCAGGTCCGCGCACTTCAAACTTATTGAACGAAGTCTCGTCGAACAAGCCTGCTGTCTGGCGTGTCATCAGGTGTTCGTACCCAATCGCTCGCGACCAGTTGTGGTGCGCCCAGCCTTTTGGTTCATGCCCGTGGCGAGCCATGCCCTCATACTGCTTATAATAATTTGGACGCTCCCATCCGGTACGCTCACCAAAGAATGCCCCCAGATCTTGCAACCGAGGATAAGTTGGTGATAAGCGTAAGTTCCGCCCCGTCATACGCTCCTCAGCGGGGTAATGGATGTCATAATACCTCGAGTAAGTTTCGATGGTGCGATCCAAAATGTAATCCTGGCTGGCATAATTTGTCCCAAATCGACGGACGTCTAAGCGCCACAAATCCCATTCCGGATGACCTTCGATAATCCATTCAGCCATCACCTTACCAATTCCCCCTGCACCAGCCAATCCGTGGGCACAGAATGCACAGGCAACCCAAAATCCTTTCACCTCAGTAGGGCCGAGCAAGAATTCGCCATCGGGCGTAAAACCTTCAGGACCATTAAGCAGCTGGATGATCTCTGCGGTCTCCACGATTGGGACACGTTTGATTGAATTCTCCATCAAAGGAGTAAAACGATCCCAGTCCGGTGCTAAGAGCTGATACTTGAATTCCTTGGGGATACCGTCCAGTCCAAATGGTGCTGGATCGCGCTCGTACCCACCAGTGACAATACCTCCCACCTCTTCACGCCAGTAAACCAATAGATCTGGATCGCGTAAAGTGGGGAAATCATGTGCAACACCTTCAATCGGTTTGGTAATGATATAAAGGTGGGCCATTGGGACTACCGGCAAGTTTAATCCGACCAGCTTTCCGACCTCACCACCCCACTGACCTGCTGCGTTGACCACGATCTCAGTTTTAATCGTACCGCGATTGGTGACTACTTCGCTGACCCTTCCATTCTCGAGATTGATTTGCTCGACATCTGTTTCCATAAAAAACCTAGCACCACGGTTTTTCGCACCTGCAGCCAATGCATTCGTCAAACCCGTCGGATCGATCACACCGTCATTAGGGGTATACGCTGCCCCAACAACCCCATCTAAGGACATCAGCGGAAAGAGATCGAATGCTTCTTTGGGGCTGAGGAGTTCCATGGGCATGCCAAACGAGCGCGCCATGCCAACCATATGTTTAATGTCTTCCATCCGTTCTGGGGAGGATGCCAAACGTAATCCGCCGATCTCCCGCCAGCCAGGATCCACACCGGTCTCATCCTTAAGCTTGCGGTAAAGGTCGGTACTGTAATACATCATGCGGGTCAAGTTTGCATCCGAGCGCAGTTGGCCCACCAAACCTGCAGAATGCCAGGTTGAACCTGCGGTAAGCTCGTGACGTTCTAACAAGACAACATCCTGCCAACCCATTTGAGTGAGGTGATAAGCGATGCTGCAGCCCCCAACACCACCACCTATAATCACGACCTGCGCTTGTGATGGAAATTCAGACATTTTTCCTATTCTCCTAAAATAGATTAACTCTGCCCTCGGATAATCGCTAACCACTCACCCCAATTTGGACCTTCAAGATTATTTGCCAGTCGTTCAAAATGCTTGTCCGCATATTCTCGAAAATTAAAATCCAGCTCCGATATCCCCAATTGAACCAACCCCCACATCGATTCCCGATAATCAGATATTATTCGCATTATCTTCAAGTGAGCCCACGATTTTTCGCTTACCTCACCAAAGTAGAATTCCAACATCAATCGATCTTGATCATCAGTGAAATCGTGATTGACCGATAAATTCGCCAAATCAAAAAAACGATCACCCATACCAGCATTTCCCAATCGAGGATATAAATCTGCTGGTCATCCGCCAGAAAATTCGCATTGAGCAGATCATTATGGCATGGACAGTGGGGTAAAGGGGCGTGTTCGAATGCCGCAACGGCTTCTTCCAAACAATCAAGCAACCAATCAAAATTACCCGGAAAGGTGATATTATGATGTCTGGCTATTCGAGAATAATCTTGGACAATTTGAGGAACCCAAAATGTACCAGGAATAAGTGGGGTAGCGTGGAATATTTTCAACATTTCCACAATAATTTTCAGGTTTTTGTTCTGTTTCACCTCTTGCGTGGTTAATGGATATCCTCTAATAAATTTCGTGACAAGATATCCTTCCGGTTTGATGAAGTGCACCACCTGTGGACCAATGTTTAACTCCGCCGCGATTGTGCTCGCCGCATACTCAGTATCCCGGTCAATTCCCAGTAAATCGGTATTTGCACCTGCGATACGCAGTACAAAACTTTCTCCCCCAGTCTCAACTTTAGAATTCCGGTTTGTGATGCCTACTCCGAGAGGGGAATACGTCAAGTCCGCTGCATCTTCCCACAGAGGCACACGACGGATCACTTGATCAATAGGTGATATCATGAGCTTACTTTCATTAATCAAAGCTCAACTTTGCCAAACAGAATCAGAACGGGCCATCTCCGAGACGATATCAAAAGATGATATAACCCCGAGAGGAAGTGAATCCATATCTTCTGGCTCGATCACCAGAATGCGGTGATGGTGATTGTC
>PVMS01002457.1_pt1 | contig 10747 bp, 9 predicted proteins | sample 1853461 | NCBI WGS metagenome assembly PVMS01 (sample SAMN08582032, study PRJNA380276) | Marine sediment metagenome, whole genome shotgun sequencing project. | isolation source: ocean sediment barecode stripped | collected 2017
CACGTCCTTCGACGGTCCGCACTTCCGCTCCTTCTCGTCGTACGAAGTCTCGCGGCGCGGCGGCGAGACCCTCGATTCCACCCTCGAGGTCACCTGGTACGGGCTCGGCCTGGGGGTGACTCGCGTGACAGGTCTGCTCGAGCTGCTCTTCCTCGGCACCCTCACACCGATCGACGAAGAGGAGGTCGAGGTCGACTTCTCGTTCTCGGTCTGCAGCGCGCGCGGCCTCACCACGGACTCCGGCGCCGGCAAGGCCTCGATCGACGAGTCCGTGCGGCAGATGGAGCAGGACATCCCGATCTGGGAGAGCAAGCGCTACCTGGAGCAACCCCTGCTCTGCGACGGCGACGGGCCGATCGGCCGCTTCCGCAGCTGGTCGGCGCAGTTCCACGCGTAAGGCGCTGGCGTCGATCCGCCTCGGCCTCGGAGATCACGACGAAGCGCTCGCGCGCCGAGTGGGCCTGCCGCCATCGGCCGGCTCGGCCTAAGCCCCTCCGAGCGTGTCGATGCAGGATGTGCACAGCCAGGCCCTGGGCCCGCGCTGCTCATCCGACAGCCCCACGTAGCCCCGCTCGCCGCGCGCGATCTCCGCGCCGCAGCCCGAGCAGCGCGTGGCCTTGTGCAGCACGACCTCGTTCCAGGCATAGACCTTCGCCGGATCCGGGGTCTCGTCTTCCGAGCGCGACCGCCCCGGATCGGCGAGCCGCCGCGCGTTCTCGCCGACGTTGCGGGCCAGGGACACCGAATCGGCCACCAGCTGGTCCACATCCGACACCACCCCGTCCACCAGATCGAAGGCGTCTTCGAGCGCGTTGCGGATCAGCTGGGAGACGGTGACCCGGCGGCGGCGCGCCTCGCTCTTCAGCGTGGCCTCCAGATTCCGGGGCACCCGGGTCTGGATCAGGCGGTCCTTGCGCTCGCGGTCCGATGCCATGCACGACATCGTAGTACATTTCGGATCGATCTCGGAAGATCTCTAATTCATTAATTATCACAGACGCTTAACGTGATTCTTGCGTGTTGGTGGCGGCTGCGGTTGCAAACGGGTGTCATCTTTTGTATTACAACCGCATCAACCCAGCCGCCCGCAAAGGAGAAGATCATGAGTGACGAGAAGGAACTGACCCAGCGGATCGAAGAAGTCGTGGACCAAGGCGCGAACGCAGTGGAGGAGATCCACCGCTCGATCGCGGAAATGCCGCTCGGCGTGCTCGAGCAGCTCGGCCTGCTCGAGTCCACGACCCGCGAGGTGCGACGCATCCAGGACGTCTCCCTCGGGGCCATCTACGGCCTGATCCGAGACGTCAACCACAAGGTGGCGGACCTCGCCGGAGACCTGCTGGAGCAGACCTCCCCGCGCGGCGACAGCAACACCCCGGCATAGGGGTGCCCGGTGACAGAAGGGCCGGGCCTGTCCCGGACGAGCCGGCCCGGAGGCGGGTCGTCCGGGGCGGGCGCCCGTCAAGGCAGCCCGGCCCGGCCCCTGCGCACGTCGCAGATCGCCATGCCGTCGCCGCCGAGCTCCAGCCCGCCGGGCGAACCGTCCCCACGGACACGAGCCGCGAGCTGGACCTGCCTACAGCTCTCCCGAATCCAGCAGGTCCATGGGACAGCGGGTGTTGACCAGGCCGGTGGTGCCACCGGCGATCTCGATCGCGTCGTGGGCCTTGTAGCCGAGCAGCTCCTGGGCGCGCCGCGGGAGCGTGCGCACGACGTCCAGCGGCACGGTCAGGAAGTTGTTCTCCTCCGTGCGCAGCCAGCCCAGATTGAAGCTCATGTGCATGCCGCGGCGGCGCTGGCTCTCGGTCGTATTGGGGCCGCCGCCGTGGAGGGTCGAGCCGAGGTAGACGACCGCAGCACCCGCCGGCATCACGGCGGGAACGAGCTCGTCGAGCTGGGGCTGGCGATCGCCGGGCCAGCGATGGCTCCCCGGGACGACGCGGGTCGCGCCGTTCTCGGCGGTGAAATCCTCGAGCGCGATGACGCTGGCGACCTGGACCTCGGGGTGCGGCCTCGGGAGGTGGGCCCAGACGTCCTCGTCCCGGTGCAGGTACTGCTGCTCGGAGCCAGGGCCGCGGTCGAGGACGTGGGCCACGTTCAGCCGATAGCCGGAGCTGAAGCGCAGGAGGATCTCGTCACTCACCGCCTGCAGGATCGGATGACAGAGGATCTCCTCCGCGAAGACGCGGGATCTCCCGGCGATGCCCGAGAGGTGCCGGGTGTGCGCACCGAAGAAGACCACGTAGGCGGGGTTGGTGAGGTTGCGGCCGGCCGGTGTTGCCTCCACCTCCGGATCGAGCTCGGCGTTGAAGCGCGCCAGTAGATCGGCGTCGAGGAAGTCCTCGACGATGACCGCGCCGTACTCTTCGAGCGCGGCGATGATCTCGGTGTAGGGAGTGGACGCGGACAGGCGGGGAACGGATTCGGCCATGGTCGGCTCCTCTTCGGGGTTGACAGGATCCTGCACTAAAGAGACACTTGTGTCAATAACATCCGAGACGGGAGCGGAGCCGGGTGTCGAAGCGAATAGGAGACGCGGCCCACGCCGCAGAAGACGGAGATCCGACGCCGGGCACCGTCCGGCCGGGCGGGCGAACCGAGCGGGTCCGACAGGCGGTCGCCGCCGCCGCGCTCGCGCTGCTGCGGAGAGGCCAGATCGAGCTCAGCCCTGCCCTCGTCGCCCAGGAGGCCGGTGTCGGGCGAAGCACGGTGCACCGGCGCTGGCCGACCCGCGCTCACCTGCTTCGCGAGGCCCACGAGCTGCACACCGCCAATCTTCGCGTGCCCGACACCGGCTCGTTCGAATCGGACATCCGGCAGCTGGCCCGGCGACTCGCGCGCTTCTTCTCGAACCCCACCGAGATCGCGCTGAGCTCGGCCATGGCCGCTCACAGCGATCCCGAGTTCAACGATTGGCAGATCGAGTACTGGGAGCGCAACGCGTCGGAGCTCGGCCGCCCGTTCGAGCGGGCTTTCGAGCGCGGCGAGCTCCAGGACGACATCGACGTCGGCATCTTGATCGAGATGCTGATCGGCCCGATGGTCACGCGGACTGTCGTCATGAAGCAGGACCTCCCGGCGCGCTTCGTAAAGCAGCTGGCAGACCATGTGATCCGAGCCGCAACCTCACAGTGATGGAGGCCCCGCCATGGCCGCTACGGACCCGCGCGAGAACCACCAGCGCTTCCAGGAGTTCTGGAACGCCGGCGACGTCGAAGGGCTGGTCGACCTCTACGCCGAGGACGCCGTCTATCTGGCGCCGGGCGGTCAGAAGCTCTGCGGCCATTCAGAGATCCGGGCGATGCTCGAGCAGATGGCCAAGCTGGGAAGCCGGACCCGGCTCGAGCTGCTGCGGCTTACGGAGAACGGAGACCTGGCGCTCGAGCGGACCCGCTGGACCATGCAGTTCCCAGGCGAGGACGGAAAGACGACCGAGCAGGAGGGCTTCTCGACCGTCGTGCTCCGCCGCGGCGCGGACGGTGCGTGGCGGATGATCGTGGACGACCCCGGTATCTAGGAAGTCTGGAGCCCCGCCCTCCAATGACCGGACGCATCGCGAGCATGCTCTTCGCAGGCCTGAGCCTGCTGATCGCGGGTGAAGCGTTCACCGCTCGCCCCAACATCGTCTTCATCCTGAGCGACAACCAGACCGCCGGCGCCACATCCCCCTACGGGAACCGCGACGTCCGGACGCCGAACCTCGAGCAGCTGGCGCGAGACGGCGTGCGCTTCAGCCATGCCTACGCCGCCAGCGGAATGTGCTCGCCCACCCGGGCCACGCTGATGACGGGCCTCATGCCGAGCCAGCACGGCCTGCACAACGCGCTCTTCGACCCGTGGGTCGACGGGCTGGATCCCGGCTGGAATGCCGTCGCCGAGTTCCGAACCCTGCCCTACACGCTGGCGCGGCGCGGCTACCGAACGGCGATGATCGGAAAGTGGCACCTGGGAGATACCCGCGAGCCGAGCCTGGGCTTCCAGCACTGGGTCGCCCTGCCCTACGGCCACACCATGGACTTCTGGAACAACGAGCTGGTCGAGAACGGACGGCGCTACGCCGTGAAGGACCGGCACATCGTCGACGTGCTGGCGGAGAAGGCCGTCGATTACCTGGGCTCCGTCGACGACGAGAAGCCCTTCTACCTGCAGCTGAACCTCGACGGTCCCTACTCCCTGCCGCCCTCGAACCACGGGCCCGGGCGCAATCGCCACTACGCCTCCTACGCGGGCAAGCCGTTCCGCTCGATGCCGAGCGAGCCGATCAGCGACCGGGTCCTGTCGCGACTGGGCGGACCCTACGATCCCAGCTACGAATTCGGCATCAGTGACCTGGGCGCCGTCTGGGACTACATCCTCTACGGCACGATCCGCATGCAGGGCGACCGGGAGAGCTACGCCAACTTCCTCTCCCAGAACACGGTGGTCGACGACGCCGTGGGTCGGGTGATCGACGCACTGAAGGCGAGAGGCCTGCTCGAGAGCACCGTGATCGTCTTCTCTTCCGACCAGGGCAACCTGTTCGGCCAGCACGGAACCTGGGGACACACGATGTGGTTCACGCCGGCACACCTCTACGAAGAGGCGATGCACGTACCGCTGATCGTCCGCTCTCCGGGCGGACGCTCGGGTATCGTCAGCGACAGGCTGATCGGCCAGTACGATGTCCCCGTCACCCTCCTGGCGCTGGCGGGCGTGGAAGACGCCGAGTTCGAGGGCTCACCGGGCCGAAGCTTCGCCGCCGACTTCACGGGCGGCGAGCCGCCCGCGGACTGGAACGAGGCCGTCTACTTCGAGCAGGAGGAGAGCCGCGGCCTTCGCACGCAGCGCTACGCCTACTGGAAGCGGCTGGACGACACGGGTGAACCGGTACTCTTCGACATGCAGGCCGATCCCGCACAGCGGAACGATCTCTACCCGAAGTTGCGTGAGAGCGAGCGGGTCGCGCACCTCGATGGCATGCTCGAGAGCTGGTTCGACCGCTATGCGGATCCCGCCTACGACCTGTGGGCCGAGGGGATCGCGAAGGGCACGAACCCGAAGCCCGGCATGTGGATCCGGCGCAACCCCTGGCCCTGGATCCGGAAGTACTGGCAGGACTTCGTCACCGAGCCCCCGTCCCCGCCGGCGTTCTCCGAGTAGCCGACGCCCGACCTCCCCGTTGCACATCGGCGAGCCCTCTGGCGACCCGCCCTCGTCGGGAATCGAGCCGGACGCCCCGTCGGCGCCCATCCCTCTTTCCGGGCACTTGGCTCGAACCTCTGCACAGGAGTGTGCGAGCCCGGGGCGAAACGCGGGCCAGAAGCGACGGGATCCCGCGGCCGGCGCGCGGCCTCCGAGAGGCGCCGCGCCTAAGGCCGCGGCGCACGGCTGCCGAATCACTACACGAGCGAGTGCAGACGGGGGAGCTGGTGAAGACGTTCGGGAAGTACCTCGCGGAGATCGGAGCCGTTACCCGCGAGCAGCTCGAAGAGGCCACGGACTCGTTCGTGATCGTCGGTGGACGACTCGGCACCAACCTGCTGGACCTCGGGCATCTCTCGATCGACGATCTCGACGGGCATCTGGCCGATCACCAGGGCATGCCGACTCCACCCCCGCGGTGGGTCTCGCGTCCCGCCCCCGAAGCCCTCGAGCTCGTGACCTCCAGCCTCGCGGAGCGGCACAGGGTGGTTCCGCTGGCAGTGGAAAAGGGTGTCCTGCACCTCGCAATGGCGACACCGAGCCATCCGGACGCCATCGACGAGATCTCGTTCGCGACAAGCTACCGGATCGAGCCCTACGTCCTCTCCGAAGTGCGAATCGCGCTGCTGCTCGAACGCTACCTGAACGTCCCCCTGGAGGGCCGCTTCGCCGACTTCTCGGACTGGGCCCGGCGCCGACGCAAGCACAACGGAACGTCCCGCGCCCGGGCCGCGCCTGGAGCGAGCCGAGAGGCGGAGGAGGCAAGGCGGCAGCGCGAGGTCTACGGGGTCACGCCCCTCGAGCAGGGAGAAGAGCTGACCGACGAACGGGCCCTCTCCTCCCTCGAATCCGATTGGCTCACCCGCGTACCCGGCGCCGACATCGGGGCGCCCTCCTCCTCCCCCCAGCTCCAAGATCCAGAGGCGCCCGAGCGAAACCCCGTCGCACTCAGCGCCGCCGAGGTGTTTCGCCTCGAGCAGGCGATCGCGACTGCCCGGGACCGGGAGGAAGTCGCGCGACTGGCGCTGCGACTCGCCCGCGCCAACGCGGCGGCTTCGGCCCTCTTCGTGGTCCACAACGACACGATCCGGGGAGCCGCCGGGCTCGGAGGACACATCGCCGAGAGCATCGAGGGGATCCTGCTCTCGCTGAGGACGCCGAGCATCCTCAGTGAGACGGCGCTCCGGGGCGCGCCGTTTCGCGGCGCTCTACCCAAGCAGCCGATCGATGCCCAGATCTTCCGCCTGCTCGGCCGCGAGACCGTGCGGGAGGCAATGGTGGTACCGGTCTTCCTGGGCGAGCGCGTAGTGAACCTGCTCTACGCCGACAACGCCGAGCTGCCCCTGGGCACGACCTCTGCCGCGGCGATGCTGGCGCTCCCGGCCTTGATGACGACGGCCTACGCCCGCATCGTCCAGGCGCGCCGCCGCCACCACTGCTGACTCGACGCCACGCTTCGGGCCCGACTCAGGAAGCCTCGGCCCGCACCTTCAGTGCGGCCAGCAGCTCCTGATACACCATGTTATGTCCGCGCTCGCCGCCGAGCAGGAAGCCGACGTGCATCAGCAGGCGGTTCGAGCGCACCTGGCAGTGGAACGAGACCCGGGTCGAGTCCTCGGACAGGGCGTCGAACGCCCAGCGACCCCGTCCGACCAGATCGCCGTCGTCGTAGCTCTCTTCGATGGACTTGGGCGACTCGATCCGCTGGATCGTCCGGGTGAAGCGGGACTTCACCGGGACGCCCGGCGGCGAGAGCTCGTGGCGCAGACGCGTGCCCTCGGCGACGGTGCCGCCGCCGATCACGTCGACGCGATAGCGCGGATACCACTCGTGCATCTTCGAATAGTCGAGGACGATGCCGAAGAGCACCTTCGCGGGCGCCTGGATCTCGAGACTGTCGACGGTATCGATGCTCGGCATGGGGCGGGTCTACCTCTCCGGAGTGAACTGGACGGGCATGGACTTGATGCTGTTGACCGTCGAGGAGCGCAGCCGTCGCACGGGGCCACAGACTTCGAGGTCGGGAAGCCGCGTCAGCAGCTCGGAGAAGATGCCGCGGATCTCGCCGCGAGCGAGGCTGGCCCCGAGGCAGAAGTGCGGCCCCCAGCCGAAGGCCAGATGCGGATTCGGGTCACGCGTCACGTCGAACACATCCGGCTTCTCGAACACCTCCGCGTCGCGATTGGCAGAGGGATAGAACATCACGACCTTGTCGTCCTCGCGAATCGACTGACCTGCGATCTCGGTATTGCAAGTGGCGGTCCGCCGCATGGAGATGACCGGGCTCACGTACCGCAGGATCTCCTCGGTTGCGGACGGCAAGAGCGATCGATCGTCCAGGAGCCTCTGCCATTGGCTCCGGTTCTCCGAGAGCGCCAGCATTCCGCCCGAGATCGCGTTCCGCGTGGTCTCGTTGCCCGCCATGATCAGCAGGATGAAGAACATGTTGAAGCCGAGCTCGTCGAGGCGCTCCCCGTCGACCTCCGCGTGCACCAGGAGACTGGTCAGGTCATCCCGGGAGTCGGTGCGGCGCTTCGCGGCCAGCTGGCCGGCGTACTCGAACATCTCGCCCATCGCGTCGGTGGCGCCTGTCTCGTTCTTGAAGTCGGGGTCCTCGAAGCCGACCAGCTGGTTGGACCAGTCGAAGAGCTTGCGTCGATCCTCCAGCGGGCAGCCGACGAGCTCCGCGATCACGAACAGCGGCAGCTCGCTCGCGATGGACGCGACGAAGTCGCACTCGCCCTTGCGGGCGACTCCGTCGACGATCTCGCGGCAGAGCTCATGGATGTGGCCCTGCATCTTGTCGATCATGCGCTTGGTGAAGCCCTTGTTGACCAGCTGTCGCAGCTTCGTGTGTTTGGGAGCATCCTGGTTGAGCATCCAGAGACGAAGCTGCGCGATGCGATCGTCGGCGATGTCGGTGACGATCACCGTGCCGCGCTCCGATGAGAAGCGCTGCTGATCCAGGGAGACTTCGATCACGTCTCGGTGTCGGGTCACGGCCCAGTAGCCGCGCTGCTCCACCTCGTTGATATCGGCGATGTTGGACTCGATCTCACGCGGCTCCTGCCAATGGACGGGCTCGTGCTCGCGGAGCCAGATAAAGCTCTCGTGGGGGATCCCGCGCTCGAACGTCGCGGCGTCGTAAAGATCGGCCACCTGCATCGCACCCTCCCCGGGTCTCGTATCCGGTGGCGCCAGGGTACCGGAACCGCCAGATGATCTGGGCCCCCACCTCGGGAATCGCCGACCGGAGCGATGCTCGGGATCGCTCGCCCCTTTCCGGCTAGCCTCCGGCGTCCCGTCATGCCTCACCTCGATCGCCGCTCAGTGCTTGCGCGCTGCCTCCGTTTTTCGCTCGGCGTCCTCGCCCTGAGCGTGTCCCTGTTTCCAGTCACGACGCACGCCATGGATGCCGATGCCTGGGCCTCTCCCCCGGTGTCGGCGCGACCGGTCGCGCGCTGGTGGTGGCCCGGGGGCGCGGTCGACGCCGCCGGCATCGACGCCGAGCTGCGCCGTATCCAGGCCGCCGGCTTCGGAGCCGTCGAGCTGCAGCCCCTGCTGCTCGGGATGTCGGATGCCGACCTGGCGGCGGACCCGAAGATCCGCAGCGTGGGAAGCGCCGAGTTCAACCAGCACGTCGCCATCGCGGCGCAGAGGGCAGCCGCCCTCGGCCTGGCCTTCGATCTCACCGTGGGTAGCGGCTGGCCCGGCGGTCTTCCCGGCCAGCGCGACGCGGCCGAGCGGCAGCTCCTGCTGGCGAGTCTCGAGCTGGAGAGCGGGAGCCAAAGCCGGCACCCGCTCCCTCCGCCCGAGCAACCGGAGTACGTCGCCGACGTCCAGCGCTTCCTGGACACCATGGGCCCTTTCGATCCGGAGACGAGGTTGGTGGCCGTACTGGCCGTGCGCCTCATGTCCGGTGGATCCCCAGCCGTCTTCGATCGCGTCGTGGACCTGACCCGCCGCGTCGAGGCCGGGCGCATCGACTGGGAGGTTCCGGCCGGCCGCTGGCGACTCCTCGCCTTCTACGAAAACCGAACCGGCCACAGCGTGCTGGGCGGCGCGTACCCCGGCACCGCCCACGAAGCACTGACCGTCGATCACCTGCACGAACGTGGCGCCCGAGCGCTGTGGTCCGGCTTCGTCGAGCCGCTCCTCCGCGCCGCTCCGAAGGGCAGCGTGCGCAGCCTCTTCATCGACAGCTTCGAGCTGATCGGCGAGCTTCCCTGGACCCAGGGCTTCCGGGCCGCGTTCCAAGCGCGCAAGGGCTACGACCTCACGCCGCATCTCCCCCTCTTGTTCCGCAAGGGCGGCGAGAGCAAGTACAGCGAGATGGTCGACATCTTCGGGCGCAACGGCGGCCCCTTGTACGTGGACGCCGCTGGCCCGGAAACACGAGATCGTGTCCGTGAGGACTATCTCGAGGTACGCGAAGCGCTCTTCCTCGAGCGCTTCCTCGGCACGTTCCGACGTCTGGCGCGAGAGCGAGGCGTAGCCCTCCGCCTCCAGGCCCACGGCGGCTTCGCCGACTACCTCGACGCCTACGCACAGGCCGACGTGCCGGAGTCCGAGGGGCTCTTCGCCGGCGGGCGCACGGACTTCCTGAAGCTGGCCTCATCGGCAGCCCACGTCGCCGGGCGCCGCATCGCCTCGTCCGAGTCGTTCATCACGCTCCGCTTCTACGGTCATCAGCTCAGCGAGCCCGAGATCGACCTGCTGGCGGGCCGCGCCTACAGCGCCGGGATCAACCAGATCGTCTACCACGGGGCACCCTACCGGTACGTGCGCAGCGACGGCGAGGAGTGGTACCCGTTCACGGGCGGCTTCGGGCGCATCCTCGCGGGCCCCCTCCCGATGACGACGTGGCTGCGCGGCGAGCTCTGGGAGAAGCTCCCGCGCATCAATGCCCGCCTGGCGCGGCTCGGCTTCGCTATGCAGCAAGGTGAGCACGTCGCCGACCTGGCGTGGCTGCGGTCGGAGGGGGAGTTTCCGGACTCGCCCTCCTTCGAGTTCGGGCGCGTCGACCCTCACGAAGGCGAGTCGACCGCCAGCCGCGCGCTCCGGGAGCGCGGTCTCGTCTACGACCGGGTGAGCCGCAGACAGCTCCGGGCCGCCAAGGTCGAGCCGGGGACGCTCCGCGTCGGAGCCGCGCGCTACCGGGCACTGCTTCTCGACCCCATGGCGGTCGCAGAGCCCGAGCTGTTGATGCGCGCGCTGGCCGCCGCGCGGTCCGGCATCCCTGTGATCGCGATCGGCGAGCTGCCGAGTCGCGCTCCGGGCCTGGTCAACGCGGGAGTGCGCGACGCCGCCGTACTCGAGGTCGTCTCCGAGCTGGAAGAACGGGTTCTCCGCGTCGGGGACGAGCAGGAGCTCGCGGAAGCACTCGACGACCTCCGCCTCGAGGGGCCCCTCGTATCGGCGGACGCAACCCCCCTTCGCTTCTCCGTCGAGCACCGCCGCACGGCCGAGGAGCACATCCTGCTGGTCTTCAACGAATCGTGGGCGACGGTCCGGCAGGCGCTTCAACTCAACGTCGGGACGGGCCCCATCGTCCAGTGGGATCCGC
>PVMS01003349.1_pt1 | contig 10747 bp, 9 predicted proteins | sample 1853461 | NCBI WGS metagenome assembly PVMS01 (sample SAMN08582032, study PRJNA380276) | Marine sediment metagenome, whole genome shotgun sequencing project. | isolation source: ocean sediment barecode stripped | collected 2017
ACCGTTTGCTTTGCTCTTTTTGAGTATACACCCTGCGGCAAGGCTGAACACATCTTCCCCTTAGACCGCTCTTACCGCCCATGTAGCTGCTCCAGTAACACCTTCCGGAGACTCCATAACAAAGCGCTCCGTGAATGAATATTTCTAAAGCTACGCCTTTTGGACAAGCCGCGGCCATGGCTTTGATTTCATCAATATTAAGTTCTCTTGGAAGCACAACCTTATCGACGTTGAGTTTTTTTCGAATGAATTTAAGAGCGGCAGTAAAACTTACATTGGCCAGAGTCGAAAGATGAATTTCACCCGAATATCCGGTTTGTTTGACCAAATTTAAAAGAGACAGGTCCTGGATGATGATTCCATCGGGTTTAACCTGTCGATTCAACTGCTCGACAACCTTTCCCGCACGGTCTAAATCATCATCTTTTAAAAGGGAGTTCAACGTAACATAGACGCTGATTTTTTTTTCATGGGCCAGCTGAACTAAGGGAAGCAGCTCCTCTAACGAGAAGTTCGCGGCCTCCATACGTGCAGAAAGCTGTTTCAACCCGCAGTAAATGGCATCAGCCTCTGCGGCAACAGCCGCCAAAAATGCGTCTTTGTTTCCAGCCGGTGCAATGATGGAAGGAAGAGGGGATGTTTTTGCTTCAATATGCATAAAATGGAATTTAAAAGATTTTAAGATCTAGAAAACCGTTTCTTCAAAACAGCTCCCGCATCGTAGGTAAGGCTTAATAAGGCCGGTATCAGGAATATGGTAAAAAGGGTTGAGATCAAAAGCCCTCCCACAACGACACTTCCAAGCCCTCGGTAAAACTCGGAACCGGCACCGGGGAAAAGCACCAGCGGGAGCATGGCAGAAATGGTGGTGATGCTGCTCATATAAATGGGTCTTACACGTGTGCGTACCGACTCGGTGATGGCATCTCGCGGTACCATGTTGCTTTCGCGAATATTATTTAATGTTTGATGGACGATCAGAATGGCATTATTGACAACGATACCAACCAAAATGACAAAACCGAGCATGGTTAGGATATCAAGGGGTTGATATGCAATAAAAAAGTTTACCAGAAAAATGCCGACAAATCCTCCGGCCGCGGCCAGCGGGACGGTAAACAGGATGATAAACGGATAGAAAAAATTTTCAAACAGGGCCGACATGAGCAAATAGCTGATCACCACCGCCAGGGCGAAATTCCATTGCAGGGCTTTTCTGGTGCGGGTCAAGTCATCGGCTGTGCCGCCGAGCTTGAGACTGTACAGATTCGATAGAACGCCGCTGGCCTTTATCGGCCCAACTACTTTTTCACTGACGATGCTCATAGCGGTTTCAAGCGCTATCTCTCTGGGTGGTATGACCTGAATCGTAATGGACCGTTGAGAATCGATGTGGTTAATCTGGGTGGGGCCTTCCACAAGACTGACTTCAGACAGAGAGCCCAGCGTAACCCTCTCTCCTGTTGGCGTCATTATGGGGAATTGGACAATGTCCTGGGTACGCTCAAGCGACCCTTCTTTGCTTTTAACCACCAGATCGATCTCATCTCCATAATGACGGTAAATGGTGGCCTTGGCCCCGTCGATGAGAACATCCAAGGTTGAACCCAGATCCGTGGTGGTCATGCCAAGCCGGGTCAACCTTTCCCGGTTCGGTATCACCCGCATTTCGGGATTCCCAAGGTCAAGCCCGGGAATGGGGCGGATTTGAGCGTCCGGCAGTACCTGGGATGCCATGCCGTAAATCTGCCTCCCAAGGTTTATCAACTTGACAAGGTCCGGCCCTTTAATTTCGATTTCGATGGATCTGCCTTCGCCGAAGCCTTGTGAAAAAAGGCCGGGTTGTTGAACAATCGCGATCATGCCCGGAATTTTTCTCAAAACGCCGTAAGCATAAGGCAGCAGTTCCCGCGTCCTTTGCTGGATCTTGGAAATAATCCCCATAAATACCTGCTGGCCCCAGGCGACATAGAAAAAGTTTTCTATCGGCGGCAGGCCTAGCTTATCGGCGGTTTCACTTTTTCCTTCGTTTTCAAGCAAAGGGAGAATATCCCCTTCGACGACTTCGGCTATATTTTGAAGCTCGTTTAAATTATAGCCGGGAGGCGGCAATAGAACCCCAAACAGCATCTCTCGGTTGCCTTCCGGCAAGTACTCGGTCTTTGGCATCAGTACCCAGGCAGAACCGATGGACAGTGACACCATAATGATGATTATACTGAGCCGGGTCACTACTCGTCCGCATATCCAATACACAAAATTGGTGACCATTTTGACAAACCATTCGGCAAACCCTTTAAGAGAAAAGGACGTTCTTTTCGACGGATCTTTTTGCTTCACCTTGCCCAGGATTTTTGCCGAAAGTGTGGGAATAACAGTAATCGAAATAACCAGACTCAACACCACTGCACTGCTGATGGCGATGGCAATATCCCGGAAAAGCTGTCCGGCTTCCTCTTGAACAAAAACAATGGGAAGAAAGACTGCCGCAGTTGTCAGGGTGCTGGCCAGAACAGCTCCCCATACCTCGACGGTTCCTTCATAGGCAGCCTTTCTTCGGGTTTTACCCATTTCCCTGTGACGGAATATGTTTTCAAAAACCACGATGGAGTTGTCCACCACCATTCCAACGGCAAAGGAAAGACCTGCCAGACTGACTACATTGATGTTTCGTCCCATAAGGGTCATCACCAAAAAGGTTCCAATGACACTGATGGGGATAGCAACCGATACAATAACCGTGCTGGCAAAATTTCTCAAAAATATTAGCAGCACGATAACTGCAAGGGTGCCGCCCAGGTAAATATTCTTTTTTACCAGGTTGATGGCACTGTAAATATAGCCGGTTTCATCATAGGCCTGCTCGAGTATGAGTTTTCTATCTTTCAATATGCCGTCATTCAGTTCCTCAATCGCCTCTTTTAGACGTTTCATAACGATCAAAACATTGGAGCCAGGTTCACGAATCGCATTCATGACAATTGTCGGTATGCCCACGTGCCGAACCACGAGCGTCATGTCTTCATATCCGAGAACCACCCTGGCAACATCTCCTACGGTGACGGGAATACCGTTAACGCGTTTAATGATGACCTCGGAAACATCGGTCGTGCTTCTGTATTCACCCACGGTACGGGCGATATAACGGCGTTTGCCTTCGTCAAAATTTCCGGCACTAATATTTTTGTTTTCAATATCTAACGCTTTCATGAGCTCAGGAATTGTGACCTTCCGGGCTGAAAGGGCATTCGGATCAAAAATTACCTGCATCTCCCGCTCTTGCCCCCCGTAAATATTGGAAGATGAGATCCCGGTAATACGCTCAAATCGAGGTTTTACGTGCTCGTCAATAAAATCGTATTCATGGCTCAACACCCCTTCATGTCCATCCAAGGCACGTAATATCAACCATGCAATAGCCTTTTCATGTCTTCCGCCGGACTTGATGATCGGCTTTTCAACATTGTCCGGATATTTTTTTACGCGGTCGAGGCTGTTTGATACCCTGAGCAGGGCCTCATCCGTATCGGTGCCGATTTCAAACATAAGGTTGATATAGGCGCTCCCGTCCCGGCTTTCACTTTTTATTTCCTTGAGTCCTTCCAGGTTCTTGAGTTCATCTTCCTGAACATCGATCACTTCGCGCTCCACTTCAACAGGACTTGCACCGCGCCATCCAGTTGAAACGGAAATTTCGGGCAGGTCTACATTGGGAGTCAGCTGAATAGGAATCCTGAATACCGAGATCATACCGAACATGACGATAAGTATGACGGCGACAGTCACGGCAACCGGTTTTTTTATGGCTGTGTCTACAAGTTTCATTTCTTATGTTTTATTGATCCCATTAACCCTTGCGATTATTGTAAAACGGTCACTGTTTGACCGGGTCTAAGGCGTTCATTGCCGCGCACAACAACCTTAGCTCCGGGTGTTAGATTGCCGGCAACCGCCACATTACCATCATAGTAGCCAAGAACCTCTACATTGACAGGTGCGACTTTGCCGTCGACTACCATAAAAACCAGCTTATTGTTTCCCGCTGTAACGATGGCATCTTTGGGTAATAAAAGGGCATTGTTTTTGGTCGACAGGTTGAACGTAACCATGGCCTCCATGCCGCTTTTGATTTTAAAATCGGAATTGTCAAGATTTATGCTAACGGGAAATGTCCTTGAATCAGGATCTCCTTGTGGAAGAACAGCATATATTTTACCGGAAATATGGTCGTCTGATACACTTTTGATCATGACTTTGACCGGACTTTCAGGGGAAAGTAAAACCGAGTAGCGTTCGGGGACATCCACGGTGATTTTGATCTGTTCAAGGTCGAGGAGAGTAACGACGGCCCCTCCGGTGGACACCCATTCTCCAAGCTGGGTATGTTCTTTGGATACAAAACCGGAAAAGGGGGCAACAACCTTTTTCTGTTTTAATTCATATCCGATTTGTTCTATATCAGCCTCTTTTGCCTTTAACTCTTGTAGCAGTGCCTGGTGGGCAAAATAAGCATTATCAAACTGGGTTTCAGCGATGCTGTTGGCATCTTTGAGTATGCTCAGCCTTTTAAGCTCTTTTTCTGCATTTTGAAGGTTTGCCTTAATCTTTTCTCTTGTAGCAACAACGCCTTTATATCGAAGATTAAGTTGAGTCGATCTCAACCGTAAAAGCAGCCCCCCTTTTTTTACAAAGTCACCTTCTTTTACTGGAAAATATGCTACCACACCCGCTACTTCAGCAGCCACAGTGCTTTCTGCAATGGCTTCCGCCGTTCCAATCAAAGATATCTGATCCGAGATCATCTTTTCTTCTACCGGCGCAACACGGACCGGAACCGGTGGCGGTCCTTGGTTTTTGGCATCATTCTCGGCTAAAGACAGGGAAGTGAACATCGTAAAGATCATTACTGTGATTAAAGAAACACCCAATAAAAAAGGCTTGACATAAATTTTCAGCATTGATCACCTATTCTCAAATTCCATTATTCCATTGTTCTCCCGCTTGCAGCGGGATGAGCGAAGAAAACTCTGTTCGGTTTCACAAAACGTGAATCTATATATTAAATGAGACAACGTCAAGGATTTACATTAGAATTTTTTCATTTTGTTTTTGCGCTCAATTAGGGTATAACCTCAATCTTGCATGAATATTATCCTGTGTTATGTTGTATACAATCGCTTCGCGATTCTATAAGGACGGATAATTTTTTCAAGGAAAGGACATATCAATGAAACTTGCAGTTAGCGGAAAAGGCGGCGTGGGCAAAACAACATTTTCTGCTCTTTTGATCCGATCACTGAATGCGCAAGGAAAACATATACTGGCAATCGACGCTGATCCAGATGCGAATCTTGCTTCAGCGCTTGGTATTCCTGATGCGGACAAAATAATACCAATCGCTGAGATGAAAGAACTGATCTTTGAAAGAACCGAAGCCAAACCCGGAAGCATGGGTGGCTTTTTCAAGCTTAACCCCAAGGTAGACGATCTTCCCGAAGCGCTATCGGCAAAACTCGATCACATTAAATTGATGCGGCTTGGTGGTGTTCAAAAAGGTGGATCCGGATGTATCTGCCCCGAAAGTACCCTTTTGAGGGCACTCATTACCCATATCGTTCTGGCCAGAAACGAAATTGTCGTCATGGACATGGAAGCAGGCATCGAACATTTGGGCAGAGCCACAGCATCCGCCGTTGACAAACTTATTGTCGTCGTGGAACCGGGGCGACGCAGTATGGATACCGCCGGCCACATTAACAAACTTGCTACTGAGATCGGTTTAAAAAATATTGTATTGGTCGGCAATAAGATCAGGAGCAGCAAAGATGAGAAATTCTTGTTAACGCATCTAAACAATTTTAAATTTTTAGGCTTTATTCCATATGATGAAACCTTAATCGAAGCCGATTTGGACGGTGTTTCACCTTTTGATGTGGATTCACCATCAAAAGAACGAGTGAACAATATGCTCTCTAACCTATAAACAATGAAATCCCGGAAACGATACGTTCCTAAACCAGGAAATAAAAGGCGTGCATTTAGCAAAAAGCGCCGATTCCCCAAAATTAAACCCGGGGCCGATCCCAGTCTTAAAAAGGTTTTTGCTTCCATTGGCATACCGGATAAAACACCATTTAAACCGGACCCTTTTCAACTTGAAGCGCTGTCGGTTATGGAACATTCAGATTGTCTTGTGAGCGCCCCGACCGGCGCTGGAAAGACGTGGATCGCACAGCAGACAATTGCCCGGATCCATCAGAAACGCGGGAAATCATGGTATGCTTCTCCTTTGAAGGCATTGAGCAATGCCAAATATAGTGAATTTATAGAGGCATTTGGTGCAGAAAACGTCGGCATTCTGACCGGTGATAGAAAAGAGAATCCTGATGCACCGATTATTGTTGGGACGACGGAAATTTTGCGCAATCAGCTTTACGATGCCATGCATCAGGGCATATCGCTTCCCACCGATTTTGTTGTCCTTGACGAGGCACATTTTCTAGGGGATGAAGACAGGGGGGTTGTTTGGGAAGAGGTAATGATATACCTGCCCTCCAGAATTCCACTTCTTTTGCTATCGGCCACCATAGGAAATGCCGATGTCATCGCCGAATGGCTATCGTCGATTCGTTCTCAAAAATGTGTTGTTGTCAAAGAAACGAAAAGACCTGTTCCGCTTTATCCTATCTTTCTGCATCCTTCAGGAACACTTTTCCCTCTTACCACTCTAAGCGCCTCAAAAAGAAGCAGACTCTACAAAAAAGTCGCGACGTATGTCAGTAATGATCGCCCTCTCCTTTTATCGCCTCCACACAAACTGCCTCCTTTTGGGGAGATCATGCGTATTCTCAAGAAATATCAACTTCTTCCAGCAATATTTTTCCTCAAATCCCGAGCCGATTGTGATCATGCCCTCGATTTATGTTTAGAAAACCTGACACTCGACAAAAATATTAAATTCAAACGCAACCACAGAATCCGAGAGCTTATCGCTCAACATCCTCATATGGTCAATCACCGCCAATTGTGGCATCTTGAGGACCTGGCTGTGGGAGCTCATCACAGCGGACAATTACCGGCATGGAAACTTGTATTGGAAACGCTTATGACGGAAGGATTTTTAGAGGCCGTTTTTGCAACCTCCACCGTTGCAGCCGGAGTCAATTTTCCGGCCCGGGCCATTGTTTGTTTCAATTCAGATCGATTCAATGGAAGGGAGTTTGTCCCGTTAAATCCCACTGAATTCCACCAAATGACGGGAAGAGCGGGACGAAGAGGGATGGATCAAATAGGGTTTGCATTAACCGTTCCGGGGAAATTCATGGACGTCAGGCTAATGGCTAAACTAATGACATCATCACCCTCTGATGTGGACAGCCAGATAAAAATTAACTTTTCCATGGTACTTAACTTACTTTTATCTCACACACCTGATCAAATAGAAGCCCTCCTTTTGAAGTCCTTTGCGAACCACACGCGCGTTAAAACGAGAAAGAAAAGGGAGATCCAAATACCTCATAAAAATGAACACAAGCTTTTGTGGAAAAATTTTTTGAAGTATCTCAATTTTTTAAAAAAAACAGGTTATGTAACAGCAAACGGTGCATTGACCCGTAACGGTATTTGGGCATCACAGCTGAGAGTTGATCAGCCGCTCATGATAGCTGAAGGATTCAGACGTGGTATCTTTCCTGAGGATGACCCTGCACTGCTTGCTGCCATGATTGCCATATTTATTTATGAGCGCGAATCGAACGGGGTGATAAAAAATAGATTCAAACCCGAAATGCTTTTGACAGCCTTTCGTGAAGTGAAAAAAAGCCTTGAACCATTTGCTGTGAACATGGAAAAAGGCGGCTTTAATGTCAGGCCCCTATTTCTTCAGCCGGCGGCAACGATCTATGCGTGGTCTACCGGGCAACCCTGGGACCATGTGCGTTCAATTGCGGAAATGGAAGAAGGGGATTTGGCCATGCTAATTCTCCGGACAGCAGACAATCTAAGACATGTCAGGTCTTTGAAGCGAGTTTTTCCTAAAGCTTCGGAAACCGCCGCGGCGGCGATTGAAATTATCATGAGACCGCCCGTTGTATTCGATTATGATGAAACCATGGATAGGTGCCTCAGATCTCAAAAAGCATGATTTCTATGGTATATTCTCTTTGTCAAAGGATATGTTGCAGTTGTGCTTTCCAGAATATATCTCAAATATTCAAGATTACAATTATAGATCTGCAATTTGCCCTCTTTGCAGATATCATCATACGACACAGAATATTTAAAGGGTGCAAACCCGTTGATCTATAGCAGTACATGCAACCAAAAGGCAAAGGGCATCCACCAATATTAAGCGGGATGCCCTTTTAGTCAGCAACAGGACGTTAGATTACCCTTTGTGATTTTCTTTAACACTTCTCCTTACCTTGAATCAGGCGTTTACAGGCTTTTTCCTCTTTACGTTTTTATGTATCTCCTTAAGACACTCCTTATCTTTTCGGGCTAAAGCACATAGCTTTGGATTGTAAAGGTCTTTACAATTATTATGATTGTACAATGGACACTCTGGATATTGTTTTGACATTATCTATTCCTGGCGACGGTTTGTGAAGTAGGGATCAATTAAAAGCTCATTGACTCAAGCACATCATCAATCTGAGATTCTGTTATATACCCTTTTTCCCGTAATATCTCGCCTATGAGGCGATGTTTAGCACCTTCTATGTTTCCATAAACTTGAATTTGCATCGACTCTAAGAGTTGCTCTGCTGTAATAAATCCGCATTTTATAGCCACTACTCCAAAGCGATTATCTAGTCTTTCCATAGGTGTTCCTTACCCTTTTTCCTCGTATTTTTTCAGAAGATCTTGAATGGCTTCAAGAAATAAATCTGTAAGAGTCTTGTCTTTCTCAACGGCCAAAAATTTTAGTTTCTTTATTATGGCAGGATCAATCCGAAATGTAACATGTTTCTTTTCCATACAGCTATAATAAATTACATCAATACAAATTGCAATAAAAAAGCTTGGCATGATGCATAGGTGTATTTATTGTTATACATCAAATAGCACATAGCCCCGAATTCACAGTAAAATGAAAAGCCAATTATCAGACATAGCGTTTGAAGGTACCTGCAACAGTGACGTTGTAGGCGGTTTATTACTGTGGGCCGGGGAAAACCTTCAGGCGTTTACGTTTTAAAATAAAAACCCCCCGCCAGGAGGCTTGGAATGTTGACAGGGGACTGGGGTATAATCAGAGCCACTCTGACGTTGCTCTTTGTCAATTTGGTTAAACTATATGGGGTTGAGGCTTATCGAATTTAACGCCGATGCCATTTGAATCAATTCTTATAATCTCACCGTTGACTTTAATAAGTTTTTTTGAGTCGGGATGAAAAAATTGCATGAAAAGCTCATTGTTAACCGATATGGGGATGCTAGTTTCAATAAATAGTCCACCAGCGCTTACATTTTTTACGTATTCCCTAAAAGAGAGACCATTATTTTTAAAGAGAGCGTAAATGGAAGTATCTTTTCTGAGGTATTTTCGCCTACCGTTAAGTTTAGATTGCTTCCATTTTTCTAAACCCATTAATAAATTTTTCATTTCTATTTCGGGCATACTATCAATTATTTTAAATATACGGCGTTTAACTTCAGTGGAGCTATTTTTGTGAACACAAGTTTTCATGGCAGCAGTCCTAATTAACAGAGTTGGTGGTTAAAATGAGATAGGGAACTAATAGAATGGCTAACCTGGAATCTCATATCAAATTACAGACAAAATGCAAGATAAAATATAGTGAAAGAAACGAATTTTTTTGCCTGGATAATATAAAAGAAACCCCTGGGGTGGCATCAACACCCAGGGGTCAGGAGTGAGAATAGAGAATGGAAGTATAACAATAAATGCCGACCATGTATCAGTGGTCATATTATAAATACAATACCACAAAGTGGCATGTCAAGAATTTTTTTTAAAAAAATAAATTTTATTTAGAAAAAGAGGGGATTATGGCATGTATAACTAAAAGGCGTGACCGATGGATCAAAGATTTCTATGATAATCAAGGTAAAAGAAGGTGGAAAACCTTTTTACAATTAGTATGATTACAAAGACGACATTGCAGGTACAACTTTGTTGAATTTTATGCCTACCCCATTCGAATCGACTCTTACAACCTTACCATTAGTTCGGACGGGGACATTTAATTTTCTGTTTACAAAAGTCATAAATACAAAATCATGAAGGGATAAATCTGTTTCAGGGTCAATTAGTACCCCACCTACACTTATATTTTTAGTTGACGCTCTAAATTGCTCATTTATAGTTTCAAAGATTCCATAGACAGGCACATCTTTCCTGGGATGCTCCCTGTTATCAAAGGAATAAGACTCTTTGGTGGATTCATGCTCCCATTGCTCCAAGCTTGGGAAGGGTTCTTCTATTTGTGGTCCTGAAAAATCGGAAACGACTTTAAACAATCGATCGCGAAGATCCTTTTTTTTCATGGTTACACCTCATTTAGATCAGGAGTTTTAGCAAAAACACACTATATATAGCGCATTGCATAATCATATCATACAATATGCCCAATTGGCAACAGATGTTAATGGTAAATTTTTTTTCTTTAATCCTATTTAATTCAGCGTTTAAGGGGGAGCTATGTCAAAATACAAAAAGACCATGAGGGGCGTTACCTGTAGAAATGAGTATTGATACGCCAGGATTGACAGGTAGGTGAAA
>PVMS01049394.1_pt1 | contig 10746 bp, 9 predicted proteins | sample 1853461 | NCBI WGS metagenome assembly PVMS01 (sample SAMN08582032, study PRJNA380276) | Marine sediment metagenome, whole genome shotgun sequencing project. | isolation source: ocean sediment barecode stripped | collected 2017
AATCCAGTGCAAACACATCATTTTCAACGTCAACTTTTGGGATAGGCTGGTTCTCATACAACGGTTTTACCAATTGTATAAGGTAAGTGCCAAAGTCAGCGAATATCCTCCAGTCTCTATTTTCATTTGCACGAGACAGAGACGATTGGTTGACATATTGCTTGATCCCAAGATGATACAACTTGTTTTTGTGTGCTTTCAGGCAGGTACAAATATCTCGCAATGAGTTGCGGGAGGTCAATTGACCAAAGAATAGCTGGATAAACAGGTTCCAACAGTTAAGCCCTCTTGTTCGATAATCACCATCATACCTGGCGACACACTTCTCAAACTCGTATCTATTAATGAATTGGAGTAGCTGAGAAAAAACATATTTGCCTGAATTCATAGTATTGCAGTTGAAAGTGCAAAACTACAGATCAAATCAAATCAAAAAATCAAAGAACGCTTATATTGTATTGTTATACTGTTATTTACAGAATTGTTTAAAAAGTTAACGCATCACTACTAATTGGATATATTAAAAGTCTGAATGTAAGTGGAATCCTTACCTGAAAAAATGAAATGAATAGTGGAAGGAAGAGGTTCCAGGTTACTGTTTGATAGGTTCACATTTACTGATATCCTCTGCCCGTCAATGGGGATAATTGACAAACAAAGGGATGCTATAATGAGCATCCGGCGAATAAACTGTTGGGGCATAAAACTAATTTGTATCTAATTAATAGATTTTTTATGAAAAACACCGAAATATCAGACAGAATCTGTGAAAACTTTCACACAAGGCAAAACGTTATGAAAACATCTGAGTAAAATACAAAAAGAGCGGAAACCCATCAGTATTGTTGATGAGCCTCCGCTCTGATAATTATACTCCAGAATCAGTTACCTCAACCTCATCGCCGCACCTCTTTTTATATTTATCATGGTACTTAGACTTCCAGTCGCTTCTATGCATGCGTCTGCTGCTTTTTTTACTGCCTCCACCGCCAAATCCCGAGAGCAGTATTTTGGAGAGCAGGAAGATACCCGCAGTTTGCCAGTAGGTGAGTACCGGTCCGTTGAATAGCTCTGGAATCAAAGCATTCCAGAGTAGCATAACCAGCCACACAAATAAAAACAGGGCTCCGATTCCAAGGATTCCAAATCCTGAATACTTCAATACCGTTAGTGTTTTCATCTTATTTATTTTTTAATTGTTTATACAAATGTTTCAATCGGTTTCGCAGTTCGAGAACCGCGTAACGCTTGCGTGAAATGAGGGTATTAACTCCGATTCCGGTGATTTCTGAGATCTCATTGAAGCTCATCTCCTCAAATTCATGCATAATAAATACTTCACATTGCTCCTCCGGAAGTTTGTCCAGTGTGTCGTCAATGGTCTCCCATATCAATTGCTTGAGTTCGGTATCTTCTGGGGTGGCACTGAGGGCAGGGAGTATCTCCTCCAGGGACAATGGTCCTTCCTCACTGCTTTTCTCTTTGGATATTGCATCCAGGCGCTGGGTCCTCCTCTTTCTGAACCTGTCAATGATTCTGTTATTGGCCACTGTATAGATCCAGGATGTCAGGTTCTCTATTCTGCTCAACTCATTAAAACCCCGGGTGAGCTGATAAAAGACATCCTGCAGGATATCCTCCGCTTCATAGTTTTCCGGAATCCGCTTGCGAATATATCCCAGGAGTCTGTCATGCTCCTCGGTATATGTTTTTCCTATTTTTTCCTGGTCTTTTGGTGACATTTCAATCTGTTTTCACCTTCTAAGACGAATAAGGTACAATGATATTTTAATTACTTTTAGAGTTATTGAGAAATCCGGAAATCAGAAAACCAGAACCATGACAAGAAAACTCTTTGGTGTAATGGCCGCTCTGTACATATTATCAACAGGTGTTCCTGTGGGCGCACAATCATCTACCCAGTGGCGTGGTGAAAACAGATCGGGTTTTTTCCCTTCTGAAAACCTGCTAAGGCAGTGGCCCGATGGTGGGCCCGAGTTGCTGTTGCATCTGAATGAACTACCAGAGGCATATTCCTCGGTGGTGGTTAAAGATGAGGTAATCTATACCACCGGAATTGCTGAAGAGAAAGAAATACTTACTGCCATCAGTCAGGATGGGACAATTTTATGGAGCACATCATATGGGGATGCATGGAGCAAGTCCTACGCCGCCGCCAGGTGCACCCCAACTCTGGAGGGAGATTATGCCTATATGATCAGTGGATCTGGCGATCTGGCCTGTGTGGATACCAGGGATGGAAAACTATGGTGGTCCCTGGATGGATTTACAAAGTTCGAAGGAGAACACGGAAACTGGGGAATTGCAGAATCTCCACTAATCATTGACAATAAGATGATCTATACTCCCTGCGGAGACAAGACCACCATGGTAGCTGTGGATAAATCCAATGGTAAAACCCTGTGGGCCACCAGAAGTCTGCAGGATCAGAGCGGCTATACCTCCCCACTCCTGATTGAGCGTGGGCAGTATAAATTTATTGTGACAGTTACAGGGAACTATGTAATTTGTGTAAATGCTGAGGATGGTGAGATATTCTGGGAACTTGAGTATACAGCCATTGACAAGCCCCTGATGGGTGGAGATATCAATCCGGTAACACCACTGGCCATAGGAAACGACATATTTGTGACCAGTGGATATAATCATACAGGAGTGATGTTACAGATGGCCGATGACTTCAGGTCGGTGAAGGTTAAATGGAAATCAAAGAAACTGGATGTGCATCATGGAGGTGTGGTGGCGGTGGATGGCTTTCTCTATGGATCAAATTATACCTCCTTAAGGAATGGGAAATGGATATGTCTTGACTGGGGAACCGGGGAAGTTAAGTATGAACAGGAATGGAACGTAAAGGGCCAGGTCATTACCTCAGACGGGATGTTGATCTGTTATGAAGAGAAGAGAGGAAATATTGCCCTGGTGGAGGCCACACCCGAAGGATTTGACATTAAATCAGAATTTACGATTGAACACGGCGCAGGTCCCCATTGGTCACATCCTTCTATCTACAATGATAAAATGTACCTCCGGCATGGAAAGGCTCTCCTGGTATACCAGGTTGGGGGAAGAGAATAATCACTGATTAGCCAGGATGAAGAATTATCTTAGTGTAGTGAAGATGAAGTACTTTATTATCCTTATAGGGATGAGCTTTCTCCATGTTTGCGTAAATCCTTATTTATGTGCACAGCAATCCGACTGGAAAACAAAAACCACAAAGGATGGATCGGTTACGGTCTCTTACGACTTTTCGGAGTTTGTGAATGAGGATGGTAAGAAATTCCAGCGGCTGGAGTATGAAGCCAAGAGGACTGCCGCTGTAACCCTGGAAAATTGCGTGAAGGTGATGAAGAATGATTCCAATCACAAAGCCTTTATGGAGGGAGTCGAAGATACCCACAGGATAAAGGAAATTTCAGAGGACGAATGGGTCACCTATTATTTCATGAATGCACGATGGCCCATGCCCAATGCTGATGTAGTTACTCACTACTTGCTTGAAGAGGAGCCCGGCAAGAACCGGATCATCCTTACCGGGACACCGGCGCCCGATCTGTATCCGGATCAGGGTGTGGGCAGAATGAAACATAACCACACTAAATATACCTTTACCGATTTAGGAAACGGGAATGTTGAAATCGTGATGTATTCCAGCAGCATCCCCCTGGTTTCTGTTCCCAGATGGTTGATCAGCACCTGGATTCCCAATGGCCCTGCAGATATGCTCAACGGAATTGCAGAGCTGGCAGAGTAAAACAGGATCTGATTCAAATGAAGGATCTGATCAATCCGGTCAGAGGAGGCGATAGTGATACCAGTAGAATTGTATGCAGGGTAGCACCCGGGGCGGTTTTCAGCAACATTGACAATAATATCTTTTTATCGCCCATTGCAATCAAAAACTGGTCACAGTGTTACGCGGGTCAGTTCGAACATATCCGAGTAGCTGCAAAACTCATTATTTTCATGTTCGCGTTGACTGATGCCATAGTTCAGGTTCTTTTCGTCGATATATCCATATTCAACTGCCAGTTCCCTGTTGGCTTTCGAATCAGTAGTAAGATACACTAACATGGAAATACCCTCTTTACACGCTCAAACCCTTACTTGATCTGATAAGCCATCAGTGCATCTCCCCGCCTGATGTACAACACTCCGTCAGATACTACAGGGTGTGAAAAGTGATGACCGGTTCCATCCATAACCTTCATCTGACCACCGGGTATAAGATTGTCCGGACTGTAACCAACCAGGTTGACCGCACCGTTGTTGCCGTAACAGATGAATTTGTTGTCGGTAAATATGATACTGCCTGTGGCCACTTTAAGGGTATCAGTTACAGCTCCATCTTCAGGGTCAAGGGATAGAAGCCGGTTGCCTTTTACGGTTGTATAGAGGTGATCGTCTACGGTAACAAGACCACCGAAATTATTTTTAATGGCTTTGTTTCGCCATACCTCCTCCAGGCTTGTACCATCGGGTGATAATTTCAACTTTACGGCCCCGTGGCCCGGAACGTCATTGCCCACCCAATAGATGTGACCATTGGCGTAAACCGGGGTATTGCAGTGTTCACCATCATATTCATATCCATCCAGCTCATAGGAGCCGAGTAAATCTCCATTGCTGCGATCCACCGTAAACATGTAGTGTCTGGAAGTATGGATGAGGATCTCTCGCGAAGGAAGGTCCACCAGGACTGGAGATCCATAGGCGAAGGTATCCCTGAGCACTTCGGACGACCAGGCTGTTTTACCTGTGAACCGGTCCAGGGCGGCAAGGTTTGTTTCTGCACCACCGGGAAAACAGTAGACCCGATTCTTATCCACAGCCACCGATTCGGAGTAGCCAAAGTACCCCACTTCACCTCCCAGGTCGGTTACAATGCTTTTCGCCCATTTTTCATCACCGGTTGAGGTCTTGTAACAGGCGATCCGTCCCTGTCCCGAAGTGGCGTACACCAGGTTGCCCAGCACCGAGGGAGTGGATCTGGACCCCGGATAGGTACTTGAAAACCCTTCCCCAAGGAACTCTTTCCCGTTGGGAGATCTCCAGAGCAGATTACCTCCCAGGTCAAGGGCAAACAGGTAGCTGTTACCCTCTTCTTCCCCATTGATATAGATCTTGTCAGCAGTTACTGCCGGTGCTGCATAGCCCCTGCCGAGCCCTTCATAAATCCATAACAACTCAGGGCCCTCATCGGGCCACTGGTCCAACAGTTCAGTTTCATGGAAAATTCCATCTCGATTCAGACCGCGCCACTGAGCAGTATCATTTGTACAGCCCTGGGCCAATCCAATTAAAATTAACGTGATTACAATACAAGCCTTGTTCATGTTGAATTATTTTTGATTTGTTATTCTGTTCCAAGCCACAACCACTGCAATCCAACTGATTCTCCTTTGTGGGGTGCAATTTCTAATGTGATATCATAATAGCCCGGGGTGGAGAATTCCAGGCTGCCCAGCCGGTGTGAATTGTAACTATCGATATGCCAGTCAGAGTTTGGCTCTCCCACAAATCTGCCGGTGGGTTGAAATGTTCCAGATAGCTCTCCGGCAGATGATTTAACAGAAACGGTTCCTTTCCCTTTATCTCCCTGGAAGTTGTATGAGACATCTGCGTTCAGGGTCACCGGTTGATCCACAAAGATCCGCCACTGGAAGGTACTTTTCTTCGATATATCGATGTGGGAGGGAACTGAACCAAACCGGGTGGGGGATTCCACATGTGTGTCTCCCTCTGCGCCGGAAGCTTTGTCCGGGGTCAGGGAATAGCCGCCATAGACCGATTGGGCTGCCAATCCATCCCGGGTGGGAGGATAGGTGTTGTATTCAAGTACCACCACAGATATCAGTGGATCTGGCTGATTCCCGGGTAATTCCAATACCGTAACTACTTCATTGAAGGTGAAAGGAATGGCAGTTTCATTCGGATCGGCAAGCAGGTAGGCTTTTACTGGTTTCTCCCTGATTCCTGTCACCGGAAGGGTTTTATTTAAGGGCCAGTTGTAGAGATGAAGATAGAGCCTGGTGGTGCCATTAGTTTGCTGCTTGCTGGTGATCTTTCCCCAGTCGTGCTGGTCCTTCACCAGGTCGAAGGCCTGGGTGCCATAAATGGATTCGCCATTCACCTGGAGCCATTTTCCCATTTCCAGAAGGCGCTGTTCAATTTCGTAGGGTACATCTCCGTTGGCGCGGGGACCAATATTCAGCATCATGTTGCCGTTGAGACTGGCATTACCGATGAGTGATTTCAGCAATGTGGTAGATGATTTCCACTGTTGTTCCATGGCATGAAATCCCCAGGAATGGGCTACAGTGGCAGGAGATTGCCAGGGGAAATCAAGTTTTGTATTTCCCAGCTGGTTGTCACCCAGGGTCTTATAATCAATATCACTATCTTCTTCAATGGATAGTCCCAACCGGGAGTTGATCAGGCAACCGGGTTGGAGTTCACGAATGAGTCCTTTCAACTGTATCAACTGCTCTTTGGTGACAATGGTATTTGAATGATGAATCCACATATCGAACCAGATCAGACCGATCTCTCCGTAGTTTGTGAGTAGTTCACGCATTTGTGGCATCACCTTTTCCTGCCAGTAGCGATCATAATCCTCTGGCGTGATACCGTAAATCTCCCTGGAGTGATCCCAACCACCGGGGTGCTCCCAATCGACCCAGTGGGAATAGTAGAGACCCAGTTTAAGCCCGTGCTTTTTACAGGCGTCAGACAGTTCTTTTACAATATCGCGACTGGGAGTCGTATACCCGGCCACATCATAATCACTTACCTTACTGTCCCACAGAGCAAAACCATCGTGATGCTTGGCGGTGAAGGTGACATATTTCATCCCGGCTTTCTTAGCCAGTAACACCCACTCCTCCGGATTAATCTTATCCCAGTCAAACCGATTCAATAAGGTTACATATTCATCCCGGGCAATCCGGTTCCGGTAGTAGATCCATTCGGCATAATCGTTATCGAACCTTAATTTCTCACCTTTCCAGATTCCTTCAGCTCCGCTATACACCCCCCAGTGAATAAACATCCCATACCGGGCCTCAGTAAACCAGCCGACACGCGCGTTGGTATTTTTCTGGGTATATCCAGTGAGGCCAATAATGGATAATAAGGTGACCAGAAGGATGGTTTTGTTGAGGTGCAATTTCATATGTTGCAAAATATGAAATATTTCAATCCGTACAATGCCCCGATTTATTGAAGTATATTTATAGTTAGTTGTAATTTAAAGATTAAATCAGAACTAGTTACAAATTGAAATAATTCTAACACTCAATATTATCGGTATGAAAAAAAGCATCTTACTTACATTATTCATGGCTATAATGGCCATATCGCTGACTTATGCCCAGGACCTGGATGAGATCCTGGATAACTATTTTGAAACCATAGGGCAAGAGAACCTGATAAAAGTAAAAACCTTACAAGCTACCGGGAAAGCCGTTATTATGGGAATGGACGCCCCCTTTATAATGATCAGTAAGAGGCCAGAGAAGATTAAGGTAACCATCGAGCTTCAGGGTGCGGAGATTGTTCAGGCCTATGACGGTGAAACCGTATGGATGATAAATCCCATGACTGGTTCTCCCGAACCTGTTGATATGACCGGTCCGGAGGCCGATGGATTGATTGAATCGGGTGATCTGGACGGACAGTTGTGGAACTGGAAGGAGAAGGGACACCAGCTGGAATTGGATGGAACCGAGGAGGTTGATGGAACCGAGGCATTTGCTCTGAAATTGACCAAAAAGAATGGGAATTTGGATTACTATTACATAGATACGGAAAGCTATCTGGTACTTAAAATAAAATCCATTATCATGATGAATGGTTCAGAAATGGAGGCTGAAACCTTGCTCAGTAATTATCAGGATGTAGGTGGCTATATTACGCCATTCACCACTGAGCAGAGAATCGGCGGACAAACCACCATGACGCTTATGCTGGATGAGGTGACCTATAATGTGGAGGTGGATGATGCCATTTTCACCAAACCTGGCGGTAACTAGAAATGAGGGTGTTTAAATCCTGCATGGTTGTTTTCTTTATTCTGGTTGGCGTTGGAACCAGCGGATTGGCACAGAAGAAACCCACCGTTTCATCGAGCACATTCGGAAGGATTCAGGCCAGGCAAATCGGGCCGGCCCTCATGAGTGGACGGGTCACCTGTATCGACGCTCTTCAGAGTGATGCCCTGCACCTCTATATTGGTACAGCCAGTGGAGGATTGTGGAAGAGCACCAATGGAGGTGTTATCCTCAAACCGGTTTTTGACAAGCATACCCAATCCCTGGGGGCTGTGACCATTGATCAGCTCAGACCCGATACGGTTTGGGCCGGGACAGGGGAAACCTGGACCAGGAATTCAGTTTCCATAGGGACCGGAGTCTATAAAACCACTGATGGTGGGAAAAAATGGAAGCTCATGGGGCTGGAGCAAAGCGAACGGATCTCCAGGATCGTCATTCACCCCGAAAATCCGGATATTGTCTATGTGGCAGCCCTGGGACATCTCTGGGGGGCCAGTGAGGAGAGGGGTCTCTTTAAAACCGTAGATGGAGGTAAAACCTGGAACAACATACTTTTTATAGATGAGAATACAGGATGCTCGGATTTTGATATGGACCCCGAGAATCCGGAAATCCTCTATGCCGGTATGTGGACCTTCCGCAGAACTGCCTGGGATTTCTATTCCGGGGGCACAGGTTCCGGATTATTTAAATCCATAGATGGAGGAGCAACCTGGCAGGAGGTGAAAAAGGATCTGCCCGGGGGTGAAAAAGGACGGGTGGCTGTCCGTGTTTCACCGGCGGACGCAAACTATGTCTATACCATTGTGGAATCTGATACCACGGCACTTTACAGATCAACAGATAAGGGCGAAAGCTGTGAGATGCTCAACAAATCGCCCACCATCGCCGAAAGACCTTTCTACTTTTGCGTGGTCATTCCCGATCCGGTGGATACCAGCCGGGTTTACAAACCCGGTACATTCCTCTATGTGTCAGAAGACGGTGGGAGAAAGTTCAGGAATACCTCCTTTGCCGGGGGCAATATCCATCCAGATTTCCATGGGTTGTGGATTTGGGAAAAGGACCACCGGTATATGTATGCAGCCACCGACGGAGGACTCTATGTGAGCAACGATAATGGTTCCTCATGGAGGCATTTACGGAACCTCCCTGTCTCCCAGTTCTATAAGGTGAGTGTGGACATGGAAAAACCTTACAATGTGTATGGGGGCTTACAGGACAATGGTTCCTGGGCAGGGCCGTCACGTTCTTACGGGGGAATCCGCAACCATGACTGGCAGAAGTTTGGGATCGGGGATGGTTTTTCAGTACACACTGATCCCGACGATCACAACATTGTCTACTGGCAAATGCAGGGCGGATTGTTCGGTCAGACCGACAAGCGATACCAGAGCATGAGGCTAATTGCACCCATGGAGACTGAAGAGACAGGGATTCTTCGTTTTAACTGGGATGCTGCCATCAGCATGAGTCCCACCTCAAATAGAGTCTATGTGGGCGCACAGTACCTTTTTAAGTCCAGTGACCGGGGAAGTTCATGGACGAAAATTTCACCGGATCTGACCACCAACGATCCAGGCAAACAGCAACAGGATGAATCGGGTGGGTTAACTGTGGATAATTCAACAGCCGAAAACCATACGACCATTTTTTGTATTGCTGAATCAACGTTGGATGAAAAACTTATCTGGGTGGGTACCGATGACGGAAATCTGCAGGTGACCAGGGATGGTGGAGCAAGCTGGACCAATACCGTTGGCAATATACCTTCACTTGCCCCTGATACCTGGTGTTCAAGCGTATATCCGGGCCGTTTTAATAAGGGTACTGCTTATGCAACATTTGACGGTCATCGCAATGATGATTTAACCCCCTATGTTTACAAAACAACAGATTTTGGAGCTACCTGGATTTCCATCGCAAGCGATAATATTGATTCCCATTGCTATAAAATCCTGGAGGACCTGGTCAACCCGGAACTGCTTTTCCTGGGTACAGAATTCGGATTATATATTTCACTTGATGGCGGAGCACAGTGGGCACAGTTCAAAAATGAGTTACCCAATGTATCGGTTATGGATATGGTGATCCATCCCCGTGAACATGATCTGGTCATCGGAACACATGGACGGGGCGTTTACATCATCGATGATATTTCGCCCCTTAGGCAACTGACTGAAGAGGTTCTCAATTCGGATTTCGTGTTCCTGAATCAGAGGGCACCTGTCCCAATGGTAATATCTGGCCCAGGTTGGCCGGGATTGGATGATGAGTTCACTGGCAGGAATCCTGCCTCAGCGATACCCATCACTTTTTATATGAAGAAGCGGCACATGATCGGAAAAATGACCATGGAGATTTTTGACATGAATGATACCTTCATTTCCGAACTGCCAATGGTTACCCGGAAAGGAATCAATCAGGTCTTCTGGTCTCCTGTTCAGAAGCCGCCCAGAACCCCCAGGTCGGATGCTGTTCCGTTCCAGATGCGCATTGCATTGCTGGGAGGAGGTATGCGTTATTCTGCGGGAGACTATAAGGTGAACATCACCAAAGTCTAATATCTATTCGAGAAAATCCTCACTCTATACGCTAATCCCCATCAACCATACTCAGCTGACGACCTAGAAGCAAAGCATCTTCTTCAGCAGAGGGGATTTGACCT
>PVMS01144916.1_pt1 | contig 10744 bp, 11 predicted proteins | sample 1853461 | NCBI WGS metagenome assembly PVMS01 (sample SAMN08582032, study PRJNA380276) | Marine sediment metagenome, whole genome shotgun sequencing project. | isolation source: ocean sediment barecode stripped | collected 2017
ATTGTCCCATTAAAACTTGTATTTTCTACAATATCTCTAAAAACAGGTAAAGGAGATGCCCCTGCACAGGCCAGCATCAGTGGACGGTTTCCGGTCACAGTCTCCCATTCTTTTTTTTGTATATCGAAAAGAACTCTTGAAGAACCCAGGAAAACAACATCTTCCTTAGTAATAATATCAAGTTTATTTCTTTCTATTGCCCATAAGGCTTTGTCGTCATCTATGGTTGGATAATATCCTTGAGAACGGATATATAGCTCCCAGGATCCTGCTGCAATTATACATAGTATTACAGCAACAATCGTTGATTTTTTTAAGTTCATTAGATTTGATTTTTGTTTAGTAGTAAGCAATATTTTGAATATCCGGTTAGCATTTAATGCTAACCGGATATTCTCTAAAGCCAATTAGTTGATAATTTTTTATAGTAAGAAGTTATTCAATAATGGCCTCAGCTATTTGTTTTGTATCTGTATATTGCTGGAATTTAACAACTTTACTGTTTTTAAGTGTCCAGACATGTGCAACTTGTGCATTGATCACTTTTCCGTTTTTCTTGTTTTTTGCCTGGTATCTTCCGGTTCCTAAAACCATACTATTCGTCATATCATTTAACTGCAGATCAGCAATTTTCCAGTATTCCCAATCTGCACCAATACGCTCTAATACTCCTTTAACAAAAGCATCAGGACCAATGTACGGACTACCATCTGCATATATAAAGTTTTCGGCTTCGTTCCATTCAACTTTTGGGTCTAAGACGGCAAGAAAAGCCGGGATATCTCCTTTAGCAAAATTATCGTAGATACTTTTTACAATTTCCAAATTGGATCGATATCCTTCCTCATTCATCCTCGCAGCCTCTATTTCCTGCATCGCTAAAACAATTGGAGCATTATCCCAAAGACCATGCTCTTCAACTATTTTACCGTCAATAAATTGTGCCGTAAGGTGTACCGGTATTTCAAGTTGTTTATTATTGGCAGCTAGCGTACCTTGCCATATACCCCAAAAATTCACCCAAGTATTACCTTCATCGGTTACTACCATTTCATATTCCTGATCTTCATCTGTAAAACCTCTTGATGAAAAATTAGCATCATTTTCCTGATGATAGACTGGTACTTGATTTGATTTGATAGAGTTACTTTTCGTGTTAAAAAAAGTATTAGAAGTATCAGCATAATGCGATACCAAAGATTCCCAATTTTGGTCATTATAATCTTTGATCAACTTCTTGGTTATTTCAATTTCAGCTGAAGTTTGTGTGTAACGTTGTTGATCTTGACAGGCACTAAAGAGAACTATTGCCAGTCCTGTAAGGATTAATTTTTTCATTTTTTTAGTTTAGTAGTTAATTATTTAATTTAATTATTAATTTTTAATCAAAATAATGAAAAGGAACTACTGCTGGTTTAAATTGATTTCCAATTTTTTCTTGGCCAATTGATTGCTATACACAATTTGTGTAGTTCCTTTTGGTTGTTGTTTTTTAATAGTAAGGAAATGTCAGAAATCTTCAGATTTTCCTACTTTATTCTTTAACATAAGTACTCTAACTTGCACAAATTTATTCTTCCGGAGGTATATTTTCAGCAGCTTCTTTTTCATTTAGTGCTGCTACCTGCTGGGAAGTGTCATAATACGCATATTCTTCAACAATTTTAGCATCCACAAATTTCAGCGCAACATGAACAGGAATTACAAATTCTTTGTCAGTTCCTTTAAATTTTCCTTCCCATGTTCCCCAGAAATATACCCATGTATCATTTTTATCATCAAGTACCATTTCATAAAAGATGTCTTTGTCAGAAAAACCATAACTTGAATAGTTTGAAAGAGTCTCTTTAAATCCTTCTTTAAGTTGTTCCGGACTAATACTCTCTATACTGTTATGATGCACTTTTGCAGTATCTGAGTAATGTGTGATCCAATTTTCCCAATTTCCATCCAGGTAATCTTTTATTAAAGTTTTTGTAATATCAATTTCGGGCGAATTGACTGTATAACGTTCTGGTTTTTGCTCTTGACAGGCCGTGAATAAAATAACCACAAGACCTAATAGGAGTGCTTTTTTCATGATTTTATGTTTTAATTAATAAATATATATATCGAAAAAGTTACTTTCTATGCGATCATATTGAGGTTGATAAGCCGGGTATTCAGTGCTCTGGGAAATTTTGAAATTGATAATTTTAAATGAGGGATATCTTTTTCAAAAGATGATATAAATCAATTTTTAGATGCTAATATAAAGAAAAATTACCGAATTGATAATTTAGGCAATAAAATATTAAAAATATATTTAAATTTTAAGAAAGATATTAAATGTTAGATAATTGTGAAATAGTTGTATTTTATTAATTTATGAACAAATGCCTCATTAAAGAAGGGCAGATCAACGATGGCATACTATAAATAAGCTTTGTGAGCCATCCAAAAATCTGCCTTTCATTTATACTATTAATTCCAATTGGGTTGTGGAGTTATTTTCAAATATGGTTTTACCTCTGTATGTCCCTTTGGAAATAAGGAAGGAATTTCTTCATTAGTTACTGACGGAACTATTACACAGTCTTCACCATTATTCCAATTTGCAGGCGTAGCAACTTTGTGATAGGCCGTTAATTGAAGGGAATCGATAACACGTAAGATTTCATCAAAATTTCTTCCGGTTGATGCAGGATACGTAATAATGAGTTTTACAGTTTTATCAGGTGCTATTATAAATACAGAACGTACTGTAAGTTTACTGTCTGCATTTGGGTGAATCATATCATATAATACTGATACGTTTCTATCTTCATCAGCAATTATTGGAAAGTTTACCTTTGTGTTCTGGGTTTCGTTGATGTCAGTTATCCAGTCATAGTGTGACTGCAAACCATCTACACTTAAGGCCACAACTTTCACATTTCTATTGTCAAATTCCTGTTTAATTTTGGCTACAGTCCCTAATTCAGTTGTGCAAACGGGTGTGTAATCTGCCGGATGAGAGAATAAGACACCCCAACTGTTTCCCAACCACTCGTGAAAATTGATTTCTCCTTCTGTTGATTTCGCAGTAAAATTTGGAGCTACGTCTCCTAATCTAATTGTTTTCATGATTTTGATTTTTAAGTTAGTATTTATTAAAAAGTATAGTTTATATAATATAAAATTTGCTTATATCTATATATTCGTTTTAATTCAAATCTCAATTGACTTTTTCACATTAGCGAGAATATCCTGAGCAAAACGGCTATCCTTAACCACAAGTTTGAACAAAATGGAGTTCAATTTTCAAAACGGATGTTTCTTCCACTTAAGTCACAATTGCAGAACGCGTTTGACTATCGATCAAAGCATATTCCCCAAAACAATCACCCTTTGCCAAATAGTCTTAGTCGTACCTTTTTCTATGAACTTTCTCTTTAACCTTAATAATAACATACATGGTTTCACCAGTGTCTTCTTTTTTAAAACCAGTACATTTTATCAAACTTCTCTTTGTTTAACTCTTTACAACTATTTAATAGTGATTCTTGTGAAACTTTTGAAAAAAGGGATTTAAGTAAAGAAAAGTATTGTTATTATGTAATCTATTCTGTTCATTATTCGTTTCACAAGAAACTAATGTAATTGATAAATATACGAATTATTAGCCATAGTATTTGAAGTCAAGTTATTTAAAAACTCACTTAATATGTAAGATAAATATCTTAATTTAGTTAAACTAATTAAAGAAAATCAATTTAATGCCTACTAACAGACAGCTCGCTGCCGTTATATTTGCTGACATGCAATGCTTTAAAACAATGGTGAAGTATGATGAAAAAATACTATTAACTAATTGAATTTTTTAATTTCATTTTAAAGAGGTTAAAATTTTTATAAGAACAAACCAATATATTTTTTACATTTACTAAATCTTAAGTAATAAAATAAGAAATAAAACTTAAAATCATGGCAAAAGGTCAAGACGCAAGGAAAAACGTTAAAAAAGAACCTAAAAGAACAGCTAAAGAGAAAAGAGCTGCAAAGAGAGCAAAGAAAGCCAGAAAGGAATAATACTTTTTTGATACTCTTCACTATTTCTGCCTAAATGTCATATTATTTATTTTGGCCTGATATTCGTGTTCGTAAATTTATGAATAAAAACAAAGTATCCTTTTCCTGGGCCTTTAAAGAATTTATATGGCCAAGAAAAACAATTATTTTAGTAGGACTGGTATTGATCATTATCAGAAGTTTGGCAGGACTTGTACTGCCTTATGCCAGTAAAAACCTGATTGATGATATTATCCCGTCACAGGATATGAAAGCATTGACGACTTTGTTGATCGTTGTTTGTGTTGCTATTCTGATTCAAGCTGTAACTTCCTTTTCACTGACACGTTTGCTAAGCGTGGAAGCCCAACATTTAATCTCTTTATTACGAGCCAAGGTACAAAAGAAATTGCTCACGCTACCTATAAGTTTTTTCGATAATAATAAATCAGGAGCACTCGTTTCACGTGTAATGACAGATGTTGAAGGTGTACGTAACCTTGTTGGAACAGGATTGGTACAACTGTTTGGAGGTACCATTACCGCGATTATTTCATTGGTCATTTTAATAAAGATCAATGCCACCATGACCTTATTTGTTTTGGTACCTGTTGGTATTTTTGCACTAGTTGCTTTGAAGGCTTTTGGTTATATTCGTCCAATTTTCAGAACGCGTGGAAAAATCAATGCTGAGGTAACGGGTAGATTGACGGAAACGCTCAACGGAGTACGCGTTATCAAAGGATTCAATGCAGAAGCACAAGAGAATACTGTTTTTGAGAAAGGTGTTGAACAATTGTTAAAAAAAAAAAAAAAAGAGTCTGACTGCTACTGCTTTGATCACAAGCTCTTCTACCTTTTTGTTAGGCTTGGCATCTGCCGGAATTATGGGCATTGGAGGTTATTTTATTATGAACAATAGCATGACCTATGGGGAGTTTATATCTTTTACCTTGTTCTTAGGTTTTATGATCGCACACATAGTGCAGATGAGCAATATAGGAAGCCAGCTGACCGAGGCCATGGCAGGATTGGATCGTACCCAGGAATTGATGAATATGACTGAAGAAGATGATCCTGAAGTTCGTACTGTTAAACTATCTGAAATTACAGGAGATATTGAATTCGAGGATGTTTCTTTTAGCTATGAGAAGAGCAAAGAGGTTTTGCGTCACATTTCATTCAAAGCACCTGCGGGAAGTGTAACGGCTTTGGTGGGCTCATCGGGTTCCGGGAAATCTACCATAGCAGGATTGGCGGCCACCTTTTTAAATCCTGTTGAAGGTATGGTGTCTTTAGATGGTATTGACCTGTCTACTGTTAATTTAGGTAGTTTTAGAAGCAATCTTGCCGTAGTACTTCAAGATGATTTTTTATATGAAGGTACTATACGTGAAAATATTCTATTTGCAAAAACCAATGCTTCTGAAACGCAATTACAGGAAGCAGTAAAAGGGGCTTATGTAAACGAATTTACCGATCGTTTTGAAGAGGGGTTGGATACCGTAATTGGAGAAAGAGGAGTGAAGCTCTCCGGTGGTCAACGACAGAGGATATCTATCGCAAGGGCATTGTTGGCAGACCCAAAGATCATTATTTTAGATGAAGCAACTTCGAACTTAGATACAGAAAGTGAGTCTTATATTCAGAAAAGTTTGCATGTGTTGATGAAAGACAGAACTACATTTGTGATCGCACATAGATTGAGTACCATTCAACAAGCTGATCAGATATTAGTAATTGAAGAAGGATATATTGTGGAACGTGGCAAACATGAGGAACTCATCGCTAAAAAGGGCAGGTACTATGAGCTCTATACCTATCAGAGCAGGATATAGCAATTTATGAGGTACATAAAAATAAGAAAATTAGCAACGTGAATTTCGGATGATAAAAAAGAGGTGTTGATACTTACTCACCGATGCTATCACTCAATAAAAGTATTGATTTTTGAGAATTGGTAAATATTGGATAGAATAAACACCGGTTTGTATTTCATTTAGACCGATACCAAATTTTTTCAAGTATTTTAAATAAATTATTTTAAACAAAATTCATTTGAATTTAATGGAATATTTATCTGCAAATTGGTCAATTCATATTTTTCGAAAAGACCTTTGTTATCTTCAGTAATAATTAAACAAGGCACCATTTTTTCCTGATCTATGAGTAATTTCATTTTTGACGAATAATCATTTGGAATATTTATGAGCTGATTTGGCTGAATATCATAATAATTTTTAATTTCCTTATTATATTCTAAAATCATAAACTCACTAATTTTAAACTTGTTTGCAATTGTTAATAATGTTTCTTTTTTGCTTTTGACTTTATAAGGCACATATTGAAAAAAAGGATTTGTCAATTCTATTTTCCAACACCATCTATCATTCCATTTTATCAAACCTTTGTTTTGTAACATGAAATCCATTTGATAACCATATTTTTCAATTAAGTGTTCTAAAATTGACACAAAATAATCAAAACCAGTTTCATAAATGGTATGATGTTGATCTTTTCTCATTTTTGAATTTAATGGATGTAGATTCAGGTTGACCCATGGGAAGCCATTGGGATTAATCTGAGCTTTATTTTTATTGTCATTTTGAATGAATAAAACCTCTATACCTTTTTTAGGAAATAACTGCTTGATATAGACTTTAAAAGGCGCTCGATTTAATTTTATATCTGATTCCTGAACTATTAACTTTCCATTAATTCGTTCGGTTTTTTTCATATGGTAAGTCATACATTCAATTTGCTTTGTGTTTTCTATCATTCTTTGAGCGATTTCATACCCCTTAGGTTTATTGGGTGTGATGAATGAACTGACTAAAAGAAAAGAACACATTATCAAAAACACCAATGCTGATTTTGAAATGATGGCCTTTTTACTCTCATAAAATGTTAGTACTGTCCTAATTTTTTCAGGAAACAAATTTTCGAAATTTGAACTACTAAAATGTCGACTTTTTTTTGAAAAAAATTGACTCCAGATAAACAATGCAAGTAACATGATTATAAATTTTTAGATTAATGAATTAATTTTTACTTGTTAACTAACCACACTACTGTTTTTTTTAAACCTGTTTCAAGTGGTGTAATTTCAAGTCCTAGTTCCTTTTGAGCTTTTTTAGATGATACTTCCCAGTTATATTTTGTTTTAGCAATCCATTTTGGAGTTAATAAAGGAGTTATATTAAAATTCTGAGCTAAGAAATACTGTATTTGAGCAAACAACATTATCAGCCAAACAGGAATTTTATACATTCTCACCTTAATTTTAGAGACTTTTATTAACGTATTAAAAAATGCTAGCAGGTTATGGTTTGTTCCACCCAAAATATAAGTATGCCCCTTTTTTCCTTTTAACATTGCCAAACGTAAACCATTGATGACATCATTAATAAAAATATAGTTCCCAATTTTATCTCCGTTTCCTGGAATGATTTTCCATTCTTTTTTAATATATTTTTCAATCATAAAGGTCACAGATTCAGGTTTCCCAATTGAATAGGGACCATAAACTCGTGTTGGGCTTGCAATAACAATGTCTAACTTTTGTTGAATAATATAATTTTTTATCATGGATTCTGACATGGCTTTTGAGCTTTCGTATTCATTAAAGAAATCACAGGTTCTTGTGCTGTCCTCTGATATTATTCCATTCAATGATGCACCATAAACTCCTGCAGTTGAACAGACAACAACTCTTTTAATCTTACAAATAATGGCTGCATCTAGTACATTTTTAGTTCCGGTAACATTAACGTGAAAAAAAGAATTCTTGTTTTTGGCCCATACTTTAGCCAGAGCCGCTAAATGGTAAACCTGTGAACAGCCTTGCATTGCTTTGAGCAAATCTTTTTTTAAAAAAAGATCACCTTTAAAAATGGATACATTTTTGTGTTCGAGTTGTTTTGCTTTATCCGTGGATCGGACTAAAATATGTATTTTATGTCCTTCTTCAGCCAGTTTTTTTGTAAGAACTGATCCAATATACCCGGTAGCACCTGTTATAAATATTTTCATAAGGCAGTATTTTTAAATTTATGGTATTGCATCTCCGGATGCTGATATAATGAGAGTAAGAAATTGGAGATTGCAAGAATTACATGTACTCCAATAGCTATGTAAATAGTTCCTGTAATTAATGTTAGTATGCAAAGTATAGTTCCGAGAAAAATGGAACCAAGTGATTCGGTAAATCCTTTTGGGAAGTGGGCTAAAGAGTAAATCGTGACATTAATTATTATTGCCGGCCAAGCCCCAAAAATATAGTACAGTGGAAATAACAATATGCCTCTAAACAATATTTCATAACCTACCAGGTAAAATACCCAGGAAAGGATATTATTTAGTATGTGTGATAAATTCCAGTAGCGCATTCTAATCTGTGGATATTTTGAGAGATTTTGTGAATTATTTCTGCGTACCCAATTCATAAAGATTGCGATAACGCCTAAACCTAAAATCCAAACAAATGATACTAACAGGGATGCACGCGTACCAAAAATACCTAATGAAGAAATTGAATAATTAGTAAATAATTTGATGATTAGTAAAGGAATGACGCCTAACACAACAAACCCAAAATACCTACCGCATATTATGCTATTAAACTGCTCTGCACCATTTTTTAAATAGGTCTTACACCAACTTTGAAATACATTTGAGTGTATTGTGAACCAGTGGGTCATAAAGCTCAGAAGAACAGTTAAAAGTACGATGCAGATGGTATAATCGTTTTGGCTGAGCTGAACTAAATTTTTAAGCTGCAATGGTTCCATGAGATAGATTTTTAATAGTTAATTCTTTTTTTAAAGCTGCCGTTAACAACGGAACAATAAAGTCTGAAGGAATCAATTTCAGCAGGAGCCAATTAATTTTATTCAATAGCCCAACAATGATAAAGGTTTTACCGTCAAATAATTTATTAAGTGAGGTATTTGCAACAGAATCAGGTGATTGCAAACAAGTTTTAGCTAAAAAGCCTTGTTTCTCAATCCTTTCAGTTACATTTTTATTTGTTTTCATAGCACCCGGAAAAACAGTTGCTACAGAAACATTTGTTTCTTTCAACTCATAATTTAATCCTTGTGAAAAATGCTGTATGAATTTTTTAGATGCAGGATATACCGATTTATATCCCATAGGACAAAATGCCGCCATACTTGATACATTCAAAATATAAGCGTTATGCTTGGTTTTAATTAAATTTGGTAATAGTTGATGCGTGATAAATGACAATGCCCTAATATTTAGTTGAATGATATTATTAACATAAGTTGGATTGACCAGCTCAAACTTTACGGTTCCTCCCATACCAACATTGTTAATCAATACATCAATCGAATAGTTGTTATTTGCCCAGGTTGTCAATTTCTCCAGTGAATGAAAATTTGTTAAGTCAGTTTCAAAGCACTGCGCCTTAACCTTATAGGTTTTTTGAATATACTCGCAAAGCTGAGGTAAACGTTCATTTTTTTTTGCAACAAGTAAAAGGTGTTTTCCTCTTCTTGCCAATTCAATTGCAAAGGATTTTCCTAAACCCATGCTTGCACCCGTAATAAGTGCATATGTCAATTCTTCTTTCATGGCGTGATGATTTTGTTTGTTTATTATTTCTCTTCCACGAAGCTATAAATCAGTATTTTACTATTAATCCGAAATAATAAGATTTGGATATATTCGGACAATGTTTCTATTTGGGTAACAATTATGTTTACCGAGAAATTTTGAAAATTACAATGTTTAGAAAAGTTAGTAAGAAGTACTCAATGCTCAGTGTTTATAGGAGGTTGAGTGATATTTCGATATTTAAATTGATATGATAATTTGAAGCGTTAAAGTGCTAATATTTTTTTATTTATCTAAAAATAAATTTCAAAAATTATCTATAAAAACCTTCATATTATGATATCCTATTTTATAGGATTCTTAATATTTCGGACAGTTTCACCGTTGTTCAAAAACAGATTTGAAGTAAAATTTAAATCAAAAAAATAATGAGAATTCAATAAAAATCTATTAAATTTGTTAACGTACCCCAAATATTTTAAAATTAAAGTTCACTTTTTGCTGACTGCACGTGTATAAGAATGGCAAGAGAATTTTCAATAGAGACTATTTTTAATATCATCCTGATCACAGGGGTTATTTACGGTTTTATTTTTAATGCTGTTTTATTTTTTTCAACAAGGAGAAAAGGAAAACCTCTTTTTTTCTTAAACTTACTCGTATTTTTTATTTCACTGAATAATTTACAGGCCTGGCTTATAGATATGGGTATTACTTCCTCAAATATATACATAAGTTATTTTAGGATTCCATGGTATTTTTTCTGTGCACCTATGTTCTATATATTTTTAGTTTATTATTTGAAAGTTCAAAATAAAATACAAACCTTTTTATATTTAACAGTTGCTATATTTATTGGTAGCGTCATTACCAGAGGAGTTCTTATTTACTACACGCAAATTAACCAATTAAGTACGAATGAAGTTGATTTGCTTATAAACAGATACAGCACATTTGAGGAAATTGTGAGTTTTGGATATGCCCTGATTATTTTATTAAAACCAATTTCAATTTTTACCAAAAACAGAAAAATACTTGAATTTGTTATGAATTATGATGATTTAAAATGGATAAAACATTTTTTGTTCTTTGCCGGACTTATTTTATTTATCTGGGTTATAGCAATAATTCAGAA
>PVMS01151459.1_pt1 | contig 10744 bp, 12 predicted proteins | sample 1853461 | NCBI WGS metagenome assembly PVMS01 (sample SAMN08582032, study PRJNA380276) | Marine sediment metagenome, whole genome shotgun sequencing project. | isolation source: ocean sediment barecode stripped | collected 2017
ACGTCCCCTCAACCGTCCTCGCACTCAGAATCGCCGCTGCCCTAGACACAACAGTCGAGGACATCTTCTCACTACCCCAATGAACACCTGCAGACCAACTCACCCCAAGAATCACAAAGCACAGAACTGCAACATCGAGCACGTATAAGTGCCGTTACTGAGCATTGTAGGACTGGAGTGTTACTGCTGGGGATTTGTTGATCGGGGACGGGAAAGTCAGCGGCGCTGATGAGTGGGTGCGAATCTTCCCTCGGCTTGTGTGTTCATCCGGATGGTCGCCAGAGAGTTCTCCAGGCGGTTTCCTTCGATGGCGGTGGCTGCAGCGGATACGCCCGCGGAACGCCGAGATCATCTTCCCGATCGCCATATGTCCAAATCGACGTATTCGGGAGATCCTGTCCCTCTTGCGGACACGTTGCCGTGGTGAGACGATCAGACTATGAGGACAACACTCTTTGTACTCTGCCTGGCCTTGGTCGTGGTTGCTTGTGATGATCCGGATTATCTGATCGTCACCGGTGACGAAGCTGGGGCTACCTTCGAGGTCAGTCGCAACGACAGCTTTGAGATCCGGCTGCCGTCGAATCCAACAACCGGCTACTCGTGGACTTCGGTTCCGACTCCGGGCACGAGGTTGGCCCGCCCGAGTTCGTCGACGACGTATCCGATCTGGTGGGGGCTCCCGGTTACGAACGATTCGAGGTGACTGCAGTCCAGGCCGGCCAGATCCGCCTTGTGTTCGAGTACGCCCGGTCCTGGGAGGACGTTCCCCCTGAGCAGGTCTTCCAGATCGACCTGGTCGTCCACTGACCGTCATCGAGTACCCACCAGTGAGCGCCTACACCACAACCCTGATCTGGAAGGATATGTCGGGAAGATGGCGGCAGCGGCGCTGATGAGCGGGGGCGCGTGTTCCCCGCCAATGGTGTTCTCAATGGGGAAGACCGTCCGCAGTGTCCTTCTCCCATGAATGATCCCGGATGGTCGGAGCTCGGGTCGGATGATTATGACCGGGTCTGGACTGCCTTCGAATCAACCTTCGGATTCCCCCCCAGCGTCCATGCTGACAAATGGCCCGGAACTTCCGAGCCTGTACCTTCTGTCACTCTCGACCTCTCGCCCATCTTCAATATGAGCGACTCCCGGTGCGTTGCTGCCGCCTCGGCGCTGCTGCGGGTGATGCCGGCGACTCGGGTTCGGCGATCCGGATGGTCAGTCTTTTATCTTCCCGCCGGTAGCACTCTTCTCCCGGCCGCCTTGGTCGAGGCGGAAAGGCGGGTAGCGGTCAGTCATGAGGCTGGCGTATGCAACGACACGAAAGACCCACCGATTGAGCCCGATGATGAAATCGAACAGCTGCCGCGGGTAGCGTCCTGTGAACAGGAGTATCACGGCAGCGACGAGGACGAGGATCCCGACCAAGCCTCCGGCCCATGGTCCTGGGCCCCACCATTCGTAGCTAGAGCCGGTAATGATTCCCACCACCAGGTAGTGGGGGATGGCGAGAAGCCACCACTTGACAAGCACGAGGCCCCGCGAGAGTTGCTCTGGATAGGCAACGTCCAGGTCTGCCGGGTAATCGGCAACCGAGTCAGTCGTAAACGGCGGGTAGCGGTCCGTGCCAAGACCGCCAGAAGCTGCGTAGTAAGAGACCCGCCAGGTCCAGCGCATCACCCCGACGTTGAAATCGAAGATCCCCCTCGGGTAACGGCCGCTAAACAGGATCGAAAACCCGGCAACCACCGTGAGAAGGACGAAAGCGATCCACAAGAAAGCAAGGACTATGAAATGCGGGATCGCCAGGAACCACTTGACCAGCCACATCCAAGGGGAAAGCAGCGAATCGATCTCGGCCTCCAAGCGCACCGGCTCCCCCGATACAGCTAGCGCCGCCTCAGCCTCCGGCACCTCTGCTGTTGGGACCCCTTCAGCCGCACGGCCGCGGGCCGCCAGCACAATGATCACTACGGCGATTGCAAGCAGCACCGCACCGATGACGATCATCGTGATGGCAATGCCAAGCAGCGCTCCCGATCGGACGCCAACCGTCACGTCGGCGAGGATTCCGGACGAACCGTCGGCGTTCATCAACGTCGCCGCCCACTCTCCCTCCTCGGCCTCCCAGATCAACTCCTGGGTCCCGCTACCCGAGGCGGAGGCCACCCAGAACCCCTGCTCGCCGGGCGGTGTCAGCGAATCGCTGCCCGGAACAGTGCGGTACCGGACGTCCCCATCCGAATCGACGTCGCGAATCTCGTCTCGCGCCACGTCGCTCAGATAGCTGTCGACGTCAGCCTGGGGACCGATCCCGATAAAGACCTCAGATGACGGGTCACCGACACCGGTGGCCCGGAGGCGTACCGAGAAATCGACGAAGTCCAAGATCCAATCCGGCGGACCAGGATCAGCGCGCAGATCGACCTCACTCGTAGTGACAGCCGCCGTGGCACTGTTAACGCGATCCAGCGTGACGTCGAAGTAGCCGTCGTCCTCGCGCTCTACCACATGAGCCACCGTCAATACCGACCCACCCACAAAGAGCGCAAGTGCGGGCAGCAAGACAAGCACACCTACGATAACTGCAACGATTCTCCCGGCCTTCATGCGGTCCCTCTCACGTCGCACCTTCCTCGGTAACGGGCCAACAAACCTGCGTCTCTACCCGAATCGTAGCCCCCAAAGGCGAACACGGCGAGATGCGATCTTGGTACCCGATGAGGCGGAGACTCTACGGAGCCTAAAAGAGCTCGACAATGTTGCCCGAGGGGTCTGAGCAGAGAATCTGTTTGCGCCCTTGATTCTCCACAATGTCGTTCCTGAACTCCACGCCTTGTTCCCTGAGCCGTTCCACCTGCGCCTCCAAGTCATCGACCGTCAAGACAAACCGAGACCAACCCCCTCCAGGACTGGGCACGGCTCCGTCCGGCATCGGCAGGGCTGCTGAGGTCCTCGGCCCGGCAACGAGAAGCTCCAAATCGCCATGCACCAAGACTGCGATGGCCTTTCCGAACTGCTGTTGAAGTTCAAACCCGAGCTTTGAAACGTAGAAGTCGACAGCAGCGTCAACGTCATCCACCATGTATCTCACTCGTGCCATCCTGCAGCTCCTAGCCGACAACGGCAGCAATCAAACGGTGGCGGCGACCCGCCTGTGACCGCAAGCAATCGGCGCTCTGTCGTTATCTGGAGTGCGGTGGATGCTGAGCGATCTGTGCGGCTCCAGACACCCGTCGGTTGCTCGCCCCAGCGATCAAGGGAACTCTGCCGCTGTCCATGGTCGCTATGTTCGACCTGGTGAAGCGCTGTTGCGCTCGTCAGCGATCCTCCGCTCGCACTCAGGGAACCTGGCCGGCGTGTTCTGGGGTGCAGCGCTAACGACCTGGCCGTCCGGGCGAATCCCTCTCTTGGGGGAGACGGTAACCACTCTCGTGAGTGATGACGCGACGCGGTGGATTCTGGATGCTTGTCGTATGGGCATTTTAGCGATCGATCTCGCACGGCAGGCAGCGTCACTCACATGGCTTGTGTCGCCGGTGGGGCTCGTGTCGCTTGTCGCGATCCTTGGCCTTGTCTTTACCGGGATTCCCGGTCGTATCATCCTTGAGGTGGAAACGAAACTGGCCTGGCGTAAGGAACTCCGCCGTCGGAGGCTCGATCGTGACGACAACGACGACGTGCTGGTAGCTGTGACCTACATGGAGAGGGAAGAATGAATACGTTCCTGGCGCCGCTCGTTGATCGCCGGACCTATCGCAATCTCCTCTACCTGGCGCTGGGCCTTCCGCTCGGAACGTTCTACTTCACCTTCATCTCGACCGCGACCTCGCTGGGGGTCTCGTTGATGATCATCTGGGTTGGTATCCCGATCCTGGCGGCCACGGTGATCGCATGGCGCGCCTTGGCGCGCTTCGAACGGAGTTTGACCGAGCGACTCCTCGGCACACCGATACCCTCTCCATCAACCCCTGTCGTGGACGGCATGAACCGGTGGGAGCGTTCCCGGGTGACGCTTGCTGACATCCATACGTGGCGCTATCTCGCCTGGCTGCTGCTGCGGTTCCCGCTCGGCATATTCGGGTTTGTGCTGGCGGTGGTCGCTACGACCGTGCCGTTGTCGCTCATCGTGTCGCCCGTTGCGCTGTTGTTCCCCGACGAGTGGATCGAGCCGAGCTGGCTCAACTCTGTCGATTGGCTGGTGTGGGTCGTGGCCCTGTTCGGTGTCGGGTTGGCGGCTGCGTTCGCCTGGGCCGTCAACGCCTTTGGTGAGCTCAACGCGGTGTGGGCCAAGGCGCTGCTTGGACCCTCGCCACGACAAGAGCAGGTTGTGCTGCGGCGTCGGGCCGAGGTTGCAGAAGAGCGCATTCGTTTGGCTCATGAGTTGCACGACTCGGTGGGGCACACCCTGACGATGAACGTCGTCCAGGCAGGGGCCGGCGGTCACGTGTTCGATAGGGATCCCGAGTTTGCCCGCCAAGCTCTCCAGAACATCGAAACCAGCGGGCGTCGGGCTCTCGCGGATCTCGACCGCATCCTCGGTCTGTTGCGCGAAGACGGTGATGGTGCTGAACGGGCTCCCCAGCCCGGTCTTGAGGGTATCGCTGCGCTGGTTGCCGATGTGGGCGAGCTTGGCGTCCCGATCGAGCTTCATGTCACTGGGCCGACCGATGAGGTACCCGCTGTGGTGGGGCGTTCCGCCTACCGCATCGTTCAGGAAGCATTGACGAACGTGGTACGCCACGCCGGTCGAACGTCGACCAGGGTGGCCGTCCAACGTGGCGCAAGCGCACTCGAGTTGGAGATCGTCAACGATCGACCTGCGGCCGGACTGGGTCACGGCATCGAACCCGCTGCTGGCGGTGGACGCGGCCTCACCGGAATCCGGGAACGGGTGGGACTGCTCGGCGGCACGGTCGACACCGGTCCGCGTCCCGATGGAGGATTCCGGGTTTGGGCCAGCCTCCCTCTTAGCGAACCTGGATCATGGCCGCGGCCCTCCTCGCCGACGACGACGCGCTCGTCCGCACCGGACTCAGCGTGATCATCAATGCTGAAGAGGATTTCACCGTGGTTGGCGAAGCCTCCGATGGGGAGGAGGCCGTGGTGCTGGCGCGCAAGCTGGAACCTGACATCGTTGTCATGGACATTCGTATGCCGAAGCTCGACGGCCTGGCGGCCGCCGCAGAGATCATCAGTTGGGGCGCAGACGCACCCAAGATCCTCGTACTCACCACCTTCGAACTCGACGAATACGTCTACGAGGCATTACGAATCGGCGCAGCCGGCTTCCTCCTCAAGCGAGTGCCGCCCGCCGATCTCATCAAAGCGGTACGGGTGGTGGCGTCGGGCGAGTCGATGGTGTTCCCCGCAGCGACTCGTCGGCTCGTGGAGCGTTTTGCCTCCGGAACCGTGGCCCACACGAAGGCCATCGAGTCTCTGACCGATCGGGAGCGTGACGTTTTCCGTCTCGTCGCCAAGGGCCGATCGAATCGTGAGATCGCCAACGAGCTGTTCGTGGGCATTGAGACGGTGAAGAGTCATGTTGGCTCTTTGTTGCTGAAGCTCGACGTCCGCGACCGCACCCAGGCGGTGATCGTGGCCTACGAGTCCGGCTTTAGCCGCACCGGTCACGGGTAAGGCTCACTAGGTCCGGCGCCACGTCGCCGCTGGTGGGCACCGGCCCATCTCGACTACAGGCCCTTTGGATTGGACTCTCTTGTGCGCCAGCCAACCACGACGGTCGGGAAAAGGAGCGCTCCCAGCCTGTACTGATCGGGTGCCCACAGCCGCCAAGCCGATGAGCGAGTACATCGCAGAGATGTTTACTCGCCTCCTTCGCCACGCGATGTCGGAGAGAGCAGAATGCCGGGCGAACTCGATGAGGCCCTGCGAAGATCGTATGCGGATAGGGCAAAGACCTGAGCTGAGGCTGGTGCAGGGTGTCGACCATCAGCGGCAGCCGTTAGTGTGACCAACAGTCAAGCCCAGGAGATCTTGGTGAGTGACACGTTGCTGATGAGGCGCAAACGGCGGATGTTCCGCGTGCCGTCGGTTATCTGGAAGGTGAGTGTTCGCTCAGAAGCCCGCCGAGCCACAGCTCGGCTGAAGTTCATGGGACCCATCCACCATAGGGTTCGGAACTTCGTCGTCTCCGAGCTTCCCCGAGCGCAGCAGCCTCTGAGCCCGGACGTGATCGCGCACAATTTGGCACTCGAGACAGGACGGGTTGGGGAGATCCTCGACGAATTGGAGGGACAATTGACGTTCCTCTACCGGGGGATGGACGCAACGTCGATTGGGCGTACCCCGTAACCGCAGAGGAAACCCCGCACAGGGTCACGTTAGACAATGGCGAGCGCTTCTTTGGTGCCTGAGGGATCGACGCGATAGCAACGCCCTTCGTGCAAGGGCGACTGCGGGGCGAGGAGCTGACGGTGGCGATCGATACCGCGTGCGCCCACTGTGGGATTCCGATTCATCTGGATGTCGACTCCAATCTCAATCATCGGGTCCGCACGGACGGTGCTTCGCCGTTGGTCTGCACACCGTTTGTCGATGTCTCCGAACTGACTCCGAGCATCATCGACGGGTTCTGACGACGGAGCCTGTTCTTCTGGTCAGAGGAACACGCTCGGGAACACAGCCCTCAAATCCGTGGCGCATATTGGACGCTCGCCCAAAGCAGTCACCTAAGTCGCGTGGTCCAATCTGCGCTGTTCGCGTTCCCACCGGAATAGCCAGAACCCGCGCGGGCGTCTATATGTCAGCCAAGCTGGGGGACGCCGACACCGGCGCCGTGCTGGTCACCTTGAGCGGCCACACCGGCTCGGCGGTGGAGGTGGCCTTCAGTCCCGACGGCACCCGGATCCTCACTGCTGTCGGACTGGTTGCCAGAATGACAGTCCTAACATCCTCGGGACGCGGCACCAGGTCGGTGTTACCCGTAGAATGGGGTGACGTCGCGCTCGCCAGCGCAGCGGGGCTTGTCTGGAAAGGGGAAAAGTGGATCACGAGACACGTAGTGAATCCCATACCCCGGTCGAAGCAGGACTCGGCGACATAGGGCAGCGCCGCGAGGTCCGTGTCGCCGGTATCCGGGTCTCCGGACGACGACGGCGCCCTTCCGGCGAACGGGAACCACTGCCGCGCGAGCTAAGGGCGAGCGGCTGGTTCTGGCTTGCGGTGGGCGTTTTTCTCCTGGGGCTTTGGGTGAGCATCTTCGCCTGGACAGAGTCCACCAGCTGGTGGACCGATCGCGACATTGCAGTACTCCAACGGTTCGTCGACCTGCGAACCGCGGCGGCGACGAGAGTGATGGAGGCGTTTCATGCACTCGGATCGGAGTGGGCCAACCGTCCGCTGCGCTGGGGGGCAGTCATCGCACTGATCGTGTTCAAGAGGTGGCGTCACCTGTTTGCGGCGATTGGAGCCATCGCCGTCGCCGAGAACATTGCGCAGTGGCTGACCTGGGAAGTCGGGAGAACTCGACCCCTCGTCACCCAGGTCGGAGACTGGCAGGGATACTCCCACCCTTCGGTTCCAGTTGTCGCTCTCTCCGTCACCCTCATGGTTCTTGGGTTCTCGCTGATCCCTCGGGGTAAATGGCGCAACCGATGGTTCGTTGGGACAGGCGTTGCAGTCCTTCTCCTCATCGTGGCCCGGATGTATCTCGGTGTCGACCACCCGACGGACGCCGGCACGGCCGCGCTCCTCGGAGTGAGTGTGCCCGTGCTGATCTTCCGCCTCTTGGTGCCCGACGACGTGTTCCCAGTGTCATATCGTCGGGGCTCGACCGCTCATCTCGATGTGACCGGACCCCGCGGTGACGCCATCGTGAAAGGCATCCGGGACCAGCTCGGAATCGAAGTCCTGGAGGTCAAGCCATTTGGTCTAGAGGGTTCCGGCGGCTCGACCCCGCTGCGGCTGACAGTGGCCGGCGACCCCGATCGATACCTCTTCGCCAAGCTCTATGCCCAGAGCCACCTGCGCTCGGACCGCTGGTACAAGCTCGGTCGGACGATCATCTACGGGTCCCTCGAAGATGAAGTGAGATTCGTAAGCGTTCGCCGCCTTGTCGAATACGAAGACTACATGATGCTTGTCATGGCGAAGGCCGGCCTACCTTCGGCAGAGCCCTTCGGGATTGTGGAACTTACCCCGGAGCGGGAGTATCTCATCGTTACGGAGTTCTTCGATGGCGCCAAGGAGATCGGTGAGGCCGAGATCACGGACCAGGTCATTGAGAACGCGCTTGGGATCGTGCGCCGACTGTGGGACGCCGGTCTCGCCCATCGCGATGTCAAGCCGGCCAACCTCATGGTCCGAGGCGATGACGTCTTCCTGATCGACACCGCCTTCGGGACCATCCGGCCCAGCCCGTGGCGACAAGCCGTCGACCTGGCCAACATGATGATCATCTTGGGCTTGCGCGTCCAACCTGACCGCGTCTACGACCTAGCCGTCCGCCAATTCTCCCCAGACGACATCGCGGAGGCCTTCGCCGCAACCAAGGGAATCACCATTCCGTCACAATCACAACGATGGTTGAACCGTAGAAGGCGGGAAGGGCGCGACATCCTGGCAGAGTTCCGTGAGCTGGCTCCAGATCGCGAGGAGATCGCTATTCAACGTTGGAGTGCCCGGCGCATCTGGCTCACCTTGGCTGTGGCCTCCTTCGCCGTTCTGTTCGGATGGTTCGTCGGGCTGAACATTTTTGGAAGGGGCATCCTGTGATCAAGCAACGATGGCTGGCCGTGGTGGCGGTGACAGGGTTGGTGTTGTCGGCATGTGCCAATCTCGGTGCCGAACTTCCCCACTGTCTGGACCGAGGCGTAAGCCTCCCCGGATCTCTCGTCTTGGAAGCCCAAGCCGTGCCCTCTGCCCACTATGGACCGTGCCTCGGTCAGCTGGAGCCGGGATGGGAGGCCCACGATCTCGTGGCTGAGAGCGGCCGGGCCTGGCTCTGGCTCGACTCGGACCGGATGGGAGATCGTTTCCTGACCGTAACCCTGCAACCAAGGTGCGACGTTGCTGCCACCGCAACCACGGCTGATTCCGGGCTCGAGGGCATAGATCTGTACCTCGACATCGCCACTCCGGACGCGATCGCGACGCTGGTCGTTATACCAGTGGCCGAGCGCCACCTCGAATATGCGATCGAGCTGGTGGACCAACTGCAAGACGCCGGACTCGCCGCCAGAGGATGGGAGGCTTTCGGCCCGCCCTTCTCTGAGCGGGTGAACGGTGTGCTCGAAGCCGGGTATGTGGCGCTTATCGTCGACGATGTCGATGTGGAGGCCGCAACGGTGGCAATCCGCACCCCGGAGGCTCCCCGGGACGAAGAGCCGGGAGTGACCTTCGAGCAGACCGTTAACCGCTTCGGGGGTATCGAAGGTGCCGAGGTCTATCGCGGCGAATGGTATTACGTCTTCGAAGGAGGTTGCGTGCTCTACGAGTTCGACGCCGAAGGCCCCGGCTCCGCCGACCTGATTAACGTTGTCAAAGATGTGCTCGGCTTTGCGCCGCTCGAGCAGTTGCGAGAGATTGCTCGCCGGGATGGATTCGACATCTGAATCATCCGCTGGCGTCACGGCGCCACACCGCGCTCCTCTTTGCTACACCCAAACGCGACGACGACTACCTCTCGCAGCTCCGACGGGATCCACGGAGTATTCCTAAAAACCTCACGATCAGCAGTGGAGTCGAACTCGGCCTGGGCGGCCTGGCACAGAGCTACAGCCTCCTCATCGACCGCGTCAGTGGCGAGGAACTCAGCGCTCTCGCCCAGCAGGCGCAACTCCTGCTCACGCTCCATCGTTCCCACCAGCTCAGCGACGGCTTCGTCGGCATCCGTGAGACGCCTGACGATCCCAAGGGCAGCACCATGCATCTCCTCCGCCTCCTCGGGAGCCTCGATGGACTCCAGCCCCTCGATGAACTCCCGGCGGGCCACGACCTTCGACTCCCAGAAAGTTCGGGCGCTCTCCAACGTTGACGTTTGGGAACCCACTTCGACATCGAGGGCGTCAATCCTCCCGTTCATGGTTATGAGAAGGTTCTCAAGCTGAGTGGCGTAATCGGTCATGCTGAGTTCGCCGTCACCGCAGCCTGCAACTAGGAGCACCAGGGTGATTGCGAGCACCAAGCTGCGCATCGGACCTCCTCTTCCCCGCAGACTATCGCATCGACCTGTCGACGCAGAGATCCGTCACCCCCCGTAGATCGCGGACAAGTCGTCGAGGTCGTCGGGGAAGCTCTCGCAGCCGATCACCGCATGCACTACCTTGGTCAGATCGCTGGGCAGCCAAGCAGTATCGGCAAAGAGCTCTTGGGCTTCAGTGGAGTTGAGACTGCTTTCAAAGTCAGCACACAGCACTGAACCCTCCTTCAGCGTGTTACCCCACTCTGCGAACTCGGCGCTACCCAGGAACTCGTCCAAACTGTCCACACTGGCCGCTCGCTCCACCTGTCCCCGATCCGCTGCCAGCAATCGTGAGTGCCAGGCGATCCACTGTTCGTGGGTTTCGGCAATCTGATCCGGAATCTCGAGCCCGCCCAGGGCGTCTTCGACATCGAGGCGTAGCGCCAGATCGGCATCGAGCAGCGCCCGCAGATCATCTATTGTCCGCGCCGGCTTACCCAAATACGTCGACCAGATGGCCTCACCCCGGGGGGAGAACTCATCGTTCATGGCGTTGAGGGTATCGACGTATTCGTTCAGAGACGGATTGCCCCCGCCGCAACCCGC
>PVMS01175290.1_pt1 | contig 10744 bp, 2 predicted proteins | sample 1853461 | NCBI WGS metagenome assembly PVMS01 (sample SAMN08582032, study PRJNA380276) | Marine sediment metagenome, whole genome shotgun sequencing project. | isolation source: ocean sediment barecode stripped | collected 2017
TCGTTGAAGTCAGTGGATGTTCGCTCTTTTAAACGCTTTGCTTCCAGATGCTTGCCAATTTCTTTAAAATAATCGTATTGTTTCATCAAATCATCCTGTATAACATGGAGAGCATTTTGCAATACTTCAGGAGATGTAACAAATAAATTGGCAGGATAAATATTTAATTGTTCAAATTTTTCAATAACCTGATTGTTACCAACATCAAAACTTTCTATTTCCTCGATTTCATCTCCAAAAAAGTGAATTCTATAAGCGTGCTCTCCATAGGAAGGATAAACGGTTATTGTGTCACCTTTTACTTTAAAGGTTCCACTACTCATTTCAGAATCTTCCGTTCTGGAATATAAACTTGTAACTAATTGGTGCAAGAATCTTGTACGTGCTATTTCCTGACCTACGGCTATTGAAATTACATTCTTTTTAAATTCAACCGGATTTCCAATCCCATAAATACATGATACAGAAGCAACAACGATAACATCTCTTCTTCCTGAAAGCAGGGCCGAAGAAGCGCTAATTCGTAACTTTTCTATGTCTTCATTTATAGATAAGTCCTTTTCAATATAGGTTCCTGAGACAGGTAAATATGCTTCTGGTTGATAATAGTCGTAATAGGATACAAAGTATTCCACAGAATTATGCGGGAAAAACTGTTTAAACTCTGAATACAACTGAGCCGCTAAAGTTTTATTATGTGCCAAAACCAGGACCGGTTTTTCAACTTTTTCAATCAAATTAGCAATGGTAAATGTTTTTCCTGATCCTGTAACACCTAATAATGTTTGGTACTTTTCATTATTCAAGATACCAGTCAAAAGCTCTTCTATTGCTTCGGGCTGGTCTCCTGTGGGTTTAAATTTTGATACTAATTTGAATTGCATATGGCAAAAATAAACTAAATAATTATCTAATTATTATTTAAATTGGATTTGATAAAAAAATACTTTTTTATTTGGCAAATACTATAAAATGTGAATTTTTACTAGTTTTTTTGAAGTAAGGAATTCTTTCATAATCTCAACTTATATAGAAAATTACGAAAGAGTGCTATTTTAAAGAATGGTTGATAATAGTAAAACCCCAGCAATTAAACCCGCTTTATACATTAAAAATTTATTACAGCCCGAAACCACTTCAAAATATACCGTTTCACTACATTTTTAAAATTAACCATAGCAGTGCTATGCTGAATCTTAGAAAATGCCATATTTTATTGTGCTTTCTACCCTCATTACAAAGTTCTAATGCATAATGCAGGTTAAAGGAAATTCAATTTTAAAGAGGAAGATATTCCACCGGTAAAATCTTATATGATAAATGGAAGGCAAAAAGCTTTCTTAATAAAGCGATAATCACCTTCGAATTAAACTAAAATGCCCTTTTCTAATTTTAGTATTTCCCTCATTATCAATTAACTCGATAGAGAACCAATAATCTGTTGAAGGTAAATATTTCCCATTTAAAAGTCCATCCCATCCATCTCCTCTTGGGTCAATTTGAGTAATTAATTTTCCGTATCTATCAAAGATAAAAATTTGAGAACTTGTATAAAAATTCTCATTTACACCCAACACTTTCCATGTATCATTTACACCGTCGTTATTTGGAGTAAAGTATTTTGGATACCCTATTACTGAAACATCAATTTGAGCTATGCCACAATTATTTTTGTCCCGAACAAAAACAGTATGAATACCTGGAACAACATTATTAAAATACGGTTCATCTTGAAAATCTAAAAATTCATTAAGTAAATCTAATGCAAATTCATAATCTCCAATTCCTAAGTTACTTGTTGCAATAGTGATAGAATTATTTATTGAATCATCAATAATGGTAAAATTATTTTGACTGATGGAAGCAATAACAGAGGGCTCAACGTTAATTGTGTGTGGAAATGACTCGCATCCATCGTTTGAAGTTGCAATTACAGAATATATACCTCCCTTTGAAATTGTTGCATCCGGTTCGGTACTAATAACTACACCATTTTCATCTTTCCATTCATAAGTGTAATTTCCCAAAGGATTGTATACAGTAACCGTAATAGGTGGAAGATTTTGGCAGTAAATTACTGTGGCATCCAAATCAAATTCTGGTCTTGGGTCAACAACTAAATTTAAGTAAGGCCCTAAACCAAAACATTCCCCATTGTCAATGCTCTCAACTCTTACATAAATTGGTTGGTTAAAAGCTGTTTCACTCAAATAAGGTTGATTTGTTGGAATTTCATTTTCTTCCAACTGAGAATCATTTAAATCTCTATAATAGGTAACAGCTAAATTTTGCCCTGAAGGAAATAGGTTGATAATTTCATTTGAATATTGCGCTAAATCAAACAAATGAAGACCATCTAAAGAGTCATCATCATCACAAAGAGTAATTGTTTTTAAATAGCCTTCAGGAAAGGAGGTAGAGGAGACTAATAATTCAATTTGTGCAACCCTATGACAACCACTTGGATTTTCAATACGAGAAAAAACTGTTGATTGTGTTGAATTTGTGTATGGAGACGGATCAATTTCATTTATCCCTGAATTGGCATCATCAAAGCTCAAATGATGAGTTACAATTAAGGAATCATCACCTAAAATTAAATATTCGTTTACCTCGTTTAAATTAAAATCCGTAAAGCCATCAGGGGATCCGTCTTCGTCACATTGCTTAAAGGTAAATGCATAATTTATCACTGGTAATGAATAAACTTCAATATCGAAAAAAGAATTGGATTTACAACTTGAATTGAAATTATTAACTATCTGTAAATAAATAGTTTGAGTGTTGCTTGAGTTGTTTTGAAAAGTGGAAGGGTTTGGTATTTTGTTAACCAAAGCAGCATCAGTATAATAGGATATTGTAAAATCTGTTGCAGATTGTCCATTCAAAATCTCAACTTCTTTTGAGGTTAGATCAAAGACTTCAATACCATCTGTATCAGTACCATAATTTTCGCTGTCACAAGTAGTTAATTTAGAGATTTCAGCTGGTGGATTTGGTGATTCATATACTTGTATGGTAAAGTTTTCAGTTTTATAACAAATAGGATTTTGAATGTTGTGTATTCTGGCTATTATTAAGTCATTGCTAAAAGGTGTTGCATTTGTATACAAACCATCAATTGGGTTTGCATTTGTATCTGCATCAGTTTGATTTGTGAAATACACAATTTCAAATTCAGCATTACTTTGACCATTTAATACTTCGTTATCTTTTAAATTATTCAAATCAAAAGTAAAATAACCGTCATTATCGTCATCACACTGGACAATATTTAAAGGTTTATTTATTGTTGGAGGATCATAGACTTCTACGGTAACTTCACCTTTGTATAATATGTTAAATCCACAGTCATCAACTGTTAAAACCTCCAAATGATAGGTTCCCGCAGAAGCATTGGAAAGACTATCTATTTTTAGAGTTTTATCAGTGCTAACAATGGCATTATTAAAGGTCCAAAAGTATACAGGTGTTCCGGAAATGTTTTCTGAAGTTAACAGATACTCTTCACCAATACAACGTTTAACGGTCGTTTTATTAATATTTTGAGAAGTTACATTATCCAGTATTTCAATGGGCAATAAAATTGAAGCTATAAATGGAGGTAACCCTTGCATTGCTCTTGTATTACCTAAATCTATTGCATCCATCTCGTAATTACAGTCGATGCCCCTTGCATCAGGTAAATTGATCGCGTCCAAATATCTTGTACCTATAGAATAAGAGGGTGGAACCGTTGCATAAATTTTACCATTTGGAGCAAGTTGGAGTCCTCCCCGATATCCAAATTGTGATTTAATAAGTGTTTTGGAGGCAATTATATTTGCATTTTCTAAATCAAATTGATATAATTTATTATTTATTCCGTCATGTGTAGAACAGTACAATTTAGTTGAATTAGGTGAAAACTCAACTCCATAAGGTTCACCATCAAAGGGCGTATTTGAAATAAGTTCAATACCATCATTTGAAATTGTACCGGTGGTATCATTAAAACTATACAGGTGCAGTTTTCCATTCCCAAAGTGACCGACTTGATTATCATCGTACCAATAATTAAAAGTAGCATTTGCCAATTTTTTACCATTCGGTGAGACTTTTAAATAACCTCTGTCATCGATCGAGGTATAATCAACAAATGAAATAACAGGCGTTGTATTTAATCCATTTATGTCTATTCTATAAGAGTAATACGTATCATTAACAACAGAGATGACCCAAAAATTATGACATTCTGATCCTTTTACAGAAGTGATTTTTTCAGTCCATTCAAGGTCTTTTCCGTCCGATAAATTTGTAGGTCCGTCAGTGACATCTCCCAGGCCACCATTAGCTGTCATATCTACAATATAACTATTTAGACCTGCAGAACCTTGAAAATTTGAACCGACGGTAAAAATATAATATTGTGAAGAAATACCCGGATGCGGAACTATAATAGCAGATTGCGTACTTGAAGGATTTCCAAGAAGGTTGTTCCCGTTTGGCATTTCGTTGTGATCTTTATCCCATACTCTAATTCCATCGGTATAAAAAAGGAGGTTACCATTTTTGTCTGAAAAAGAAGCACATCCTTCATTCGTATATAAGCTTCCTGTAATAGCAGTAGGAGTATCCGTATTGAAATCTAACCCGGCATTTTGCCCGAAAAACCAAAAATTTGCTTCTCCTTGAGAAAAAAGATTTAAGGAAACTATGAAAAATAATAAAGTAAATATTTTTTTCACCTAAACAAATTATTTTGTAATATCAAATATATAAAATGTAGATGAATAAAATTAGAAATGAGATAGTAACTTTTTGTATATCAGCAGGATAAAAATCAAGAAAAAAGCAATTATTACATTCTAACTAAACTGAAATGACCTTTACGGATTCTAATATTTCCTTGATGATCAACAAGCTCAGCTGAAAACCAATAATCGGTAGCCGGTAAATTTGTACCGTTAAAGTTTCCACTCCACCCATCACTATTAGGCTCAATTTGTGCGATTAATTTTCCATACCTGTTAAAAATGTAAATTTTAGCTTCAGGATAAAAAATTTCGTTAACACCTAATACTTTCCAGGTATCATTAAATCCGTCATTGTTAGGAGTAAAAAATTTTGGAAAACCTATAACTGAAACTTCAATGGAACTCACACCACAATTATTTTTATCTCTAATGAAGATGGTATGTATTCCTGATTTTACAAAATCAAAATAAGGTTCATCTTGAAAGAAAAAATCGTCATCTATAGAAAACTCATAATCGCCAACACCTAAATTATTGTTTTCAGTATTAATAGATATTGTATTATTATTCGAATCATCTTCAATTAAAATGTCGTTGAGATCAATATCAGCAATAATAGAAGGATTCACGACAATATCACGTGTTCTTGAACAGTTGGTTCCATCTGTTTTAGTCAGTCTAATAAAATAGGTTCCGGGTTCAGTTACCTCTAATCTTGTAGAGTTTGAGAGTAGCATTCCATGTTGATCAGTCCATTCGTAATCAAACACTTCCTGGGGGTCATCTTCTATTGAAACATCCAGCACAATGATAGTTGCCGGTACGGTCAGGCAAAGTATTTGAGGTGTGTTTACAGTAAAATTTGGCAAGGGGTTTACAATTAGATCAAAGCTGTGTGTTGCTATACAGGTTGTATTAACCGGGTTGATAACTTGTGCAGTGATTGTTTGTGAGGTGGTAAAAAAAGGATTTGGCAATGGACTGGACAATTCGTTACCAAGATCATCGAAGTAATGAACTTCCATCCCTGTTTGACCTCCCAGAATTGCACCTTGTATGCCGGAGGTATCGAAACTGTAAAAACCATCCATGTCATTACTATCGTCATCACAAACAGGAGGTATGCTAATTGGATGAGCAATAGGAGCCTTATCTACAATAAATTCCAATGTTGTTTCATCAAAACAAGGACCGTCAGCTACCCCAGTACTGTTATTAGTTACTCTTATCGTAATAATCTGGGTATCAGTTAAAAAAGGATTGGGTAATGGACTTGGTAAAAGGTTGTTGTATTGATCAAAATAGCTAACAGAAACATTTGTTTGACCATTGAGAACTGTTGATTCAACTTGGGAAACATCAAAAGGAAACATCCCATCTTGGTCGTCATCACACTGCCTTTCTATAGAAACCGGATTGGCAAAAGGCAGGGGTTCTATGTTTAAAGATATATAGGGTCCAAAACCTATACAATCATTATTTATTTCACTATCAACTCTGATATGAATTTCTTGTGAATCAGGGTATCCTATGTTTCTGTAGTTTGCAATATCCAATATTGGATTAATTTCTGATAAGGCATCATCTTCATTTCTGTAATAGCTAATAATTAATTGCTGGCCCGGTGGGAAGAGATTGATAACTTCATTTGTGATATGACTGAAATCAAAGCTGCTAATCCCGTCTCTATCATCATTGTTTGCGTTATCAAGGCCATTTATATCAAGAAAATCATCACATGCTGAAAAGGCATGTTGAAAAGTTAATGGAATAAATGTTGTTGAAACAAGCAATTCAATTTGGGATATTTCAGTACATCCAAAGACGGATTTGATACCGACCCAAACAGAAGCTGCATTAACAGTTGGATTTATATATTTTGTCGGATCAGGAATTGAGTTTATGGCTGCCGTTGCATCAGCTAATGAAACATAATACGTAAAGGTTTCATTTGAAGCATTCGCTGAAATTTTATCATTAGCCTCAGTCAGGTTAAATGCGCTAAAACCATCTGTATCAATATCACACTGTTTTAATGCTACCAGGTCATTTACAACAGGCAGCGGATGTACAGTTAAGCCCGCAACTTCAGAGTACAATCCGCAACTATTTCCATTTTTATCTAAGCGTACCCTGTACTTGTTATTGTTCAAAATCATTGGAGCATTTGAGATAAGAAGTGTTGCTGTTGATGATCCACTGTAAATACTGTTATCAATAATATTTGTCCAGTCAATATTATTACTGCTTTCCTGCCATTGGATGACATCAACAGCAGAGATATCTATTGTCATCTCTATATCGGATAAATTACATACTTCCTGATTAATTGGTTGTTGCAATATAGTGATGGGGGCGGCAGTATTATAATTTATATGTGGACTGGTATATCCGTCACTGGCATTGGTCACTAATCCTGAAGTATTTACGTCAGGTGTTGAATCAGCTAATTGGTTATCTCCATTAGCGTCGGAGAAACCTGCTTCAATTACATCACTACATAGGTCTCCGTCACTGTCACTATCTATATAATTGGAGAAAGAATCATTATCTACATCACTTATAGCATAAGCAATAACACCGCTATCCGGGCTGGTTTCAGTTGCATCTACCAAACCATTTAAGCCAATTGTTACTGATGCGTTATCAATAATTCCATCAAAATTAGTGTCGGGCAACATACTTTCGGATTCTTCCAAATCATAAATACCATCATTGTCACTATCTAAATCTAAATAATCAAAAATCCCGTCAGCATCAGAATCAATAGGCGTAGCATTCAAATCAAAAATATCGTCTAAACCATTTATGTCTGTGTCCGTATTTGAAATTGAAAGATAATCAGATCCGGTAGATTCATAAATATCAGGAATTCCATCGTTATCGCTGTCAAAATCCAAAGCATCTTCAACACCATCGGCATCAGAATCTTTTTGTACGCAAGTTGCGGATATTTTAAAAGTTGCTTGATTACTATTTGTTTCTGAATTGTTTTTATGAGTATAGGTAAATGAATCGATTAAGTTTGATAAAAAACTAAATGTTCCTGTTCCTAAAGCTAAAGAAGTTCCTTTGAGTTTAAATCTAATTTCAAACGAAGAAAATTGAGTCACACCAGATTCATAAATTCCATCGTAATCTGTATCAACTAATAATTGGTCGTCAGGGTCTAATAATGTGATGGTTTTAGTATTTGGCACTTGGATAATAAACTCTTCATTGTCGTCTAATAGTCCATTTCCAAGGGCAGTTGAGGTTGCGTATTCAAATTTTAGATTTAAGTCTTTATTAAAATTAATCTGATAATTCAGGGCAGTTTCCGTGGTGCCAATTTTACCTGGAAGTTCACTCATAAAAGTTCCGTCAGCTGCACTTGAAAATGGTGTAGATGCAACATTTCCATTTGTACTTACAATACCATTAAATGAATAATTACCAACAGGTAAACTACCTGAATTAAAGTTTGCCAAATTGATATTTTGATTTCCTAGAGATTCGGTACAATTTAAAATGCCATCATTATCATTGTCTATATCAATGTTGTCAATAATCCCGTCATTATCAATATCTTCCGGACAAATACTGACCGGCACTTCAAGTGATTCCAGTGTTAGGTTAGAACAGTTCAAAGTACCAATAAGTTTATAGGTTCCAGATTCTGTTGGTGTATAATCTATTGAAGATTCCCCGGTTGATACAAATCCGGTTCCGTCATCAAAAAACCATTCAATACTATCAAAATTACCCATATTAGCAACAGATAATATAATATTTGGGATACATATTCCCAATGTTATAAAAGCGGCTTCAAAATTTATTTCCGGTGCTGCCGGAAATCCGGAATAAAAACTACCTGATGTTGCTGGTCCATTATAATTGAAATAGGCACAGTACAATTCATCCGTACTTTGAACTGAAATATTTCCGGAGAGTCCTGTAACTTTATAAGTAACATAATCAACATTTCCATTAACATTACTTGGCCCAAGAGTACTAAAGTTGGAAATTGGAGTATTATTGATAGTCACAGTAGCCCCTTTTTTGGTCACTATGGAAATTCCTCCCGTATAGGACGTGGAACCAATAACCCCAATATCTGCAATATTTTCTAAGTTTCCTCTCGTTTCACAACTCAAAGGAGGCACAAAGAACATTCCTTGATTAGCCTCAGAATTTGTAGCTCCCACACCTTGGTATGCAAAAACAGGTTCTGAAGTTTCGACATACATATTTCCGGATGCATTATATTTATCACCTTCTATAAGGTAGTATTCTCCTGCATTAATGGTAGCAATGGGAGCGTTTCCATTAATGTTTATTGAGGTGTTATTTGAATGAGCTACTATGAGTATGTTTTCCCAATTGATATTTCCATCTCCTTTTACAAAAATGTATTCCTGGCCTACTTTAGAGAGATCTACGATTTGGTCAATGCCGTAATCTCTTCCATTACCGTTGTGAAAACTTCCATTTGCGGATCCGCAATTCACAACAATATTTTTATCAGAACTAACTAAGCAGCCAATTAAACCATCTCGATTGATTGGAGTATCAAAACTATTGGTGGCTATAATGTAACTTTCAGCTTTATTTAAGGTGACAGTTACAGGTGTTGAACTTGTATAATTTTTAATAATTATTCCAGAAGGAAGGTCGCTAAAAGTAACTTGAGTATTATCTTCAGTAGCCATAACCGAAACAAAATTCAAGTAATTAGCTTGTGGATTTTCGTTGGTGAAACTGCCAACTCTGAATACAGTTCCCAAGGCAGATAATCCTTTACTAACCAGGGCCCCGGCCTGAGCACCGCTACCAGCATTCATCCTTATGGATACATAAATAACATCTTCGGCTTCAATAATATAACCCTTATTTGTTACAGTGCTCGTTTGACTTGAGGCAACAAACAGTTGTCCGTTGCCCGTACCAATATTAATTTCTTGTGAATTTGCATTTGAAACAACGCCTGTAATATAACTCGAGGTTGGCTGTCCAACAGGTTTTATTGTATAAGATATATCGTTTATATTAGGTGTGGATATATAGATATGTTGACTTTCAGGGTTTGCATTACCAATTTCAGCACTTGTTAATGGTGGAATGTAATGAGTTTTACTTAATTGAGAATATCCCAATTCGCTTATAAATATTAGTATAATTAATATTATTAATTTCTTAAAATAAGTAAAACCCACCTGCTGATTTTGTATATATCGAGTACGAAAATATATTATATTCTTAACTTAAGACACAAAAACAATAGAAAAGTTTAATTTTAATTATAAATCACGTTTTTTTAACAAACTATATGAAAAATATATAAAAATAAAGGTCCAGAAGGCTACAATAATAAGATCTAAGGGTTGAACTGAAAAATCTTTGGATAGGTCTTCACCTATCTGTTTTGCAATAGTTTTAACAGCACTTAACCGTGTAAATGGTTCTTTAATTAGATTAGCCATTGCTTCCAAAGGGAAAAATCGCATAACATCATCAACAATATCTTCAAATTTCCAGTAAAGCATTCCTTTTGCAAATCCTTCGACCATAGCCCAGACCAACATGGCTCCAACAGCGAACGCTGATCGTTTAACCAATATTCCTAAAAACAAACCAAATGAAAAGAAACCAATAAGTTTAATAAAAAAGGCAACTAAATATTCCAAATCGGTTGCGACAATTGAAAACTCATTAAAATCAGAATATGTATAACCAAGAACAACAGAAACAATGAATACAAATAAAGTTGATATCAATGCAAGAAGTACAACCGTATAAAACTTTGACAGCACAAATTCTTTTTTACTTAAACCGTCAATCAAATTCTGTTTTAGAGTTTTATTACTATACTCATTTGCCATCATTGAAACAATAACAAGTAGTAGAAAGAATTTAAATATTGCTGCCATATAGGTGTTAAAATGCCATATATAGGGGAAATTAAAAATTCCTTGTTCAGCTAAATGAAAATTTACAGGACCAATATCAAATTTTATAGCAGCTATTAA
>PVMS01129102.1_pt1 | contig 10742 bp, 7 predicted proteins | sample 1853461 | NCBI WGS metagenome assembly PVMS01 (sample SAMN08582032, study PRJNA380276) | Marine sediment metagenome, whole genome shotgun sequencing project. | isolation source: ocean sediment barecode stripped | collected 2017
AATTGAGGCCTTCCTGCCAGGTTCCCAGATTGATGTAAAACCAATCAGGGATTACGATGCTTACGTAGGTAAGAGCATGGAATTTAAGGTTGTAAAGATCAACCACGAATTTAAGAATGTCGTGGTATCACATAAAGCACTGATCGAAGAGGAGCTGGAGCAGCAGAAGAAGGAGATCATTGCCAAACTGGAAAAAGGTCAGGTTCTGGAAGGAACTGTGAAGAATATCACCTCTTATGGTGTGTTTATTGACCTGGGTGGTGTGGATGGACTGATTCACATTACAGACCTCTCATGGGGCCGTGTAAATCATCCCGAAGAGATTGTTGAGCTGGACCAGAAACTGAATGTGGTTATACTTGACTTTGACGACGACAAGAAAAGGATTGCTCTGGGTCTCAAACAACTGACCCCGCATCCATGGGATTCATTGAATGAGGCCATGAAGGTGGGTGACCAGGTGAAAGGCCGTGTGGTTGTTATGGCCGATTATGGTGCATTCGTTGAGATCGCTGCCGGTGTTGAAGGTCTGATTCACGTAAGTGAGATGTCATGGTCACAACACCTGAGAAGTGCGCAGGAATTTATGAAAGTGGGTGATAAAGTTGATGCCGTAATCCTGACACTTGATCGCGAAGAGCGCAAAATGTCGCTTGGAATGAAGCAGCTGAAGACCGATCCATGGGAGAAGATTGATGAGAAGTACAGAGTTGAAAGCAGACATACTGCTAAAGTTCGAAACTTTACCAATTTCGGAGTCTTTGTGGAGATTGAAGAGGGTGTGGATGGACTGATTCATATTTCAGATCTCTCCTGGACCAAGAAGATTAAGCATCCTGCTGAATTTACGGCAATTGCAGCTGATATCGAAGTAGTTGTGCTTGAAGTTGATAAGGATAACCGTCGACTGAGTCTCGGACACAAGCAGTTGGAAGAGAATCCATGGGATGTCTTTGAGAGCGTGTTTGGTGTAAATTCGATTCATGAAGGAACCATCATTGAGTTGATGGACAAAGGTGCTGTGATTGCACTGCCTTATGGTGTTGAAGGTTTTGTTACTCCGAAACACCTTGTGAAAGAGGATGGTAGTCCGGTAAAAATGGATGAGAAATTAGATTTTAAGGTAATTGAGTTTAATAAGTCAGCAAAAAAGATTATCTTGTCTCATAGTCGCATTCATGAAGATGAGAAGAAATCTTCTGATCGTTCAGGCAAGCAAAGCGAAGGTGCTGAGGTAAGGAAAGCAACCAGGAAATTGAAGACCAACCTGGAAAAAACCACGCTTGGTGATATTTCCGAACTTGCAGCCCTGAAGTCTGAAATGGAAGAGAATCAGAAGAGTGCAAAGAAGAAAGAGGAAGGCGATAAAACAGAGTAAAGTAGAACCTTTTAAACAATTATGTCAGCTATGGAATTCAAGATTGACAAATTTGAAAACCACACTTTGATCAAAGTTTTGGAGGAGAAATTGGATACACACATTGCTCCGACATTAAAGTCAGAACTGGTACTGGTATCAGGAAATGGTGAAAAGAACATAGTTCTTGATCTGGGCAACTGCAGGTATTGTGATTCTTCAGGACTTAGTGCTATTTTGGTGGCAAACCGACTGTGCAAGAACGCTAATGGCACCTTTGTGCTTACCGGTTTGAACGATGCAGTTGAAAGACTGATTACCATCTCGCAGCTTGACACTGTGTTAAATATTTCAAATTCTCTGGACGAAGCAGTCGCCCTTATTAAGGAGTCTGAATAACATCATCCCGGGTGTCATTTGAACTGACCATATTGGGTAGCAGTGCTGCACTGCCTACTTCTAAACGATTCCCAACCGCTCATTTGCTTCATGCAGGTGAGCGGTTTTTTTTAATCGACTGTGGAGAAGGAACTCAGATCCGTCTCAGACAATATGGGCTTAATCCCTCAAGAATCCATCACATTCTAATAAGCCATCTCCATGGAGATCATGTTTTTGGTCTCTTTGGTCTGCTCTCTACCCTTGGAATGATGGGACGAAAGGTTCCGCTTTACCTCTATGGTCCCCAGGCCCTTGAAGGATTTCTGAGCTACTATTCTACCTTTTTTGGATCCTTGCCCTTTGAGTTGGAATTTAAGTTCCCCACAGAGACAGAGGACTATATTTTTGAAAATGATAAACTGAGTATCAAGGCCATTCCTTTGAAACACCGGACCACCGCCTTTGGGTACCTGTTCGGGGAAAAGAAGAAGCCACTAAATGTCCGAAAGGATCAGATTGAAGCCTATGGCCTTGGAATCGCAGATCTTGTTAAAGTGAAGCGGGGAGAAGATTTTGTTAGCGACTCCGGTGTTATAATCCCCAATAGCCAGTTGACCCTGCCGCCCTTTCATCAGCGATCCTATGCCTACCTGTCAGATACCCGGTTTGATCCGAAACTGGCCGAAAAGGTTAAAGGTGTCGACCTGTTGTTTCACGAGGCCACATTTTCAGAAAAAGATAAAAAGCTTGCTGCACAAACCCAACACTCCACGGCGGCTGAGGCAGCAACACTTGCAAAATTGGCCGGGGTAAAAAAGCTACTGATCGGACACTTCTCCAGCCGGTATAAGGAACCTTTGCTTCTTGAAAATGAAGCAAAGGAAATATTTAACAATACGACCGGGGTGAATGATGGTGATATCTATTCCATCCCCCTGGAGCGGCCATCCGGAGAATAATAGTAATTTTGCATCTATTGTATCATTTAAATGTGAGCAGGTGAGTGAAAAGATATTGATTCTTGATTTTGGATCCCAGTATACACAGTTAATTGCAAGGAAGGTAAGGGAACACAATGTCTATTGTGAGATACATCCCTTCAACCATTATCCTGAGCCTGATGAAACAGTGAAGGGGGTGATTCTTTCCGGAAGTCCATTCTCAATAAGAGATGAGAATGCACCCATTCTCGATCTGAAAGGTATCAAAGGAAAATTTCCTCTGCTGGGTATCTGCTACGGGGCACAGTATCTTTCTCATTATTATGGGGGAGAGGTGAAGCAATCCAATTCACGTGAATATGGCAGGGCCCGTTTGAATTTCATCGATAGCGGAAACCCCCTTTTGAAAAATCTCCAGAAAAATACACAGGTATGGATGTCTCATGGAGATACTATTAACACGCTTCCTGCTAACTGCAAAGTCATTGCCAGTACCGGAGATGTGGAGGTAGGGGCCTATGCCTCTTCAGAGGAAAAAACTTTTGGCTTACAGTTTCATCCGGAAGTCTATCATACTACGGAAGGCAAGACCATATTGTACAATTTTCTGGAGGATATATGTGGCTGTGCCATGGACTGGACTCCCAAGACTTTTGTTGAGAGTACAGTCAATGAGTTGAAGAGGAAACTGGGAGACAACAAGGTTGTTCTGGGACTATCTGGTGGTGTGGATTCTACGGTTGCCTCCATCTTGCTACACAGGGCCATTGGGCCAAACCTCACTTGCATATTTGTGGACAATGGTTTGCTCAGAAAAAATGAGTTTACCCAGGTGCTTGAATCATATAAGGAGCTGGGATTGAATGTTATCGGAGTCAATGCCAGGGATAAATTCATTGATGATCTCGAAGGGATCTCCGATCCCGAGGAGAAGCGGAAGAGCATCGGTAAGAATTTCATTGAGGTATTTGATCAGGAAGCAAAGAAACTGAAAAATGTGAATTGGCTCGGACAGGGTACCATCTACCCGGATGTGATTGAATCTGTTTCGGTAAATGGTCCCTCTGTGACCATCAAGTCCCACCACAATGTGGGAGGTTTGCCAGATAAGATGCACCTGAAAGTGGTTGAACCCTTGAGGCTGCTTTTTAAGGACGAGGTCAGAAGGGTAGGGAAGGCACTTGAAATACCATCTTCCTTCCTGAAGCGGCACCCCTTTCCCGGGCCCGGACTGGGAATCCGGATTCTGGGTGAGATCACCAGGGAGAAGATACGCCTTGTTCAGGAGGCCGATGACATTTATATAAAGGCACTCCACAAGTTCGGATTGTATGATCGAATCTGGCAGGCCGGAGCCATCCTGCTTCCCGTTCAATCGGTAGGTGTCATGGGAGATGAGCGGACCTATGAATACGTGGTGGCGTTGAGGGCGGTTACCTCCACCGATGGAATGACAGCTGATTGGGGACACCTGCCACATGAAGTACTCAGCGTTATTTCAAATGATATTATTAATAAGGTGCGCGGCATAAACAGGGTGGTATATGATATTAGCTCAAAACCGCCGGCCACCATTGAATGGGAATAAGCTATCTCTGATTTTTTCCAACATTTTCAGCCCGGGATGGTTTATATTATAAAATAAAATGAATATGAGTCGCATTTACAGATATATGGTGTTTGCTTTTCTAGCTCTTGCACCACAACTATTGCATGGACAGTGGAACATGGAGGCGATTAAGCTTGCCCAGGTGATGGAAAAGGTTAGCACATTCTATGTGGATTCCATTGATGAGAGCGATATCGCAGAACGCACCATTGTCCGGATGCTGCATGAGCTTGACCCGCATTCTTCCTACCTGAGTAAGGAAGAGGTGGAAGAATTGAATGAACAACTGGAAGGTGAATTTGAAGGCATTGGAGTCAGTTTTAACGTGCTGGAGGATACCATATATATTATAAGGGCCATCTCCGGAGGTCCATCCGAGCGTGTCGGGATCATGGCCGGAGACCGGATTGTGAAAGTTGATGGTAAATCCGTGGCAGGTATCGGGATCACAACCAGAGATGTTCAGGGACTACTCAAAGGGAAAAAGGGGAGTTTGGTCGAAGTTTCAGTAAAGCGCAGAAACAGCCTGGAACTGCTAGATTTCTCCATTACAAGAGATAAGATCCCGGTGAATAGTCTGGATGCAGCTTATATGGTAAATAACAAAATTGGCTATGTAAAGTTGGCCCGCTTCTCTCATACCACCATAGACGAGTTTGAGCGTGCAATGAAATCCTTAAAACAACAGGGCATGGAAGATTTGATTCTGGATCTGTCTGGAAATGGGGGTGGCTGGCTCCCTGTAGCCGTGGAGCTTTCAGATCATTTCCTTTCGGGAAATAAGGAGATTGTACGTACCGAAGGATCCAAAGTACCGGACCGAAAATATCGGGCCAGAAGGTCTGGGCTTTTTGAAAAAGGGAATCTGGTGGTCATGATAGACGGTAATTCGGCTTCTGCCAGTGAAATCGTCAGCGGAGCCATACAGGACTGGGACCGGGGTGTGATTGTCGGAAGGCGTTCGTTTGGGAAAGGCCTGGTCCAACAGCCATTTATGCTGAATGATGGTTCATTGATCCGGCTCACAGTGGCCAGGTATTATACTCCCACCGGCAGGTTAATCCAAAAGTCCTATGAAAACGGATATGAGGAATATGCGCTGGATCAGATTAATCGTTATAACAATGGGGAGCTTAGCAGTGCAGATAGTATTGTTTTTCCTGAATCGCAGCAATACAAAACACTGACATTGAACCGGACTGTATATGGTGGAGGGGGAATTATGCCTGACTATTTTGTTTCTCTGGATACAACAGCCTACACCGACTACTATCGATCGTTGATCAGCAAAGGAATCTTCAACCGTTTTGTCCTTCAGTACGTGGATGATAACAGGAAGGGGCTGCAGAAGGAATATGCTGATTTTAAGTCCTTTAATAGCGGATATAAGGCTTCAAAGAAAGCTCTGGATAAGCTTGTCTCCTTTGCCAGTAGAGAGGGCCTTGAATTCAATGAAGCGGACTGGAGTTTTTCTGAAGCGCATATCTCTTTACTGTTTAAAAGTTATGTGGCCAGGGACCTGTTTGGGATGGAGTACTTTTTCGAGGTTTATAATTCCACCGATGAAGTTTTTATAAAAGCTGTTGAGATTCTGGATAATCCCTCTTTGCTTCATCAGAAACTGGCGAAAGTAGATTATTGATAATCCCTTCTAATGAGTAGACCTGAGAAATTTCATGCAAAGACACTGAAAGGTCTTGAACCTTTGCTGGCTGAAGAGTTAAAGACTCTTGGGGCGAGCCGGACAGAGATTGTAAACAGAGGTGTTAACTTCTATGGAGGGATGGCCCTGATGTATAGGGCGAACCTGGCTTCCAGGCTGGCTCTAAGGGTATTATTGCCCATTCTGCGTTTTGAAGCGGCAGACTCCGATACCTTATACAGACTGGTGAGAAGATTTGACTGGTCCAGGTACCTGGATAACCGAATGACCTTTGCCATTGACCCGGTGGTTCATTCCCCACATTTCAATAATAGCCAGTATGTCGCCCAGAAAGTAAAAGATGCCATTGTGGACCGATTCAGAGATGCAACCAATCTGAGACCCTCCGTAAACCGGGAGCAGCCCGACCTGCTTATTAATGTGCATATTTCGGGAAAATGGGTAACTATTTCCCTGGATAGCTCAGGTGGTTCCCTTCACAGGCGTGGATACCGGACAGGACACGGGTATTTTGAGGCTCCCCTCAATGAAGTGCTGGCTGCAGGGATGGTAATGATTTCAGGGTGGGACGCCAAGACTCCTTTTCTGGACCCCATGTGTGGTTCCGGAACCCTGGCCATAGAGGCTGCTTTGATTGCCGCAAACATTCCACCGGGGATCTTCAGGAAACAGTATGGTTTTGAAAACTGGAAAGATTTTGACAGGGATCTCATGGAGCATGTGGCTCAAAAACTGTCAGACGAACGAGAAGTAAGTGTCCCGATTATTGCACGGGACATAGATCCTGAGGCAGTTGAGCTTACCCGTCGCCAGGTGAAGCAGATGGATTTGCAAAACATCATTACCGTGGAACAGGGGGATCTGGCCGATGCGGAAGCAATGGAGGGAATCACCCTGATTATGAATCCGCCCTACGGAGAACGAATGAAGCCGGATGATATAGAGACGCTTTACAGTACAATCGGAACTACTTTAAAACATAGATTTCCCGGTTCTGAAGCCTGGATTCTTTCATCAAGCAAGAAGGCTCTTGGCAGGGTTGGACTTAAACCAAGCACCAGGCGTGTCCTCTATAATGGCTCCCTGGAGTGCTCCTATGTGAACTATCGTACCTTTTTAGGCAAGATGAAGGATCATAAAGCACAATCTGCATAATTAAAAAAAATGCGAATTTGAAGAGTTTCATTACCAGAAGAGGGTTTTTTTTTCTATATTAGTTAACGAAACTTTTTTTATATTTGCTGATCAAATAGGTGAATAGCCTGTCAATAAAAAGAAGCCTAAATGAGCTTTGATATCAACGAGTATTACTCCAGACTGAATGGCGGAGATGTGCTAATGGCCTTCAAGGGGAGTATCTCAAGTGAGCTAATAAGCAATGTACTAGAGGTGGTTGAGTCCAGGATGGATGAGTACAGGGAAAGCTCAAAGATTCGCAAGAAGGTCTACAATGTACTTGTGGAAAGCCTCCAGAATCTTTATCATCATATCGAAGTTTTACCTGAGCCTATGCAAAAGGAGTTTGACGACAAATTCGGAATACTTGTTGTGAGCCGTCAGGATGCCAGGTATAAGATATCAACAGGCAACTTTATTGGCCAGGATAAGGTAGATGTACTTCGGAATAAGATTGATAAGATTAATTCCATGAGCAGGGATGAATTGAAGGATATGTACAAGTTCATCCTGAATCATCAAAGACTTTCGGAGAAAGGTGGTGGAGGACTTGGACTGGTTGATATCGCCCGCAAGACTGGTAATCAATTGGATTATACCTTTGAGAAATTTGATGATGCCTATTATTTTTTCAATCTCGATGTTTTCATCGATTTAGCTTAACAATAATAACTAATAAAAGACATAATATGGAAGCACTTTCGATTGATGGAACAGCAAAAACCCCAAGTGTAAAGTTTGATGGTCAGGAGGGTGTTATAGAAATTAAGGGAAGATCAATACCGGAGAACTCCATTGAGTTCTATAAGCCTCTTGTGGAGTGGCTGGAAAATTATAGCGGATCTCCCATGGACCTGACCCAGGTAAATGTTCAGCTGGAATATTTTAATACCAGCTCTTCAAAGTGCATCCTGGATGTATTTAAAAAGCTTGAAGTCATTCACAAAGGCAAAAGCGAAGTAATCATAAACTGGTATTACGAGGAAGATGATGAGGATATGCTGGAGGCTGGAGAGGATTATGAATCAATCATCAGAGTTCCTTTCAAAATGATTGAGATTGTTGAGTAGCAGGCTCCCGTCAATACAATGCATTGAAAAGAGGCTATCCTGAAGGGTGGCCTCTTTCTTTTACACTTATTATGAGTTCTTTTGGGTGCTTTGCTCGATGTAGTCGAGGAATTTCTTGAATACTCTGAAGTAGAGCAGAATATATAGTATAAGTGTCATGAACCAGATGACCATTACATTGACCCACAGGGTAGGAACAAAAGTACCTGCAATCATCTTACGAGGTGCGTAAAAATGAGCCTTAATAAATTTGTTGGTCGGATCCTGGTAGATGGGATCTCTTAACTGGATTAGATCGCCGTTATCTTCGGTGAAATATTCAAAGGTCTTCTTATTGGTCACAAACTCATCAAGGGTCTTATTAGCATGCTTGCGTTTCAGTTCCTGAAGTTTATCCAGGTCAAAGGAAAGCGTGGTTTCGTCGATCTTGTTAACTGCAGCCTTGTAGGTTTTAAGGTAGAAATCTTTCAGGGCATCGAGATATTTTTCTGTATAAGCCAGGATTTCCGGGTTAATCAATTCAGGGCTAAGTTGATCCAGGTACTTCATGGTGAAAGTAGGGGTAGCTTCCAGGTACTCATGCATGATCATGCGCTCACTATGTTCATCTGTGATCTCTCTTTGAATAGTGAGCAGGTTGTATGCTATCTTTTCGGCCGCCTCCGGATTCTCCAGATTAGCTTCTACAAAAGTCAGTTTATTACTAAGCTCCTTAAGGTAGAAATTGGTTTTCAGGCTTGAATTGCTTCTCAGTTTGTCCCAATTATAATAGATTTTCTGGTAATCATTGTTCATGAACTGATAAGTGGCTAATCCTTCATAGGCCCACCGTGCAGCAATGATCTCTCCATAAAAGGGTATTCTTTTAGGAGATGAAATCTGCGGGTTGAGATTCTCAAACTTTACGATAACCCCGCTTAGAATAATCTGCGGGATGACCAGGAAGGGGATGAGGATATAAATGGTCACTACGGTTTTGAAGCTGTCCGATATCAAAAGCCCCATCACATTGGACATAGCCCACGCTGAGAAGAGTACCAGCCAGTACTCAAAATACATACCATTTATTCCCATCACTGTATTTCCAATGATCACAAAGGTAAGGGCCTGTATTGCTGCTAAGATGAACAGGACCATCACTTTTGAAAGCAGGTAGCCCGACCAGCTCAGATTTAGGAATGCTTCTCGCTTCAGAATCTTCCGGTCCTTGATGATCTCTTCTGCACTTACGGTAAGACCCATAAAAATGGCAACGATTACCGACATGAATATATAGACAGGAAGGTTTTTATTTTCAAATAGGTTATATCCAAACTCATAGGATATATCGGTGTCGAAATAGCGTACAATAAAGGCTAGAAGGAAGGCGAGCAGGGGAGCCTCAAGGAAATTGACCACCAGGTATTGTGTATCGCTCAGTTTTTTCAGTATGTCCCTCTTTAGGAAGACACTGAATTGTTTCAATTTACCTGGTATCCTGAAAGAATTCTCCGGAAGTTCCTTTTTGGTAGCTTGCTCTTGTTCAGTCTCTTTATATTGTTCCCTGAAATGCTCACTCCATTCTTTTGGAGAGATTCTCCGTGTATGCGTGAGTTTTCCAAATTCATCCAGAACGCTGGTCTCAATAATGTTAAAGACCTGTTCAGGATTTACATTACCACAGGTTGGGCATTCACTTTCATTCCAGTTGGCTGCCTGCACTTTCGATTTGAAGTACATGATCGAATCAATAGGATTCCCGTTGTAAATAAGGAATCCGCCTGTATCAAGAATCAACAACCTGTCAAACATTTTAAAAATGTCGGAGGAAGGCTGGTGGATCACCACAAAAACCAGTTTGCCTTTAAAGGTAAGTTCCTTGAGTAGGTCCAGAATATTCTCACTGTCACGGCTCGACAATCCTGATGTGGGTTCATCCAAAAATAGCACCGCTGGTTCCCGTATTAGCTCCAGGGCAATATTGAGCCTCTTTCGTTGTCCGCCACTAATCATTTTATTCAGGGGAGTTCCAACCTGGATATCCCTGGTCTCGAAAAGCCCCAGGTTTGTCAATACACGGTGAACCGTCTCAACCAGTTGCTCCTCGTTAAAGTCTTCGAAGCAGAGTTTTGCATTGTAATAAAGATTCTGATAGACCGTGAGCTCTTCGATAAGCAGGTCGTCCTGGGACACAAAGCCTATGATTCCCTTAATGCTGGAATCTCCGCTATGGATATTCGTTCCATTGATAAGTACTTCACCTTCCGATGGAACAGAGGCCCCATTCAAAACATTGAGAAGTGTGGACTTCCCGGCACCGCTGGATCCCATGATTCCCACCAGGCGTCCAGATTGTTCGATGAAACTTAACTCATGAAGACCGATGTCCCCGGATTTAAACCGGTAGTTGATTTTCTTGGCTTCAAAAACAATTTTGGATTTCACCATATCCCCCACAAAAAGAGATACCACATCGCTGTAGTAGACAGGAGCGATCAGCTGATTTCGTAGAGATGAACCCGTATTGAGCGGATAGGTTTTATAGGGCTCCAGCAGCTGTCCGTTC
>PVMS01123266.1_pt1 | contig 10740 bp, 15 predicted proteins | sample 1853461 | NCBI WGS metagenome assembly PVMS01 (sample SAMN08582032, study PRJNA380276) | Marine sediment metagenome, whole genome shotgun sequencing project. | isolation source: ocean sediment barecode stripped | collected 2017
CGAGGGCAGGCTGATAAACCTGGCGGCTGCCGAAGGCCACCCGGCCAGCGTCATGGATATGAGCTTCGCCAACCAGGCACTATGCCTTGAATACATCGTTAAAAACAGGCAACAGCTTGAAGCCAAAGTTTACGGCGTGCCTGAAGCCATTGATAAACAGATAGCCCGTCTTAAACTTGAATCTATGGGTGTCAAGATTGACAGCCTGACAGCGGAACAGGAACAATACCTGAATAGCTGGCAGGAGGGAACATAGAAAGGAACATTGATGACTAACTGCTTTGAAAGCTCACCCAACTTTATGATAACTTCGGAATCGGTTACCGAAGGCCACCCGGACAAGATGTGCGACCAGATATCGGATGCCATTCTGGATTCCATCCTTGAACAAGACCCTTACGGCAGGGTAGCCTGCGAGGTAGCCACCACCACCGGTATGGTGATAGTACTGGGTGAGATCAGCACTAAATGTTATATTGAAATCCCCCGCATCGTACGCAATACGGTGCGTGAAATCGGTTATATAAAACCCGAATACGGCTTTGACTACCAGTCCTGCGGGGTAATGGTTTCCATAAACGAGCAATCCAGTGATATTGATATGGGAGTCAGCCACTCTGCCGAGGCTAAAACAATCCCCGGCACCGATGACTTTAATAAAACCGGTGCCGGTGACCAGGGAATGATGGTCGGTTTCGCCTGTAACGAAACTCCAGAGCTTATGCCCCTGCCCATTTCCCTGTCTCATAAACTGTGCCGCCGCCTGGCTCAGGTGAGGAAGGATAAAACCCTGCCCTACCTCCGCCCCGACGGTAAATCGCAGGTTACAATGGAATATCAGAGCGGTAAACCGAAAAGGGTGGATAACGTGGTTATAGGCGCTCAGCACAATGCCAATATCAGCCACGAGCAGATTGAAAAGGATATAATAGAAAATGTCATAAAAGTAACCATTCCACCTGAACTTATCGACGACGATACCAGATATTATATCAATGCCACCGGCCGTTTCGTTATCGGCGGTCCGGTGTCCGATACCGGCTTCACCGGGCGTAAGATTCTGGTCGATACTTACGGCGGCATCGCCCGCCACGGTGGTGGCGCTTTTTCAGGCAAGGATCCGACAAAGGTCGACCGCTCTGCGGCTTATATGGCGCGTTATATCGCCAAAAACATCGTTGCCGCCGGCCTCGCCGACAGGATGGAAATACAGATTGCTTATGTCATCGGCGTTGCCCACCCTCTTTCTGTCTCCGTAGAGGCCTTTGGTACGGGCAAAGTGGATACCCAGCTTATTAAGGCGCTGATTAAAAAGCACTTTGATCTGCGGCCGGCAGCCATTATCAAAACGCTTGACCTCCGCCGCCCAATATACAAACAGACGGCTGCCTATGGCCACTTCGGCCGAACCGACATCGACCTCCCCTGGGAGAAAACGGATATGGCTGATATTTTAAGAAAAGAGGCGGGGCTTTAGGTATATTATAAAGATGGGGAGTTTGAGGGGAGAAGCCCCTCATATAATCTTCCCCTTCCCCTTGCTAAGGGGAAGGGGATACAGGGGATAGGGTTGAAAGATAATCCTATAAAATTCGGTACCGACGGCTGGCGAGGCATCATCGCCGATGACTTCACCTTTGATAATGTGCGCATCTGCGCCCAGGCGGTAGCCGATTATCTCAATAATTCGGGGCTGGCGGAGCGCGGGCTGGTTATCGGCTATGACACCCGCTTTGCCTCTGAGGATTTCGCCAGGGTAACGGCTGAGGTAATCTGCGGCAACGGCATAAAAGTATATTTATGCACCAAAGCCACACCAACGCCTGTTATCAGCTATGGTGTACTGGTAAAGAAAGCCGGCGGGGCGGTGGTTATCACCGCCAGCCACAATCCGCCGCAATGGAACGGATTTAAATACAAATCTGAGGACGGCGCCAGCGCCCCGACCGAAGTTATCGCCGAGATAGAAAAACACATAGCTTCCATTATTAAAAACGGCAATATAAAACGATTATCACTGGCAGAAGCCGATAAACAGGGCTTAATTGAATATATTGACCTTGCACCTCCTTACCAAAAGCATATCAATAAATTTATAAACCCTGATGAACCGGGCAAAGGTAAGCTCAAGATAGTGGTCGACTCCATGTATGGCGCCGGTGCCGGCTACTTCAAGATGCTGCTGGCAAACAGCAGCCATCAGATTATAGAGATTAACCATAATCGGAATCCCTCTTTCCCGGATATGAAACAGCCGGAGCCTATTGCCGTTAACCTTCATAAACTATCAGCCAGGGTTAAGGAGGAAGGGGCTGACATCGGCATAGCCACCGACGGTGATGCCGACCGCCTCGGTGTCATAGACGAAAAAGGTAATTTCCTCACCCAGCTCCAGGTTTTTGCCCTGCTGGCCCTTTACCTGCTGGAGGTACGCCAACAGCATGGTGCCATCGTGAAAACGATAACCGCTACCAGCATGCTTGACCAGCTGGGGGAAATATACAATGCGCCTGTCTATGAAACATCGATTGGTTTCAAGTATGTCGCTCCCGTAATGCTCAGGGAGAATGCGCTCATCGGCGGGGAGGAGAGCGGCGGCTATGGTTTCCGCGGGCATGTACCGGAGCGAGACGCACTGTTAGCCGGTCTTTATTTTCTTGACCTCGTCTTAAAAACCGGCAAGACGCCGTCGCAGCTGCTGGCTTACCTTTACGACAAGGTAGGACCTCACCACTACAACCGTATGGATATTGAATTCCCCGAAGAGCAGCGGGGTATAATTAACAGCCGCGTCAGCGGCAGCTCCCCTGAGTCGCTTGATGGAACAAAGGTGGTCAAGAAAGATACCTTCGACGGCTTTCGCTTTACCCTTGCCGATACCTCCTGGCTGCTTATCCGTTTTTCCGGCACCGAGCCTTTACTGCGCATCTATGCTGAAAGTAACAGCCCTGCCCGTGTCGAACGTCTGCTTAAAACAGGCAGAGAGCTGGCAGGAGTATAAGCTATGATTAACCTTGATAACCCGCAGGTTTACAAGCAATATGACCCTCAGGATATGTTAACCCATATTCATAACGTACCGGAGTTATGCCGTCAGGCATGGCAGATGGCAACTTCCTTTGCACTCCCTCCGGATTATTCCCGGATCAATAAGGTGGTCGTGCTGGGTATGGGCGGCTCGGCTATCGGCGGCGATCTTGTCGCCAGCCTCGTAGCAGCCGAAGCCAACCTACCCATCTTCGTCCAAAGAGGCTACGATTTACCGGCTTTTGTTGACGATGAAACCCTTATCATTGCTTCCAGCTATTCAGGGATGACCGAGGAAACACTATCGGCTTTCAGGCAAGCCCTGAATACAAATTCAAAGAAACTGGTCATTACCACCGGCGGCAAAATAAAGGAACTGGCTCAGGAAAAAGGTATTCCCGTTTTCAGTTTCAACTACAAAGCCCAGCCCCGCGCCGCCCTGCCTTTCAGCTTTTTACCGATTCTAAACTTTATACAGAGGTTAGGTTTCGTAAACGATAAATCAGCCGACTTCAGTGAAATGGTAGATGTACTGGAACAGCTATCACGTGAAATAAATGAGTCCATACCTTTTTCCCGCAACAGGGCAAAACAACTGGCGCAAGAATTGTATGGTAAACTGGCGGTGATATACGGCGCCGGTATAACCACCGAAGTTGCCCACCGCTGGAAGACCCAGATCAACGAGAACAGTAAAGCCTGGTCTTTTCATGAGGCTTTCTCCGAACTGAACCATAATGCCGTTGTCGGCTACCAGTTCCCGTCGGAACTAGCCTCCAAAATACTGGTAGTGATGCTGCAATCAAGCCATCTACCACCGCCGATTCTTCGCCGCTACCGCATAACCTCCCAGATACTTGAAAAGGCTGATGTTAGCTTCAGTTTGATAGAAGGGTCAGGCAAAAGCCCGTTAGCTCAGATTATGAACCTGGTGCTGTTTGGTGACTATGTCAGCTATTATCTGGCGATTCTCAACAAAACAGATCCTACCCCGGTAGAGACTATAGATTTTCTGAAGGATGAACTGGGCAAAGGATAAAAATGTTGTCCAGGAGAATAACATTATCAAGTATAACGGCTATTATTGTATTAACATTGGTTTGTGGAGCCTGTACGCCGGTTGATGAACCGTGGGAAACTACTACCTCCGACATTCCAGAGATAACGAAGCTTATACTATCCGACGCCCTCATAAGAAATTGCGAGCGTTCCGAATCCGCACGTGACTTCAGCAATTCCGGCCTGGCTGTTGGGGAAACGGCTGTTGATTTTACGTTACAGGATAGCCATGGGAATATAATAAGTTTGTCAGACTTACTCGCTGAGAAACCTGTAGTGATGGTTTTTGGCTCTTTCACCTGACCGCCATTCCGGCGGTGGTGCGCCGCTAATGATATCCTGGCTAATAAATACGGCGAACAGGTGCATTTCGTAATTATCTATACCAGGGAAGCGCATGCGGTAGATACAGGCAGAACAGGTTCATACAGCCGTGATGATGAAGGTAATCCTGTTTACGAGCCCCAAACCTATGAAGAACGCCTGGAACTTGCAATCAAGACAATCGCCGCAGAGGGGATAACGGTGCCGGTTCTGGTGGATGAGATGGATAATCCTCTCTGGTGCACATATGGACCGGCTCCGAATAACGCCTACCTGATAGGAACCGATGGCAGGATAGTTACCAAGCAAGGCTGGTATAACCCAAGTGAAATGGAATCAGCTATACTGGCGTATCTTGGTAACAACTAGGCTACCATTACTAAAGGTCTCTAAATAAACCCTTAACTTTAACGCTTGGTATACTGTGGTGCTTTGCGGGCGCGTTTCAGGCCGGGTTTCTGTCTCTCTTTAACCCGCGGGTCACGTGTAAGCAGCCCTTCCTTGCGCAGCAAAACCCTGAAACTCTCTTTTTCCTGCAGTAGAGCGCGGGCAATTCCGTGAGTAATGGCTCCGCATTGCCCTGATACGCCGCCACCAGCAATTTTGATTATGGCATCATATTTACCGACGGTATCGGTTGCCAGCATTGGTTTCATTATCAACTGGCGGTGCAGGATGCGGTTAAACCTTTCCTCATAGGGCATGCCATTCACCATAATGGCGCCACTACCCGGCATTAACCTTACCTGGGCAACCGCTTCCTTGCGCTTACCTGTCCCGTGAGAATAACCCTTCTTTTTCAATACTCCCTCGCAAACTTCTTATCGAATTATTTATCTTTTCCCGTCTGAGCCGTATGAGGATGAGAATCTCCGGCATATACCTTCAGTTTTTTTATCATACTGTTGCCCAGACGATTTTTGGGCAGCATTCCTTTGACGGCATGCTCGATCACCTGCTCCGGTTTCTTTTTTAGCATCTCTTCCAGAGTAACGCTTTTCAAGTTACCAGGGTAGCCTGAATGCCGGTAGTAGAGCTTTTCTTTCTCTTTATTGCCGCTTGTATGAACCTTTCTGGCATTGATAACAACGACAAAGTCTCCGGTGTCCAGATGACGGCTGAATATTGGTTTATGTTTGCCCATAAGCAGTTTGGCAACTTCCGTTACCATCCGCCCCAGGATCTTTCCATCGGCATCAATAATATGCCAGTCTCTCTTTATCTCAGAAGCTTTAACACTATAGGTTTTCAATATCATATTCCTCAAGTTTTTTCTTATAGTTTATCTTGACCAGAAAAAGTCCGCTTGCAGGTGCCGCCGGCCCCGCCAGACCGATTTTCCTTGTTTCCATTATACTACGGAACTCGTTTACAGTCATTCTGCCCAATCCTACCCGTATAAGAGCACCGACGGTATTGCGCACCTGGTGAGGCAGGAAAGAACCGGCTATTATTTCAAAAATAACCATTTCCCCTTCCCTGTTAACCTCTGACTTATAGACCCGGCGCCTGGTACTTTTTAATTCTACTCCCAGATTGCTGGCAAACGAGGCTAAATCATGCTCGCCAATGAGCATTTTAGCCGCCAGGTTCATAGCTTCAATATCCAGTTCGCCGCTTACCTGATGCGAATAGCCATCCCATAACGGAGAGCGTGTCGTTCTATTCATAATATAGTATTTGTATTCACGGCTGGTAGCCTGTCTCCTTACATTGAAGGTTTCGCCGGTCCTGTAAGCCGCTTTTACGGCAATATCATCCGGTAGATAGTAATTCAAGCCGCTTACAAATGCCCGTCTTGCCAGCGATGACCCTGTCCTGAAGCTAACTACCTGCCCACGGGCATGAACGCCCGTATCGGTGCGGCTGGCGGTTATTACCCGTATGCTGTCACCGGTAAGTTTTTTCAGCGCTTTCTCCATCTCGCCCTGTATGGTGGGTAGATTCTGCTGCAGTTGAAAGCCGTGATATCTGCTGCCATCGTATTCCAATAGCAGCACAACCCTGGTAGCGTTTTCCACCGGCGTAGGAATTTCAATATCTCCATCCGAGGACATCTTTCTTTTGTCTGAAGATATATCCCGTATTGTTTTGACTCCGGTCAATACCATTACGCCATCAGCTCCAGTTTAACCATGCTTGCCCCATCCCCCAACCTGCGGCCCAGTTTTGTGATGCGGGTGTAACCACCGGGACGCTCGACATATCTTTTCGCAAGGTCGTTAAAAATCTTATCAACCACCTTTTTATCATAGATGAAGGCTAACAATTGACGCCGTGCATCAAGCCCGCCGTTTTTGCCCAGTGTAATCATCTTTTCGGCTATGCCGCGTATTTCCTTGGCTTTTGCTTCGGTCGTCTTTATTTTTTCATAGGCAAGGAGCTCTGTTACCAGATTACGGAACAGGGCTTTCCTGTGACCTGTAGATCTGCTCAAACTCCTGCCGGCTACTTTATGTCTCATGTTTCATTACCACCATAATAGATAATATACCTGCTGCAATTCCGGGTATTGCTTTAGTCTTCTGCACCCGGTTCTTCATCCTTCTCGTCAGTTTTCTTGTTTTTGGCCTTATTTTCCGGCTGGCTCTTACTCTCACTTAAACCGGGAGTAAAAGACAATCCCAGTGCCTCAAGCTTTTCATCTATTTCTTTCTTAGATTTTTGCCCGAAATTCCGCAGCGCCATTAAATCATTTATATCAGTGCTTATAAGCTCGCCAACCGTATTGATACCGCTGCGTCTCAGACAATTCATAGCTCTAACCGAAAGGTTCAACTGCTCTACCGGCATATTGTACACATCATCGGAGATAGTTGCACGCAATGCCTCCTTCTCCTCTGCTATCTGAGAAACCCGGCTGAAATCAACAAACGGCATTATCTGTTCAATCAGTATACTGGCACCATTGCTTATGGCATCCACCGGAGCTATGGTGCCGTTTGTCCACACCTCCAGATATAAACGCTCCCGGCTGGTCTCCCGCCCGGCATGCGCCGAGTCAACCGTAAAATTAACCTTTCGCACCGGCGCAAAGATGGCATCCACCGGGATTGCGCCTGCCATCAGATTTTCTCCTGATTCCGCAGGTTTATAGCCCATCCCCATCTCAACATCAAACTCCATATTTAATTCGGTTTTAGCAGAATCCAGCGTCATCAGATAGAGCTCAGGATTGACAATTTCAAAATCAATCGATGGTTTGATGTCAGCACCGTGAATTTCACCGGCATCCATCTTCTGCAGTTCCAGTACGCCTGACCTGCCGGAGAGAGATTTTATATTTAACGCCTTTATATTAAGCATAATTTCAATGACATCTTCCTTAACGCCGGGAATTGTGGTGAATTCGTGCTGAATGCCTTCAATTCGCATTCTTGTTATTGCAGCACCGGTTAGATAACTGAGTAATATACGCCTCATAGCATTACCGATAGTAGTCCCGAACCCCTTCTCCAGCGGCTCAACGATAAAACGTCCGTAATTATCACTACTATCAATACACTCTATATTTGGTATCGCTAGGCTAGACAATGCGACCTCCTTATAAACTACCGCGAATAGTGTTCGACAACAGAGGCAACATCATATTTTATCTCAACATCGTCCGGAGTGGGCAGAGATAAAACTTTTCCAATAAGCTTCTGCTTATCCAGGCTCAGCCAGCCCGCCACAGCCTGCCCGCCGATACTCTGAAGCCTCTGTTTATAGTATTCGCTCTTTGTACTTCTTTCGCGCCAGGTGATTGTATCACCTTCTTTTACCAGACATGAAGGGATATCAGTTTTGAATTCGTTTAGTATTATATGCCCGTGCTGAACCAGCTGGCGCGCCTGGGCGCGTGAATCAGCGAAGCCCAGCCTGTAAATGACATTATCAAGCCGCCTTTCCAGCAAAACCAATAAGTTTTCTCCGGTAATACCCGGCTGTCTCCCTGCTTCTGCAAAAAAGCGCCTGAATTGCTTTTCAAGCATGCCATAGCTATGACGTACTTTTTGCTTCTCCCTGAGCTGCAAACCACGGTCGGAAATACGGCGACGGCGTCCCAGCTGTGGTCCCGGCGGTTTGGGGCGCTTATCAAGCGTGCACTTGGTGATGCATTTATCACCCTTTAGCATTAGCTTCTCACCGCTGCGGCGGCATAACCGGCAAACTGCTGCTGTATATCTTGCCATACTTTCTCCTACACCCGCCTTCTTTTAGGTGGACGGCAACCATTATGTGGAATAGGCGTTACATCTCTTATACTTGTAATGTAAAGCCCCGAACTCTGAAGGGCACGAATGGCAGCCTCACGGCCGCTACCGGGACCCTTAACAATCACCTCTATCTGTTTTAACCCGTGTTCCATCGCTTTGCGGGCGGCACTGCTTGCCGCCATCTGTGCGGCATATGGCGTGCTCTTGCGCGACCCCTTAAAACCAACCGTCCCCGAGCTTGACCAAGCAATGACATTGCCATTGGGATCGGTCAGGGTAACTATAGTATTGTTAAAGGTTGCCTGAATACAGGCCCTGCCCTCAGGAACCGACTTACGTTCCCGTTTTCTTGATTTTGTCTTTTTTTTCTGTGGCATTTACTACTCCCGTCTCTTACTTCTTAGCCATACCGCGTCTCTGTCCTCTGCCAGCTACCGTCTTGCGTGTACCACGCTTGGTGCGTGCATTCGTCCGCGTCCTCTGTCCTCTTGACGGTAAACTACGGCGGTGCCTTAAACCACGATAGCTGCCTATATCAATGAGGCGTTTTATATTTATGTCTACTTCTCTGCGAAGCTCGCCCTCAATTCTATACCCTTTATCAATAAGCTCACGAATGCGGTTGACTTCTTCTTCCGTCAGCTTTGATACTTTCGTCTCGGGCTTAATGCCTGCCTGCTCCAGCAACCTATGACTTCTAGTACGTCCAACGCCATATATATACTGCAGTGAAACCCAGACCTGCTTTTCTTTCGGAATATCTACTCCGGCAATACGCGCCATTCCAGCCTCCTAAAGAACATAGAGCTAACCTTGCCTCTGTTTATGTTTCGGATTAGGGCAGAGAATTCTGACCACCCCGTGCCGTTTGACAACTTTGCATTTGTCACACATTTTTTTAACCGATGCCCTAACCTTCATTATAGTTATCTCTTTCCCAACTGGCTATTTAAAGCGATAGGTAATCCTGCCACGACCAAGGTCATAAGGTGATAATTCCACCAGTACCTTGTCACCGGGTAAAACCCTTATATAGTGTACCCTTATTTTACCCGAAATATGAGCCAGCACTTTGTGTCCGTTGGCTAACTCAACGCGAAAGGTAGCATTGGGCAAAGCCTCAACTACCGTTCCCTCAACCTCAATAGCTTCTTTTTTTGACATAATAATTTCTCTTATACAGCAGTAAGCACCTCTGGCTTACTGTCAGTTATAGCAATTGTATGCTCAAAGTGCGCCGAAAGGCTGCCGTCTGCAGTAGATACAGCCCATCCGTCGCTGCCGACCCGGGTACGCCAGTCGCCGATATTCACCATCGGTTCCAGAGCAAGTGTCATACCCTTTCTCATCTCCGGGCCCTCCCCTGGTCTGCCAAAATTCGGTATCTGGGGCTCTTCATGCATCTGCCTTCCGATACCGTGTCCGGTATATTCGCGCACTACCGAATAACCCCTTGATTCGGCATAATGCTGAATAGCTACAGATATATCTCCCAGCCTGACTCCACTACGGGCAGCAGCAATACCAGCTTCCAAGGCACCTTCGCTAGCTTCCACCAGCCTTCTTGCCTGCGAGCTGCCGTTACCCATTATTACCGATATAGCGGCATCACCTTGGAAACCGTCATATATCGCTCCCAGGTCAAGTGAGACAATATCACCCTCTTTTATAATCCGCTCTCCGGGTATGCCGTGAACTATCTCATCGTTTATGGATACGCACAAGTTCGCCGGAAAACCCCGATAGCCCTTAAAGAAGGGCTGGCTCCCATTCTTTTCAATTCTCTGGCGGCAATGCCATCCAGTTCTTTCGTCTTCATTCCCACTCTCAGTTCTTTTTTCAGCACCTCAAGCACTGAAGCTACAATCCGACCGGCCTGCCGCATGGTGGCAATCTCGCGCTCGGATTTTACTATTATACTCATTTATTAATAAACTCACGCTCTCGGAGGACGCTTAGTATTCTTCCGGTAATAACCTCCACGCTGCCCTCTCCGTCAATTTCCAGCAGCTTGTCCTGCTGCCGATAGTATTCGATAACTGGCATCGTATCCCTAAAATAGACATTCACCCTTTTTTTTTTTATCGTTTCTTTATTATCATCGGCTCTCTGGTAGAGTTCACCACCACAA
>PVMS01106802.1_pt1 | contig 10739 bp, 8 predicted proteins | sample 1853461 | NCBI WGS metagenome assembly PVMS01 (sample SAMN08582032, study PRJNA380276) | Marine sediment metagenome, whole genome shotgun sequencing project. | isolation source: ocean sediment barecode stripped | collected 2017
GCAGAGATAGATCCTTTTCGTGATTGAAGCGAGGAATAGACCATTTCCTCAACCTTACTGCGTTCTGAAGGCTCATCTGTTCCCACTGATATGAAAATATGGATATTGCCGTCGCCCAGATGGCCCATAACAAGAAAACGGCAATTCGGCCATTGAGCCGTGATTTTTCCCCGGACTTCCTCTACATAGCTTTCCATCTCCCCAATTGCCAAGCTGACATCAAAGGCAAAGAGCGGCTGCAGAGAAGGAAGCACCTCAACATTTTCCCGGATAGCCCACAAATCATCACGCTCAGTCCCGGACTTTGCGACCACAGCGTCTAAAACCAGACCATTGGTTAAGGCATCGGTTAAAACCTGCTCAAACCGGGCTGCATCCGACGCCTGCTCTGATCCTGTTGCTTCAATAAGCACATAGTAAGGATGCTCCCACCCTAACGGCACCTGTGTTTTGCCCGGAGCAGGACTGACGATTCGGTAAAAACTGTTCCACATTACCTCAAACGCGCTGAGGTTACCGCCAAGAGAATGATCCATAGTTTTGAGCAGCCGGACCAGACTATTAAAATTACTCACCGCAGCCAGGGCAGTGTTTCGGGTATGCATCAGCGGCCGTAGTCTGAGTACTGCCCGAGTAATGATACCGAGTGTACCTTCACTACCGATAAAAAACTGTTTTATGTCATAGCCGGCATTGTTTTTAATTGATTTGCCCAGTGAAGAAACAATGGTTCCGTCTGCAAGCACTGCTTCAATTCCAAGAATTTGTTCACGGGTCATTCCGTAACGGATAACCCTGTTGCCACCGGCATTGGTTGCAATGATACCGCCAATGGTTGCGCTACCGCGAACCGTAAAGTCAACTGCAAACATAAGCCCGGAAGCTTCTGCTTCTTCCTGAACAGTCTGTAAGGGAATGCCGGCCTGAACAATCATAGAACGGTTGGCCTCATCCAGCTCTTCAATATTGGTCATGCGTTCAAGTGACAGCACAATTTCATTTGGTTTTGCCAAGCTGCCGCCAACAACACTTGTTTGACCGCCTTGAGGAACAACTGGCTGACCCGCCTTATGGCAAATACGCAAAGCTGCTGAAACCTCGTCTGTGGTTCTGGGACAAACAATCGCAGCTGCTTCACAGGACCCTCCGGCCCAGGTTGCCTGCCGTGCAACAACTTCCTCACCCAGCAGCACCCCCCGGCTGTCTAACACCTTTTGGAGTTCAACGATAACACTGTTCATAGGTTCAGACATTTATGCGCCTATTACTGTTCGACAATTTTTTTCAGCTTCTGTAACTCTTTTGCTGGCTGTGGAAGTTTTGTTCCCATCTTGAGTGCGTGACTCTCAAGCATGGCATTAAACAATGAAAATTGAGGAGCAAGCCTGGAAAACACAACTTCTTCAAAAAGCTGCTCTCCCAGTTCTGTAAGATAATAATATTTCCTTTTGGCACCCACATTTGATTTTTGCATATAGCTGTCAACAATTCCTTTTTCCTGCATTTTTCTAAAATTCTGATAGATAATATTTTGCCTCATTCGGTATTCCTCTTTTTCCAGGCTTGCCATCTTTTTCTGGACCTCAAGAGGGTAATGGGGCCTAATTTTAAGAAAAAAGAGTATTACATAGGGGAGCAGCGCCCTTTTAAGGTCAATGTTAAGTTGTTGGATCTGTTTTTTTATAACTTTTTCTTGTGTCTGTTTGCTTATTTTTCCCCTTGGTTTCCTGTCCGTCATGAATAGTGTCTCCTTTGATGAGATTTTGATAGTGTTTTTTGGCAAAAGTAAATAGTTGATTCTATTTTACCGGCAAATCATTGTTGTTGGAAACCCGGCCCTGATACAGTCTTTAAAAACCGCCTCAAGAGGAGTTGCCTGCATTGTTTGAAGTTTTTTAAAGATATCCGGCCTCTCTTGAGCAACTGCAGGCATAATTTCTGCCATAGCTTCACCCACTATCCGGGGGGTTTCATATGGATCAAGAAAGCCCTTGAGTGTCCGGGTTATTTTACTGAAAAGAAAGTCCATGTCATCCGGTGTCAGACAGTACGGCATGACTACATTTTTAATAATATCCTGATAGTCATATTTATTAATAACTTCATCTCGCCACCAGTCAAGATAATCACGGACTCCTGCACGTGAAATGTCTCCCTCAATCAGGGCACAGGTAATGGAGTTTGCCGCTTTCCAACCGCTAATAAGAGCTCCGGACATTTCAGCTTCCATACACCATACCGCATCCGATACGAGCACAACCTGATCCTTGTACGGATTTTCAATGTGGGCGTACATACTTCCAACAATGGACAGATTACGTTTTTTTTCAGAATGTTTAAACCATGAACCAAATGGACCCTGTGAAGTAAATCTTTCAAAAGCACCTGCCAGATCTGCCTCCGGATGCATACAGCCAAGCATCACAAAATGTTCATCCGGAACTGAGCGAGGGGTCATCCAGATTCTCATGGGTGTTTTTTCATTGAGAAAAAACTGCATTAACGCGTATTTCTCCGGAGGCTCAACACCTATCATTTCATAGCCAAGTATTGTGGGCGTGCCAAAAAATTTTCTGTTTTCATTTAAGCCCAGAGTTTTGGCGATACGCGATGATCGTCCGTCAGCAGCAATAACAAAGGTCCCGGTAAAGGAAACCCCTTCGCTGGTCAACACGGTCACGCTTCCATTTTTCGTTCGGGTTCCAATTACATTGTATGGGTTAAACACATCAACTCCGCACTTTTGTGCTTCGCGTAAAAGACCCTGTAATAGTATTTCCTTGTGGTACACAGCGCTGATCCTGCCTTGCTCTCCTTTTTTCTCGTTTGCTGTATAGTCTCCTAGCTGAATCTTGTTGCCCTTGTTCGAAAAAATTGACCATGCATAAAAATCCTGGTGTGGCCCGTCATAATTAACAGAAAAACCATACCGGGGAAAGCTGAACCGTTTTTGTTCCGGGTTAAGCAAAACACGTTCTTCCAGATATTTTCCTGTAAGGGTTACCACCATCATGCTGCAGGCCCGGTTAATATCCGTAATAATATCTTTTCTTTCGATTAGCGCAACTTTTAGACCATTCTCACCGGCTGTTTTTGCTGCCATCAGCCCTGCGGGCCCGGCACCAACAATAACCACATCATATTTTTTAGCCATGAAACCTGTTTCCTCTCATCACATTTTATAACTGTTTTTGATTTAAAAACTATCCTGATGGCTCTTAGCAACACACCAACTGGCCGACAGTAACAGGCCGTTTTTAGTATTGACATGCTACAAAAGTGTGCTAGTATTACCACTAGACCATAATACTACCAGCTGGCAAAAAAAGTCAAGTAATTAACGCTCACAAAACAATTAAGAGTAACAGCTTTTAAAAAGGGGATTGGTATGGCTAAACTATTACGTGTAAACATGACTACTCGGAATTGCACCTATGAAGAACTTCCCCAGGAATTGAACAGGACCGGGGGCAGAGGTCTGACTTCCGGTGTTGTGGCGAAGGAAGTTTCTCCCATTTGTGATCCTCTGGGACAGGATAACAAACTTGTTATTGCACCTGGCCTGCTTTCAGGAACAGCCTGCCCTAATTCAGGCCGCATGTCTGTAGGAGCAAAAAGTCCTCTCACCGGAGGGATTAAGGAAAGCAATGTGGGCGGAAACAGCGCTAGTAAAATGGCCCGCATTGGTCTGGCAGCAGTAATTATTGAAGGGCAGGCTCAAGGGGATTCGATCTTTGTGCTTAGCTTAAAAAAAGATTCTGCTGAACTTGTCCCGGCAAACGAACTGAAAGGACTGGGCACCTATGCCCTGACAAAAACCCTTCTGGAACCCTTCAGCAAAAAACCATCCATAATGTGTATTGGCCCGGCAGGAGAAATGAAACTTTTGTCTGCCTCAATCCAGGTAACTGATCCGGACGGCCATCCAAGCAGAGCTGCAGGGAGAGGAGGCCTGGGAGCAGTAATGGGTTCAAAAGGAATCAAAGCAATCATTATTGATGACGCCAATGGAACTTCACCAAAGGCGGCTGACCCTGAAATGTTTCGGGCTGGTCAGAAAAAAGTTACCGAAGCACTCAGCAGCCATCCTATGACGGCTCAAGCAATGCCTGCTCTGGGGACTGCAATGGCTGTTGCCCCGATAAATGCGATCGGTGCTTTTCCTGCTTTAAACGCCCGGGTTGGAACTTATGAAAAATGGGAACAGATCAGCGGAGAAGCCCTGGCAGCGCTTATTTCAGAACGGAAGGGACAGACCACTCATGTGGGCTGCAGCAACTGTATCATACGTTGCTCCAATGTTTTTGTTGATAAACAAAAGAAGTATGTCACTTCAGGACTTGAGTATGAAACAATCTGGGCTATTGGTGGGATGTGCGATATCGCTGACTTTGACGCGATTGCCAGGTTCGATTTTCTCTGTGATGATGCAGGCGTTGATACCATGAATACGGGCTGTGCAATTGCCGTTGCCATGGAAGCAGGAGTAAGGGAATTCGGCGATGCTGACGGAGCATTGGCTCTGGTTGAAGAAATCAGCACCGGCTCAGAAACCGGAAAACTTATCGGTAACGGACCGGCCGCAGTTGGCAGAAAGTATGGAACAGAACGCGTGCCTGTTGTTAAAAATCAGTCTGTTTCCGCCTATGATCCGAGAGCAATTCAGGGCATGGGGGTAACCTACGCAACAAGCACCATGGGAGCAGACCATACTGCAGGATGGACTGTAGCCGCAAGTGTGGAAGCCCTGGGCGGTACTCTTGATCCGCTTTCTCCGGAAGGGCAGGTTGAGTGTTCGCGTGAGATTCAAATTCAGACTGCAGCAGCCGACTGTACCGGCATGTGCCAATTTAGCGGTCTTCCGTTAAGTACCATTCCGGAAGGAGGAGAAGGCCTTTTTGAGATGATCAGTGCTACACTGGGTACACCAATGGGTCCTGATGACATGACAGTAATGGGCAAACAGGTTTTATGTATTGAAAGAAAGTTTAACCTGGAAGCAGGGCTGACAAAAGATGATGACCGTTTGCCGGAATTCTATTACAAGGAACCGCTGCCTCCCCATAATAAGACCTTCCTTGTAAAGGATAGTGATTTAGATGAGCTTTTTAATTTCTAAAAGGTACTGGCATTCATTATTAAACTGTTGATATTCTTATAAAAAGTTAGAAACAAGACAACATTTTAAAAACGCTTCAGCTGGAAAGTGCTCCAATCTGAAAGATTGAGGCGTGCTTAGTGGTAAACAGCAAACCAGCAGATGGGTTTTTATCGGAATTGTCAAAAACTAATAAATGAGGAGAAATTTATGAAAGTTACGGCAATCATCGGAAGCCCGCGAAAAGGGGGCAATACTGAAACCCTTGTCAATAGCGTTATAGAAGGGTGTAAAAGCACAGGAGAGGTAGAAGCTGTCAAAATATCTCTGCTTGACAAAAAAATAGAGTTTTGTAAAGGCTGTATGACTTGCTGTTATCCGCCGCCTGGAACCGGAAAATGTGTTATCAGGGATGACATGGAAGAAATACTAGAGCAGATGCGCACAAGCGATGCCTACATTTTTGGGACACCCAACCACATGGGAACAATAACTGCGCCTTTACTGAATTTTTTATCCCGGATGATGCCTTTTTTTGATTTACAGATTGAATATGATGACGACGGAAATATGGTTGGCGGTGAAATGTCTTCAAAAATTAAAGGGATAAAGACGGCAGTTGTGATTTCCCAGGGAGATCCTTTCTTTTCATCGACTCTTGTATATGCGGTACTTGACAAAAACCTGAACGATTTCCGTCTCCAAAAAGTCGGAGATGTATTCAGCTATGGTAATCTTGACGCAAATTCAGTTTCAGAAAAGAAAGAAGACCTTGATAAGGCCTTTACGTTAGGCACATTGCTGGCAAAGTGAGTTTAAAACATCGCACTATATTCGTTGTCCTAAATGGTCTTTTAAGGCAGTATCTTCCGTTAACAATTAATTTTGTTTTGGCGCATTCATGGGGCACAGCTTGATGCAGGTGCCGCACTCTGTACAGGGCTCCGGATCAACCGTCACCACATCATTAATCATACTAATCGCAATGACCGGGCAAATATCAATACAGCCCCCGCATCCTGTACAAACATCAGAATCTATTTCAACCATTTTCCTTCTCCGCTGTTGTTTTTATTTTTAGTGTTGACATATTGAAAAATGCCTACTAGTATTACCATATAGAGATAATACTAATCGGTTTCTTGACAATGTCAAGAAGTAAAATGGTTTTTCCCGAGTGAATTTTTTAGATAATCAATTTTTTAGTGTTGACATATTAAAAAAATGCATGCTAGTATTACCATCACGTATTAGTACTGACTATTTTCTTGATAAAGTCGATAGGCAAGCCGGGTGATTTTTGCTGAAATCCCGATACAAAACCAATATTTTTTACATGCTATAATTTCCAGCATAAAGAAAGGAGCTCTGTGAAAAAAACATATGATCTTATTGTTGTTGGTGCAGGCCCGGCAGGTTTGACAGCTGCAGTAACAGCAGCACAGAAAGGTCTTGGAGTTGCACTTATTGAGCGAAAAACAAAAATTACCGCAATTAAAAGGTCTTGCTGTTCAGCACTGATCAACGAACCTGGCACCCACGGAGAATTTGTAACTCTCGAAAAGAAAAAGATAAAATTTCATTGCACTGATTTTTCTGTACCCTACGACGGTCCTTCCATCCCCCTGCAGCAGTGTATTAAATTTTCTCCCAATGGCAACAAGCTGGTGGTTGGAAGAGACGAAAACCCGGTTGCCATTGCATTAAATAAAGAAAGCTTACTTGAAGGACTGCTAAAGAATGCTCTGGAGTTGGACGTTACCATCCTAAGCGGAACCCAGGCACTCAAAGCGGAGAACTGTGATGACAGGGTAAAAATTACGGTCCAGCAAAGTCAGGAACCTTTTGAAATAGTGGCTAAAACAGCTATTGTGGCAGACGGTGTAAACTCACGACTGGTGAACACTCTTGGTTTGAATAAAGACAGAAAGAAATTTGGGGTAATGCAGGCGATCTCCTATTATTTAAAGGGTGTTGAATGCCCCTATCCCCCGGCATGGATGGTTTTTGTGGGGAAAGGCCATGTTCCTTCTGGAATGGGTCAGCTCTACCTTGTTCCCAAACCTCAAAAAGATGGTTCAACTGTCTATGAGTTAACCTACGGGCAGCCTGCTGTGGGAGAGACCTCATTACGAAACGATTTAAAATGGTTTATGGAGCAGGGCACCTTTGCACCCTGGTTTAAAAATGCAAAGATCATTAAAAGCCTTTCTGCAGTGCTGACTTTTTTTACGCCCATCCCTGAACCCAGAGCCGGCAGGATACTTATTGTTGGTGATGCTGCCAGCTATATTGAAGTATATAATCAGGGGGGGATCATGTACGGCTATGAAGCAGCACGCGCTGTTGCTGCTTTCATAAAAACAGGAAGCGGCCTTGAAAACTATCTGGAATTCTGGAAAAAAACCTATGGCTATAACCAGCCCGGATCAATTGAAACGGCAACCCAGGCATTTGGGCTCCATGTGCTGGCAGATGATGAACTGGATTATATTTTTGGTCTTACCCAAAACGAAGTTCATAAAGGCTATGTCAATGAACATTCATCAAAAGAGACGACCATGGGAGCAATCATGTCTCATATAGACCAGATAAAAAATGACAGACCTGAACTTGCCGCAAAGATAGAAAAATTCGATCAGGTCTCCACAGAAGAGTTTTTACAGGTTGATAAAAACAAAAAATGATATAGAAAATAATTAACTAACAGTCAAGGAGAACTCTCATGGATATGAACGAATATTATAATGAAATGATTGAAAAATTATTAGACGGCTATAAGAAAATCAATGGTACAGATCAGGTTGAAAACAAGAAGTGGGAACTTCCATTTGCTTCCTGGGATATAAGTGTAATCCGTGGCAAAGTGTTTGAAAAAGCAACCGTATCCAGAGTAAGGATTAATGCCAAGCATCCTGATACAGGAGAAGACACTCATTTTCATGCTTTGCAGTCCAAAGTATATCCTGTTTCACCACGGATACCAATTCTGGTTTTCATTATCGAACACATGACCGCACAGGATGATTTTTTCTCGGGCATGATGGATGTTATCCCGACAATACAGATTGAAGATGACATGGATTTTCTGAGTTCCGAAATGAAAAAAGTGACAGCTAAACATGGCCAGGAGCATGAACCGCTGCGCCAAAAAGGGTATGAAATTTTCAAGCTTCCCACCTGGAAAAAACCTATAGGCGCAGGAGTGGGTATTCATAATCCCACAGACAAAGCACTTGTTGAAATGATCAAGGAAGAGGGCCGTATATGGCTTGATGCTTATTTAAAAGTTGTTGAAAAACGGAAAGATGAACCCTATAAGGATGAAGACCTTAAAAAAATGAACAGCATTCGTTGTAATTTGCATGAATGGTACTATCTTGGAGACAAATCACTTTCAGTTGCCAACCAGATGGGTGTGCCAATGGAAGCGATTAATCTGATGATTGCGCCGCCCACAATGCATTATTAATAAGCATATTTTCCAGGTCGCGAATATAAAAATCGGACAGAATAGCAAAAATTATGTATTTGATTTCCAATACCATGCTTTTTGAGAGAGGTTACTATGAGTGGACGGCTCGAGGATATTAATGATATTGCATATGAGAAAGTTAAAAATAGTTTTTCTCTACAGCCTGTCAGCCTGAAGTATCCTCTGCCCGAGCGATCAGCAAGATCTCTCGGCCTGATAAAAATTGACGGTGCAGCTTTTAGCTCGCAGGAACTGTTGCGTGCACTGTTTCTTACTGTTAATGTTGCTTACCTTCGTGGTGTCCGCACAATCTTTTTTGGTCCGCGGATAGAACTGGGCCTGCCTGTTTTTTCAACTGAAGTAATTCTGTCAGGAAAAAAACGGATGTTTTTTCTTGATGTCCAGCGCCGCGGCGGATATGAATGTTATGACGATACTGAACTGTACAATAGGCTTGTTTCAATAAAAGACAGCTATCCTGATTTGTTTACAAAACCGCTGCACCATACCGGTGAAATCGTGAAAACTTTTTCACCGGCTTTTTGCTACATGGAGACGACCCGAGATCAGGACGAGCAGACAATAAAGCTTTTTCATGACTATCTTGATGTGTTTTTGGAAATGGTAAGGCAGGCACAACCCTTAACAGGAGAAGCACTGGAACAGGCCCGCAAAGACTATGACGCCTACTCATATACCGTTCTTGACCATGACCCGGCCGCAAAAATATATAGAATTCTTTTTGGTAAAAAAGGCGGAGGCGAACGTGTGCTGGATCTCTTCTTTGCCTGTTAACAAAACTAAGACCTGAATGCTGCACCGGCTATCCTAGAGCGTCGCAACAGTTCAGGTAAAAACTCTATAGAAAGCAAAAAATGAACCTAACCATACCCGATCTTATCGTTAAAACACTATCCAGCCTTGGTGTTGACCACCTTTTTCATGTTCCCGGTACTTCTGTTGCCAGCCTCTACAATATTCTCGCACAGCAAAAAAAGATAAAATCTGTTCTCTTTAAACATGAACAGGCCGCCTGTTTTGCAGCGGCTGGCTACACCCTTGCCACAAACCGCACCGGTGTCTGCATGGTTATGTGTGGACCGGGTGTTACCAATGTGGTTTCAGCCCTCACTGAATCCTATTACCAGTCGATTCCGCAACTTGTTATCACTGTTGACAACCCGAAAAAGAATCTTGGACTAGAAGATTTTCATGAAGTTGATTCGTTTTCAATGCTTGCTCCTGTCACAAAAAAGACCTTCATCCCTCAAAAAGCAGGTGATGTGCAACAAACAGTTGTTGATGCATTCAGATGTGCCTCGCAAGGCCGGCCCGGCCCGGTCTATCTAAACATTCCTGCTTATTTAATGAACCAGACTGCTGCAATGAAAAAGAATACACCGGTTCCTAAAACGCCCAGACCAACACTCTCACAGGTGAGAAAAACATTGCAGCTCATAAAAGCATCCCAAAACCCGATAATCTTTGCGGGAAGCGGTGTTATTCGGAGTAATGCAGAAAAAGAACTGGCTGAATTTATTAAGCTGACCAATATACCTATAGTTACGACCCTGGGCGGTAGAGGCGCTATCCCCGAAACTAAACACCTGGTTATGGGAACGCCTTCATACACCTTTGATGTGAGTTTCCTTAATAAATCCGATCTTTTTATTGTTCTGGGGACAAGGCTCAATCCGGTTAATTTGCGCATGGGAAAGCTGAAGCTTACTGGAAAGATGGTGCAGGTTGATACTGACAAACCAAACCCAAGATTCAAAAAAGCTGATGTCTATATGCAGTCTGATATAAAAGAGTTTTTAACTCTCACTAACAAAGAGATCAAAACCTCCAGAAAGGATACAAAGCACTCAAAGAGCGCCCTCTATCAAACATATAAAAAGTCTTATCAAGAGTTTACTGCTGCAGACTATCGCGCCATTCGCAAGGGAACATCAAAATTTACCTCAAAAAAATTCCTGCTGGAACTGTCCGCATTTCTTGAAAATAACGATGCTGCTTTTTATACCGATTCAATATGGCTGCCCTATTCACATCTGCTTCCACGCGTGAAAAAACCCCGGTCTTTCTCTTGTATGCGGTCGTTTGGCTGTCTCGGCTTTGCCCTTCCGTCAGCAAGCGGTGCCTGTCTTGCAGACAGGCGAAGAA
>PVMS01125814.1_pt1 | contig 10738 bp, 2 predicted proteins | sample 1853461 | NCBI WGS metagenome assembly PVMS01 (sample SAMN08582032, study PRJNA380276) | Marine sediment metagenome, whole genome shotgun sequencing project. | isolation source: ocean sediment barecode stripped | collected 2017
ACAATATGTTTTTTTTTTAAATAATCAGTTGCTGCTTTTAATCCTTTTTGCTTTTTTTCGGCTTTTTCTTTAATTTTTTTGTCCATTTTTAAAATTTTGTTATAATTCTCCAAAATTTCATCATCTAAAAACCGGACTGCTTTGGAAATCATTTTATCTGCACTGTTTCGAGACATTTCGACCGGGCTCAATGCGACACCGAGTTTTTTTAAATGACCAAATCCTGTTGCTATATGTTGCGTGATATATCGATTTGGATAATGACTCCCTTTAAACCAAGGGAATCCTCCGTTACCAAACTGTAGTTGTTTCAATTTATTGATGGCAGATTGTAATTCGTCATTCATTCTATTTAAGTCGAATAATAACGCAATACGTTTTTTTTGTTCAGTTTCACTTTGGGCATCACGCAACCAGGGAGTTTCTTGAATGATAACAGATTTTAATGCCGGATTCTTCTCCAAATTGGAAAGCAATGCATTACTCGATTTCCATTGATTGAATACTTCTTGAATTCTCGGATTTGAATTTACTATATGGCTGGCCAGGGAATTAGCATAGTAGCGCGAAAAGGTTTGTTCGGAACATTCATAAGGATATTCCATTAAATAAGGCAAGCTTTGAATAGCATACCATGCCGGATTGGAAGTGATTTCTAATGTTAATTTATGATTTTTCAGCGTGGCTGAAGTATTGTTTTTTAGCTTGTCTAAGGTGAATGTTTTTGTTTGATTACTGCCAACCCACATTGGTAATGTCTCAGTAACCATCATTCTATTAGATAAAACCGGCAATGTATTTTGTTCTCCGTCACTAAAATCGCCTGCTTTTGCTATTACTTTATATTGGACTGCTTGTACGTTATCAGGGATTTGAAGAGTCCAGCTTATATTAGTATTTCCTTTAGCATGGACCACAAAATTTTGAGTAGTTGATTTATTTCCTAATTTTTCGTCAATCTCTTTTCCTGTAATGGCATCAGTTAAAACCAATTGGGCAACACCGTTAAGATTTTTAGCCGTTAAATTTGAAATCTTACTTGAGAATACAATTTCATCACCTTCACGTAAAAAACGCGGTGGGTTAGGCAGTATCATTAACTCTTTTTGGGTAACCGTTGTTAAGGTTTTTGTGGCCGAAGCCAATTCTTTTGTATGCCCTAATAACTGTAATTTCCATTGGGTTAATGCTTCAGGAACAGTAAAATTAAAACTTATTGTACCCTCGTTATCAGTCGTTAAGTGCGGATAGAAAAAAGCTGTTTCATTAAAGTTTTTACGAATTTTTACAGCTGATAATTCCAAAGACTCTTCAATTGCTTTGTTTTGCTCTTTTTTTTCATTACCCACTACCTCGGCCTCTTCCAAGACTGATTCTGAGGCAAAAGCTACTTCTTCTAATTCAACTACGTCTTCCATCACCACAACTTCATTGTTTCCCCTGATAGTAACTCCTGAAACCTTCCCTTTTAAATTATATAGTAATCTATTCCAATTAAAACTGAGCCCAAACCAATTCAACTTATCAAAATATTGTTGTTTATAATTTGCATAAAACCTTGGTATGTTTTTTACCTTGAAATATGTATTTCCAAAGCTATGGTTGGCTCTTCTGTTGTTATATGAATAATAAGTTGGTTTCTGAACAGGATCAAATTTCCAATTATGAGGTTTAAATTGATCTAAAGAAGCATCATACATACTGGCTAGCAATTCAGCAGCAATTTTATCACCCTTTTTGCCTTTTAGTTTAAAGCTCCAGGTTTCATTTTGACCAGGATGTAATTTATCTCTGAAAGTAACTGTTTCAATGCTCAATTCGTTTATCGGATAAGGAACTGAAATTGGTATTGTACCACTTTCAAAGGAATTAAAACTTGCAAAACTATAATGAATGGCAAAACCTCCAATGTCTTTTTCAGTTACAGGAATCTCAATGACTTTAGTTTCGTTGCTTAAATGAATAATTTTTGTATCTATAACGCTATGTCCCTTTTCAATATCAATAGTTACATGGATGTGGCTTGAAGCAGAACCAATTTTAATTGCGATAATATCATTTGGCTTGCAGGTAGTTTTACCTGTTGATATAGTAAATAATTCATGATCGGCAACTTTTTTATCGGTATTACTAAAAACTGTAAATAGTTGTTTGTCGGTAACAGTCTGATCAAACCTGTCTTTTGTTTCTAATTCAACAATATATTTTCCAGACAACCACTTTTTAATTCGTTTAAGGGCGATTTTATTGGATTTTGAAGTATCAAAGTTACTTTCAAAAACTATGGTGCCCTTTTCCCAATTTCTAACTTTATCTTCATTTGAATAAGCTTCATGGGAAAATAAATTTTTAAATTCTTCTTTTGAAAGCAGTTGATAATCAGGTGCATTCCAGGAACGTTTTCTCAATACATTTTTAGGTGCTGATAATTTGTAAATTTTCAGCGTTCCTTTTGCTGAAACGACTTCATCATTTAAGTTTTTTGTCTCAACCGATAGGGTATTTTCTTTGCTGTTCTTATCAATTTTTTCAGCAATGATTACTTGGGATGTCAATGTATGATACCCAATTTTTATAATGGTAGTTGCACTTCGGGTTTCTCCGTTTATATCAGTAACATCAGCAGTAACTTCATACAAAAAAACGGGCAAATCTTTTTTAGCTATACTTTTATCGGGCAATGCTTTAAATGTAATATTGAAATTTCCCTGATCATCAGTTATGGTTTCTCCATACGATATTTCCTGAGGTTCCGAGGAAACAAAATATGGGCGATACCAGTAAAACCATCTTGGATATTGAATTTTTCTATGCACTCTGTATACAACTTTAGCGTTTGAGATATTACTTCCGGCATAAGCCATGGCAATGCCTTTTACATTTATACTATCGTTTATTTCATAGGTTTCAGTAACAGGTTTAAACTCAGTTTCAAATTTCGGACGTTTGTATTCTTCAACTGAAAAATAAAAGTGTTTTTGCACAGTTCCCAATGCATAAAGTCTGATGGAATATTGCCCTAAGAGGCCGATATTTGGAAGTATAAATGCTCCACTTGCAGAGCCAAATTCATTTGTATTAAGATCAAGCTCCTTTATTTTTTCATTGTTGACATTGTACAAAGCTGCGGTAACAGGCTTTCCGGAAAAAGGAGATGAAACAGCTCCTTCTTTTTCAATAAATATACCTTTAAAAAAGACATTTTGTCCAGGTCTGTAAATACTTCTATCGGTAAACAAAAATGGTTGAATAACTACCTTTTCTTTGGGTTTTTTATAATTTCTATATTCTGATAAATAATAGTCACCAAAAGATGCAACTTCATTGTTATAACGAACGGTTAAAACAACATTTCTAAATGAGCCATTAGTTTTGAGTTTAAGTTGCCCGTTTCTATCGGTAGTGTAATTTCTGCTAATGAATTTATTATACCTTCCGGTATTGTAATTTTTAATATTTACCTGGGCTCCTACCAAGGGTTTTCCCGTATTTCTATTTACAATTTGATAGATATTTGTATTGTTTTGTATGTCTTCAACTACTGCAATATCAGTTACTTGTATAATGGAAGTGGCATTTATGCTGTTTGAATTTAGAGTTTCAAACGTCGAAGCATAAATTAGGTACTCGCCATTGTTCAATGGTGGAATGACTATTTCAGTTGTATGTTGTTGGTAATCGTTTTCAGTTTTTAGGGACTCATTAAAACGTGTAATTAATTCCAGCTTTTTTATAAATTCAATTTTGGCTGCATCGTTGTAAATTATTTTGAATTTATCTTTTCCCTTTTTATCAATTTTGTAAATATGAAAATACAATTTTTCAATATTTTTATAGGAGACCAGCAATTTACTATGTTTTTGAACGGATAGGTGCTTTTCAGCAATGATAGTTAATGTTTTGCTTTTAATTTGTTGTACGAGCATCTTGCATTTTTCAGCACCTAAACTTTTTGGAAATTTACGAATAGCGTCATTGCAAATATCCAATGATTTTGCACGTTTGAATTGATTTTGCGTTGTGATTAAAGGGCGATATTCATCAGCTTGTTTATTATAAAAAGATGCTATTTCAAAATCGATTAAAGTTGAAGCTTCCGAATCGCTGAATTTGTTTTTAAGGTTTTGCAATTCGCGTAAAAAGAGAGCTTCTTTTTCTTTAAAAACAGCATGCTGTCTTACAAATTTTAAACGTTCAAGATCTACAGTAATTAAGGCTTTCGTGTTATTATTTCGATAGTGAAAAGCAATTAATTTTTGATAAATTTGTAAGGCATTAAATTGTAGCGAGAGACTGTCTTTATTTACTAATTGAAGTTCTGTAAATACTTGGGAATTGGCTGAAAACACCTCTTTTGAAATTTCAAATTTATATGCCGGATTTCTAATTGAAGTTTCATTTGTTTTATAAAAATTCAATGCGTTATGATTTAAAAAATCAAATAATGTTGGGCGGTATCTTTTTGAATCTTTTTGTAATTCTAAAATATCATTAAATCTGGTTAAATCAGTTTGTTGCGCAACCAACCCGTTTCGTAATGAGTTTTGAAAATGATGGTGGATTTCTTTAAATAATGTCTGCAAATCCCAGGTTCTAAAATCGGTTGAGTCAACTTTATTTTCAGTGTTGGTACGATTGTAAAACAGATACCTGTTTTGTTGAAAATATTGCCAATATAAATTAGCCAGGACACTTTCTAAAATATTTTTTGTCGGAAATATGGAGGTAAAAACTTCTTCTTTAAAGGAGTTTATAATGTTTAATTGTGCATCTTCCTCAAGTGTCAATGCAAATTTCGATTTATATAAAAGGGTTTTTACAATTTGAGGAGAATTTTCTTCTTCTTTTGCCTTTACATAAATAGTATCTACAATTGTTAATGCCGATTTTGGTAATTTTTTTGTCTCAAATTGTTGTACGTCCTTCCATAGTCCGGCATAATCGTTGAATGTCTGCTGCCCTTTTGAAATAGTTAAGAATAAAACGATTGTCAGTATTGTTAATGCAATTTTTTTCATCGGTTTAGAATTTACTATTGTATCTATAACAAAAGTCGTACCTAATTTTTAATTGGATTGAGCTAAGTTAGGAAGTCAATGATAGTAGTGCGATTTTAAATGAGTTAACAAAAAAAAGGATGATGAATTCAGTAGAAATTATTAAAGTTGATTTAGTTTAGAATTACAAATTCACATCTTCTATTGATTCCATATTCTTTGGCTGAACAGATACCTTCTCTAATACAATGATTTACTGGCTGTGTTTCTCCGTACCCAACAGATAATACATTTTCATTTGGAATTCCTTGGCTTACCAAATAATCCTTAACCGATTTTGCACGTTTGTGCGACAAACTTATGTTATAAGTATTACTACCACGGCAATCGGTATGTGCACCAATTTCAAGGATCATTTTAGGATATTTTTTCAGAATTTTGACAACATTTTCTAGCACAAGTGCAGCGTCAGATCGGATATTCCATTTGTCAAAATCAAAATAAATAGGATCGACTTTTATCTGTGTTTTACCGTTCTCAACTACTATTTCTTTTTCAACATCTTCATATAATTCTAACAATAACATGATTTTTTTATTGATGCCCTCTTCATTATTCGTTGAAAAATCAACTTCATACGAAGTGTATAATTTACGTGTTCCACGAATTTTATAGGTTTTATTATTTTCAATTTCAAATGAATACGCGGCATCGTCACCAACGATCATTTCACCAATTGTATCGTTATTTTCGTTGAATAAGGTAGCAAATGAGCCCGGAAGTAGTTCCAAACTATTTTTGTTTAGCACCAAACCTTGTACATAATAAATTTTCTTTTGCGTGAATCTATAAATATCATCATCTCCTATTCCACCTTCTCTGTTTGATGAAAAATATCCTGTTTCATTTTCTTCATCAATAATAAAAGCAAAATCGTCTAAACTACTATTGATAACATCGCTTAAATTTATGGGAGTTGAGAAATTTTGGTCAGTAATCTGACTCTTAAAGATATCTAAGCCTCCTAATCCAAAATGACCATCAGAAGCGAAATAAAGCGTGTTGGAACTACTCATAAATGGAAACTGTTCTCTGTGTTCAGTATTTATGGTATTTCCAAGATTTTTTGGAATTCCGTAAGTGCCATCTTCATGAATGTCAACAACAAATAGATCGAAAGAGCCGTTGGTTCCAGGCATGTCAGAGGCAAAATAAAGTTGTTTCTCATCGTAACTTAGTGCTGGATGTTCAACAGAATAATTGTCTCCATTAAATGGAAGTTCGGTAATAGAAGCCCATACATCATTAATCAACTGTGCTTTGTAAATTTTTAAGTGAGTGACCTTGTTTTTATCTTTTCTTTTTTTTCCGGCATTGAAATTATTTCTTGTAAAATACATGGTTTTGCCATCTTTGGTAAATACAGCATTTGATTCATGCATTTCGGTATTTATATTACTGGAAAAAGGTGAAACATTTGTAATGTCACCCTTTTCATTGAGTTCAGCCTGATATAGATCCAGGTATGGTTGCTTATTCCAATCGTATAATTCACCATTATCTCTTGTTGAAGCGAAAACAACTTTGTCACCATAAAAAGTGACTCCAAAATCTGAATTCTTTGAATTTGCGGTTATTTTATGTGTGAAATATGGTCTTTTGATGTTGCTGTTTAACGATTCAAAAAAAGGCAATGTCTTTAAATTTTGATTTGCAAGAAGTTGTTTTTCTTCGTTGTATTTTTGAAGCCATGCATCTGCTTCATTAAAATCTTTAATCCCTTTAAGCGTTTGCGAATATCTAAATAAATATGCAGGTGCTACATTGTTTTCATATTTTAAAAGTAGTTTTTTGTACCATTGTGCTGCTTCCTTCATTTTAGTGTTAAAATAAAAGCAGTCTCCTAATTTTTCATAGATTTCCTGCGTTTTGGGTGTTTCATTTAAAAACAACTCAGCAGCATCTAAATAGGCTCTTCTTTCAAATAATTGGTTTGCACGCCTCAAATTTTGAGCAATCATAAGTTGCGTTGAAATTGTAAGTATAAATAGTGTGATTAATAATTGTTTCATTTTTTAGGCGTTTTTATTAGAAGAATCTTGGAGATTTATCGAAACCTTTATTCCTAGTTGAAATGTCTAAATTGTATAAAATGAATACCTCATGCGACCCCGAGTTAAATGGACCAAGGTTGGATATTGTATGGTCATATGCATACCCAATATGTAATTCAGAGGAAGCTCTAAAATTAACCATTCCACTAAATGAGTCTTCTAAGCGATAACTGACACCAAATTCTATTTTATTATTATACAGAACATTAGCGGTTAAATCAAGTGAAATCGGAGCGCCTTTCACAGCCTTAGCCATGAATGCTGGTTTTATTTTGACTTGATCATTAATTTCAAACACATAACCACTGGTTAAAAAAAAATGTGCTTGTTCTGTACCTTGATACTTTCCATTATTTCTGTCCAGGTGTTTCGCATTTAAAATAGTTGGAATTGATAGACCAACATAATAATTATCTGTATTAAAATATATACCTGCACCCATATTAAAAAAAGATTGGCTGATATTTGTTGCAAAATCAGGATCGGTAAATATATCGCCGGACTCTAAATTAAATCCTAAAAAATCAACATCAAAAAAAGTAAAACCTGCCTTTAATCCGAATGATAAATTACCGTGCTCTTCCAGATCTAATTTGTAAGCAAAATCTGCAAAAAGATTATTTTCTTTAACAACATCACCAATATTATCATTGATCAAAGATAAACCGACTTCAATTTTTTCATTAATAGGTGTATGCACAAACAGGTTAGAAGATTTTGGGGCGCCGTCTACTCCAACCCATTGTGTTCTATGGAGTACGCCAAAATTAATCACCCCTATATTATCTGTAGTATATGCAGGGTTTATGACACTCATATTATACATATATTGTGTGTACTGAGCATCTTGTTGTGACCACATTAGCGTGGATATCATAAATGCAATAATAGTTATAATTATATGTCTCATATTATATTTAACGACTTATATACAATCTTCTTTGAATTGGTTTTCTATCATCTTTATTAAAGTAGATGATAAAATAATAAACGCCTGCTGGCACTAATTCCCCATTACCATTCAACCTGCCATTCCAATCTGGATTTGAAACACTGGAAGTGTAAACTAAGTTGCCCCAACGGTTGTAAAATTCTACCCTAAAATCGGGATATAACTCTCTAAGGTTCCCTATTTTAAAAGTGTCGTTAATCCCGTTTCCAGTTGGTGAAAAACCATCGTAAATTTCAATATCATATTGGTTGCAGGCATCTAAAGTTACAGTTACTTCAAGTGGATTTAAACTTGAGCAACTAGTGCTATCACTTTCCACAGCGTAATATGTCTCACCGTCAATTAAGAATTCTGACAGACTTATAACGGAACCATTCGGGTATGAATCATACCAAGTAATTGTTCCTCCATTTGTAGCAAAAACTACCGCATTTAAATCAGAAATAGTTGGATCATCAATGAAGCAAAACTCATTTCCCTGTACCACTATTTCGGGTGTTCCTGGATCAACTAAATTTACGTTAACAGCAACTCTTACGGAACTGGCACATCCGGTAACCGCATTGGACTGTGCGGCCCAATAACTCGTCTCATTTTCTAATAGGTCTGATGAATTTAAAGGAGTGGTTTCAGTTTCTGAAGCATACCATATAATGTTGTTTCCTGTTGCCTGCAGTTCTGCTATAGTTGGAAATGCTGAAGCACAAAAACTTTGAGATAAATTAGTAATTGTTGCTGCTGAAATATCCGTTAATGAGATAGTTACAACCAGTCTTGAACTACTTTCACAGCCCACAGAAATATCAGATTGAGTGGCCCAATAATCTTCACCATCAACTAGTGAATCGGTAGCATTTAAAGCGGTTATAGAAGTTTCTGTATCATACCATAAAATGCCAGTACCATCTGCTTGTAAATCATCTATAGTTGGAGGAGTTGGTACAATAATAGAAGCTGTAACAACTAATCTTGAACTGCTTTCACAATTCGTAGTTGCATCGGTTTGAATAGCCCAGTAATCTTCTCCATCTACTAGTAAATCGGTTGTTTCCAGAGGTGTTGTAGAAGTTTCAGTATCGTACCAAAGAACGCTGTTTCCTGTAATAACTAAATCAGCAATTGTAGCATTAGCAACCTCACAAAAAGCTTGATTTGAATCAGTAGTTGTTGGAGGCGGAGTTGCCATAATTGTCACATTAACTATCAATCTGGAAGCACTTTCACAGCCCGAAGTAGCATTTGTTTGCGAAGCCCAATATTGTCCATCAGATAAAGGATCTGATAAAGCTAATAAATTCCCATTTATTTCAGCATCATACCATTGAATATTGGTTCCTGTTACAGCTAAATCAGCAACAGAAACATTGTCATTTTCGCAAAAATCTTGAGTTGTTTCAATAGTCGTTGGAGGTGGAATTGTTGTGATTGTAACGTTAACTGATAATCTGATAGCGCTTTCACAACCCAAAGTTGCATCTGTTTGGGTAGCCCAATATTGTCCATCAGATAAAAGGTCTGTAGCGGCTAATAAATTTCCACCTGTTTGAGCGTCATACCACAGTATATTAGATTCTGTAGCATCTAAATCAGCAACAGTTGCGTTATCCAATTTGCAAAAAGCCTGATTGGTTTCAGCCGTTGCCGGTGGCGGTGGAGTAATAATTGATACAGTTACAACTGTCCTGTCAGCACTTAAACACCCTGAATTAGAATCAGATTGTGCAACCCAATAATCTTCTCCGTTCACTAATAAATCAGTATTTTCTAATGGTGTATCAGAAGTTTCGGTATTGTACCAAATTATTCCGCTTCCGCTAGCGTCTAAATCAGCTATTGTAGCATTATCCAATTCGCAAAATGCCTGATTGGCTTCTGCAATTATTGGTGGTGGTTGAGTAATGATAGAGACAGTCACAACTACCCTTTCTGCGCTTTCACACCCTGAATTAATGTCAGTTTGAACAGCCCAATAATCTTCTCCGTTCACTAATAAATCAGTATTATCTAATGGTGTATCAGAAGCTTCAGTTTCATACCAAATTATTCCGTTTCCACTAACGTCTAAATCAACTATCGTGGCACTATCCAATTCGCAATAGGTCTGATTGGTTTCAGCAGTCGTTGGTGGTGGTGGAGTAATAATTGAGACAGTTACAACCAACCTCGTAGCACTTTCACAATCTGAAGTAATATCGGTTTGTGAAGCCCAATAATCTTCACCATCTACTAATAAATCTGTAATTTCTAAAGGTATATCAGAAGATTCCGTATCGTACCAAATTACTCCATTACCACTAGCATCTAAATCAGCTATTGTAGCACTATCCAATTCGCAAAAAGCCTGATTGGCTTTATTAGTAGTAGGTGGTGGAGGTATAACGATAGATACAGTTACAACCAACCTTGTAGCACTTTCACAATTTGAAGTAGCGTCAGTTTGAGAAGCCCAATAATCTTCACCATCAACTAATAAATCAGTATTTTCTAATGGTGTAGTTGAAGTTTCGGTATCGTACCAAATTATTCCGTTTCCACCAGCGTCTAAATCAGCTACCGTGGCACTATCCAATTCGCAAAAGACTTGATTGGTTTCGGCCGTTATTGGTGGTGGTTGAATAATGATAGAAACAGTCACAACTACCTTTTCTGCACTTTCACATCCTGAATTAATGTCG
>PVMS01119104.1_pt1 | contig 10737 bp, 9 predicted proteins | sample 1853461 | NCBI WGS metagenome assembly PVMS01 (sample SAMN08582032, study PRJNA380276) | Marine sediment metagenome, whole genome shotgun sequencing project. | isolation source: ocean sediment barecode stripped | collected 2017
AGATTGAAAAAATCGCCAACTGGCTGGATGCGTGGCCACAACGGCAGCGTGAGTCAACGACAACAACTTCACTTAACAAGCCCCCGTAGGCTGCTCGCTCGCTATTACGCCGCGCTCAGTTCGGCTCGCTTTGAATTTCCGCAAACAAGTCTGTGTCGATATTGCCGCCGCTGAGGACTACAGCCGTTGTCTTGCCCGCTGTATCCAGTTTCCCCGCTAAGAGAGCTGCAAGTGCTACAGCACCACCCGGCTCCACGACCAGTTTCAATTTGTTGAACGCGAATCGAATCGCGGTACGGACCTCCTCGTCGGAAACTGTCAGCACACCGCTTAACAACGCCTGGTTGATCTCGAACGTGAGCTCACCGGGCATAGGTGTTTGCAACGCATCACAAATCGATCGTGCGGTGTCGTCTATGCGCAACCGTTTGCTTGCTGCAAATGAGCGAGCGGTGTCGTCAAAATCTGTCGGTTCAACCGCATAAACGGCAACATTTGGCAGGCGAGCCGTTAACGCGAGCGCGCTTCCCGATGATAAGCCGCCGCCACCACATGGAATCAAGACCTGATCCGGCGGCAATCCCATCGCGCTCGAATCTTCGGCCAATTCGAGCCCGACCGTACCCTGACCTGCAATGATCTGTTCATGGTCAAAGGACGGCACTAATGCCGCATTTCGTGCGCTGGCAATCTCATTGGCGATGGCCACCCGATCGCCGCTGTAGCGATCGTAGGTGATCACTTCGCCGCCTAGTCGCCGAGTATTTTCAAGTTTGGCGTGGGGCGCGTCTTCGGGCATGACAATGGTAGTCCGAATACCGAGCATCGCTCCGGCAGCCGCTACGCCCTGTGCATGATTGCCAGAGGACCAGGCCACGACGCCATTGCTCGCTTGCTCTTTCGTCAATTGGCTCAATCGATTGTAGGCACCGCGAATTTTGAAGGACCCGGTTACCTGCAGGCACTCGGGCTTGAGCAGTATTTTGCCCTCGCTAATCTGGTCAAGCTCAAAATTTTGCAAAAGCGGTGTGCGAACGCTGATGCCGTGCAAACGCTCTGCCGCTTTCTCTATGTCAGCGGCGTCGACCACTAAACGGTCTCCTTGGCGAGCCGGTCGATTTTCGCCGCGCAGATAAAGTCATTGTCGGACAAGCCATTGATCGCGTGTGTGGTGTAAGTGACCGCGCACGAACCGTAACTTATCGTCAGTACCGGATGGTGGCCTTCGGCAATCGCGATCCAGGCCACGGCGTTTGCGAACCCCAGCGTTCGACTGTAGGCCGGAAAATCAAGGGTTCTGGATATCGTCAGGCCGTCATCACTTAATGACCAATCGGAGTGTAAAGCCTCAAGTAATGCGCTGCTTTGGTCGGCACGAAGTGGTTCGGCACCGCCTTCGCACGGCTTGCAGCGGCGCTTGGCAAGATCGGTAGACATGGGTCGCTCCGGAAACATGGAAGAGCTCGCAACACTAGCAACCCATATAAAAAAGGGCCAGCCCATTACAGGCCGGCCCAGGCGGAGACTCGAGATGAGTCGCAGGGAAGGTTGTCGGCTAGCGCGGATTCGACGCTACGGACTGGGGATTATCGATGAAAAGTTTCACACTGACTCGACGCTCAAGCGCATAACTATCGACGTCCGGATTCTGTGCCACGGACTCAACGTGTGCCGAAGTGCTAATACGCGCCGGATGAACGCCAGCCGTAACAAACAGGCTGCGTACGAATTCGACTCGTCTTTCCGACAGGGCATGGTTATATTCCGCGTTACCGCGCTCGTCCGCAAAGCCGTCGAGCTGGATTCTGACTCCGGGCATGGTTGCGAGAGTCCCAGCCATCTGGGCAAGGCGATCACCAGTGGTATCTGTCAGCGCAAACTCATCCGTACGAAATAGCAGATCCATGTCGATTCCCGCTTGCATGAGACTTACAAGCTCCGGGCGAGCAACATTCTGCAAGTGCTCGACTTCGCCATTGAGGTCACTGATGTCCTGCCGCAGTTCGGCAACAGACTGTTCAGAGTCCTGCAATGACCCCTGCAGCGAATCGATACGGTTTGATTTTTTCTTTAGCGTGAAGCCCAGTTTCGCGCCAACTGCAGCTCCGATGATTAAGCCGACAGGACCTCCGGCAATGGCGCCAACAATGGCACCCGTGCCAACGCCTATATTCTCTTCCTTGGACGAGGCAGCTGATGCTGTTTGTGATGCTAGTGCCAGGATCGCGACCGTGGCTATGATAGGTGTGTAACGCATGATAATTCCTCCGATGATTGGCCGGTCATGGCCGGTTTCGGAATCAATTACAACGCGAAATTGCGTTAGCGAAACGCCTCTAAGATGGAGAGCTTGCGATCAATTATGACGAAAAGTGGCAACTGTGATTTAACGGCCGCTCAGGGCAACGAAGGTACCGCCGTGGGTCGCACAGACCGCGCGCATGAAGGTTGCGAAGGCTGCGGCGGTGCTCGGTACCGAAGCACTGCCAAATCGGCCTGGGAAGCCGACGCCGTGAATCCTGATAAGGCGCTCACCGTCCGGCCCCGGCCGATTGAGTTTATCGATATTGGCCATCGCGCCGCCGATACTGCGTACACCTTGATAATCATCACCAAATACGTAAATGCTGATTTTCTTGTCCTTCTCCCAAAAATCACGAATCGCGGTTTCAATTCCATTCACTGGATTGCTGTCACTGGTTGCGTTCCAGGTTCGCATGCGCGACACAATGGCCTGACGACGTCCGGGCGAATCGGGCATCCACTGGCCTGCAGTTTCCCGGAACATATATAATCCGTCGTCGTTCATGACCTGAATACCTTTCACGACCGGATACGCCTGCAGCGTCTGCCTGAGCATTTTCCGCGCCAGATCCCAGCTTTGTCCCAACATACTGCCGGAGGTATCGATGACAAATATGATGTACTCGCTATCGACCGGAATACCGGCAACCGCGTCCTCGTCCGGCCTGCGATAGTATGGTCGCAAACGTTTTTGTTCTTCTGACAAAGTTTGCCGAGCCGCCTGCAACTCACCAATATCGATGGTTTCATCTTCGTTGTCACGGCTGGCTTTGTACTGCCCTTCGATCTTGCTCAGGTCGCCCTCTAATTGTCCCAGGTGGCTCTTCGTCGCCCGTGTTTCCTGCTTCACTTCTCTGAGCGTACGATCAAGAATCGTCGTCGTGCCGCGAATATCGAACAATTCCTGTTGTAATAAAGCGATAAGTCGCTGCAAGTCTTGCTCGGCTTCTTCAACGACAACCGGCTCATAGATCTTGCTCAGAACCAGCAACAGAATAATTGCACCAAAGCCACAGCATATGCAGTCCAGGAAGGACAAGCTGTATGCTTCAATGCTTCTACGTCTTTTTGCCATTGCTTACCTGCACCTAGGGCCAATCATGGCTAACAGTCATAAACGAGCCGCGCGACTTCAACGCCAGCGCCCAAAACGACACTGCAGCGCGCACATCACCCTCCATTGGATAGAGCATGATATTTATCGGTATGCCGCTGGGAATCACCTGCTGCGCTGCTGTGAACAAATTGAGTCTCTCACCCGGACCGATCGTGTTCCTGGTAGTGGTCGGACCATCCAAAGTCGGCATCGAGTCAACCAGCAGGATGACGTTGTCCGGTCGCGGGTTCATATCCCGAATAACCTCAAAAGCGGCACGCATATTGGTGCCGTTCCGGGGAACCGTGCGCCGCAGTGCTCTCACCGCAGTGTCCAGTTGGTTCGCATCGTCCGATTTCAACCAGAGCCCGTCAGTACCTTTAATAAGGGGCTGCGTAACGTTATTGAATATGTAAATCTGGTACTCAGTTTCCGGCCTGAACTGTGATGTGAGCCATTCGACACTGGCGACCACCTGGCGCCACTTTCTCGATCTTAATCGTTCCTCCTCCGGCAGGTTCTTGCGGCGCAATATGTTGACGATGGTTTCATGCAGCATGCTCGCCGAGCGATCAACCAAAATAAGCGTCCGTTCGCCGCCCAACTTCAAACCGGTCAGATACTGTCGATCTCCATCCCCTTTGAAAGAGCGAACCCGCTCACCGGCCGCATCCTCTTCTTTCTTCATGGCCAGCAGTCGTTTGACCTCTTCTTGCAACGATTTGATATCGGACTGCAGTTTCTCGATGGATTTTATTTTTGCCAGCGTATCGTCGTCATACTTCGCCAGCTCGGCCTGCAATTCCGCGATCAATGCCTTGATGATTGAAATCTGATCTCGCGCTTCGTCCTCTTCGGTTTCGAGCTTCTGTATCGATGTTCGCGCCAGCGCAAGATTCTTGCGACCCTGCAAGACCTCTATTTCCAGCTTGTCCGTCTCTGCCTGCAACGCCTTGGTCTGGTCGCTGTCTATGTTGCCATGCGAATTAATGATCATGAAGAAAAGAATAACGGCACCAAAGCCACAACACATGCAGTCCAGAAACGACATGCTGAAGATTTCGACGGCACGGCGTTTACGAGCCATTATGACTCTCCGCCGATATCAGTCGCAATTCAAAACCGGGTGTCCCAATGCGAATCAGGTCGCCGGTTTGCAATACAGCCGATCCATCAATTCGATGCCCATTCAAGAAAGTACCGTAACGGCTGTGGTCGGTGAGCACGAACTGGCCATTGCTCGAACTGACAACGCAGTGTCGGCGAGACACTCCGGGCATTTCCTGTTGCAAGTCCAGCCAACGTTCATTGTCGGCGGCTTTTGACCCAAGGACCAGTGGTTTGCCGTTGAGACTATAAGCGTCGTGGCCAAATAGCAGGTGCGTGGGCTGACCTCCGCTTCCACCAGCCGCAATATTTTGTACGACAATGGGTGATTGATCCCAGGGCATTTGGCGTGACAGAGTGATGCCACCGCTGTTTTTTTCTACCTGGCAACGCTTGATCAGGCCGCGCGCGGTGGCGCCGGGCTGCAGCAGGAATACCTCGCCGCCGGCACGAGTCTTCAGTGTATCGGCCAAACCCGGCATTCGGGCAGCTCGATCTGTCATTTGAATGGCAGGCGTTTCTTCCGCCTTAAACAGGGCACGTAAACTACTGACAATGTTTTGGTAAACCGGCGCCGCCGTCGCAACGAACTCGAGAGATTCGATTTCTGCATGGTGACTGACGCCGCGGTATTCGACTTCGAGCAGAACTGCTCTGCCACTTGACGCCTGCATTAGCCACTGCGGCAAACTGTCTTTCAACATCTGTTCGGTTTCCGCTGTGTGCAGTGGATCAAATCGAGATTGCTGCACAAAGGCATCCGCAATCAACTTTAGCCAGTTTTCGTACAACAACAGTACGCCGCAGTCTTCGACAACCACCGTACGGTCGACCTGCACCTGGCCCTTCTGCGTTAAGCGAGTCAGCGAACTGCCATACAGACTGAGATCGATGTGCACCGGTACTGCGTGCTCGTAATGGCGGCGTGTCGCACAAACGGCCGCATCGAACATCGCAACAATCGGAATTTTTAGTTCGTCGGCAATACCCAACAAGAGACCGAGGTTTTCATTGCTCATGTAGGGTGGCACCGCGATAGCCAGTTGATCGCCGTCCGTAGCGACGCGTTGCCAGATTTGCTCGAGTTGGCGACTCACGAGGTCGGCGGTGCTCATATGATGAAAACGCCGGTCCGGCAGTGGTTCAGTATGCAGCTCGGACCAATAATGATTCTGGATACGTCGCGGCTTGATGCTGGCGCTTGCGTAGGCTTCGGCACCGGTGATCAGATGATCATCTTCCAGTAATGCAAAGCCGGGCTCCCGATACAGAATCTTGTCGTCATTGACGACAATGATTCCTGCATCGTTTAGATGTGCCGCCAATAATCCCATGTTCAGTCAGTCCCTAATCTGCCTTTAGATGACGAATGACTTTTTCATCGCAATAATTTTCGCTGTCAAACACCAGGCGCTCCTGCACAAGCTGCAATTGATGTACAAGAAACATCAGGAAAATACTAATCAGCAAAGCGATAAAAGTTGAGTTAAACGCAACACCGAGGCTTTGTGTCACTCCAGCGATATCACCTTGGACGGCTTTATCCGCCTGCGCCAGAGCTTCACCAATACCGCGGACTGTGCCGATAAATCCGATAGACGGAATTGCCCAGGAGATATATCGAATCATCGATAGCTCGGACTCCAGGCGCTCGGCTTCGGTTTCACAAATCGTATGCGTGCTGGCCGAGACATCCTGAATACTGCGCGTTGACGCGAAGCGTCGCAGCGCATTCAACAAGGCCCTTGGTAACAGCATTTTCTGTCTGTCCTCCGGCAAAGCCTGCACTTGTCGCGCGAACTCTCGTGTGTCTTCCGGGAGTATTCGCATGCCCTCCGCGACGGGTACCAGATCGACCGCCAGCAAGCGCCGTTCGTGGCCCAGCTGCACGGCTTTGTAGCCCATGATCGCAAGTGCCCAGAACATGAGGATAAAACAGGCCTCCTGCTCCATGTCCTTGATCAGCACCCAGACGCTACGATCGCGAACAAAGTCCGGATCAACCTGCGCCTGCATGTTTTGATCTTCAATAATCTGTGCCGCTGTCGGGCGCACCACGGACACGTAAAATGCGTGCACGATAATGATTGCGATGATCAATGCAAAAAGCTGATACACAAATTCAACGGGGATGTTCTTTTTATTCATAATTGCGGGCTCGTGGCTAGTGTCGCTTAGATATCGACCGGAAATACGACCGACTGTTCAAAGGAAACAACGTCCGTCGGCCTGAATACGTCCTCGTCATCGTCGGTGTAATCCTGACTGTCAATTTCGAAGTCATCCAGCTCCTCCTCTGCAGGAGCTTCCACCGCTTCAGGCTCGGTCGCTGACTCATCTTCGGCCGGCGGATCCTGCGCCCAGACAGCGGTCACTGTAATAGCAACGCCAAGTAAAATTAATCGATACATTTCGAACCTCCGGCCATTCGTTATTAGTCAATATTCCGCGCGAGTCGAAACCCTAAGTCGACGCGCGGCGCTGTTCCATAGTCTCTGTAACTCAAACGCATTTCCGTGAATCCGGCATGCCGCCAACTCGATCCACGAATGACGTGGCTATTGCCCCGCGCCGGTCCGGTCGGATCGATGACCGGTACAGTTATTCCCGGCGTCGGTACCGTGTACCAATCGTTGACCCATTCCGCGACGTTACCGCCACCATCGTAAATTCCGAGCGCGCTCGGCTCGAATGATCCGACGGGCGCCGTTGACGCATAAGCGTCATCAAACCTCGGAATAATCGACGGCACCAGTCCGCGCGCCGACAGGTCGGAAAAATTTCCGCTTTCCTTCGGCGGTGGCCAGGTCTTGCCCCAGGGAAATTTTCGCGGCAGGGATTGTTCCGAATAACGAATGGCCCAGGCCCACTCTGCTTCTGTGGGCAAGCGGTAACCATCTGTAAACGGATAGACAGCGATCCAGCGCCCGAACTCCTGCTTATAGACCGGTGTACGGCCTTCTTTCTTACTGAGCCAATTGCAGTATTGAACAGCATCGGCCCAGGTAACATTGGCGACAGGATTATCGTCCGCCCCCAGGGATACGTGTACGTCGGAGCCTGAATCGTGATTTTTGCGATATTCCGCGAATTCCTTATTCGTCACTTCCTTGACGCTGATCAGAAACGGCGACGCAATGGTTACAGGTCGAATCACTTCATTCGCGCGTCGACCGTTCTCGGCGCGTGAGGCACCCATTGAAAAGGTACCACCCTCTACACGCCGCATTGTCTGTCCGCCAGCCGTTTGCTGCGTCCTGGCAACCGAGTCGCGCACGATCGCCGCATGTGATCGCAATTTCGCCGTAAGAATCTGAGGGTATCCTGGACGTGGCGTTATCGTCCTGGACCAATCGTTGAATCCTTGCCTCTTGACTTCGATTCGATGTGGCGCCGAACTCAAGCGGACAATGGTGTCACCCGTTCCGCGCGCACGGCCATCTACGTAGACCGTCGCATCAGCTGGTTCGACCTTTAGTGTGACGGTGCCTACCCGAGCCGATAAATCCACTGTTATCGACTCGCTGGCCGCAGATTGCAGACGCAGACTGCGGCTAATTACTCCGTATCCTGCTTTCGACATTCCAATTTGATAGTCGATATCCGGCGATAGTGACAGCGTTAATGGAGACTGACCGCGATAGCGACCATTGACGGTAACGTTGGCGCCACGAGGAATGGTATTCACCATCAGTCGAGCATCGGCCGGTTGTAATATCACTGTCGGCAGTGTCTGGCCAACATTGGGTTCCGCGACTACGTTTCCGTCCCAGGCACGGAAACCGCCTTTGGAAATAGTCAGTTCATGACTCCCTTCCAGCAACTGGATCGTCGCCGGTGTTACGCCGACCTCTTGATCGCCTGAAAAAATCGTCGCGCCGGCCGGTTCGGAACGCACATTAACCTCCGCCCAGCGAGGTGTCAGCTGGATATGCAGTTGTTCGAGATGATCGAGACCAGTAATGTCCACCACATCTGCAAACGGCAGAAAACGCTCTGATTCGACGCGCACCGAATGTGCGCCGGGCTCAAGTTCGACAGGCCCATACGGTGCTTTTCCGACCAGGGACTCATCGACCGTCACTACGGCGTCGACAACGGGTTCGGTGACCACCAACATCTGTCCCGGCTTTTTACGCATTCTTAGCCGCACTGTCATCGAAGGTTCGTCGCCGACCACAAATGTCTGACCAATATCGTAATAACCGTCCTTCTCGACATTGACGGTGTAGTTCCCTTTACGCAACAGAACCCGATCTCCAACGGGCAGGCGGAACCAGCCCCCGGCGATGCTGAAGCCGTCCGGGTCGCCCGGATCGATTTCAAAATCGACGGATTTTGACGTAAACAGCAAAAATGACATCGACAGCAAGACAATTAACGCTCCACCGACGATGAACTTCAGGGGACTTCGTTGCGGTAACAACGACTGAGCACTCGTTTCCGCTGCGCGCCGGAAGGCCGTCGGCGCGATCGACTCGTCATCCGGCCGATCCCCTGCGTCATCCTGCTGAGGTGGTTTCGTTACGTATGCGCTATCTTCAAGGCGAATTTCGATTGCGACGCCACTGTCTTCGATATTGACGCGGATCTCGCTGCCATAAAATTGCAGGATGTCACCATCGACAAGGCGTCTGCTCGCATCAAGTGCGGAATCGTTAATCCGCAATGCGGTATCACGGCCGACCGGTTGCACGAATGGCTGGCCGTCAAGTAAATCAAGTAGCGCAACAGGCTCACCGCCCGGTCCCGGCAAGCGAATCTGGCATTCACCTCCGGTACCGACCCGCAACGGCAACTCATCACGGCCAACGCGACGCTCACCTTCCACATCCCTGATTACAAGGTCTTCGAACCTCAAATCCGCTCCTCGCACTGAATAATCACCGGTTCCATGTCGGCTTCGGGGGCAACACGAAACTCAAGGCGCACATCACGAAAGCCAGGGCGCGAACCCACCGCAACATAGGTTCCGGGTCGCAGATTTATTTCCCTGCGCGTGAAGTTACCCAGTCTACCAACCTTGTAAATCGACACCTGCGTAAGGTTATCTGAAATCAAAGGCACTGCTAGCGCCGTCGCGGCACGCTTCAACAATCGAGATAATTCGTCGCGCTGCTCCGCCAGCCGCGAACCAATTTTGGGCCGAGTTGTTATGTCGACGACCAACATTGTTGCACTTTGCATCACGGACGGAACACTGAGTTGATCTGGCTCGGCAATTAGCTTATCGAGACGTGTATGCAATGCACTCATTCGCTTTCCATAAACAAGCCCGTCGCTTGCGAACGATAAGGTGTTATCAACTTTCAGGATTTCTTCATAGGTTGTCACCACAGCATCCCAGTGCTCGTCCTGCTCCAGCGACTGTGCTTCTTGCTCGAGCGTCATAATTTGTTGCAAACGCAAACCCTGATCGACCTGCAGCAAACCATCTGCCGGCTCCGTCGAATTCGATATGAGTTGTTTGGCCATACGAAACGCGGCGCGTGCGCCCAGGTAGTCGCTGGCCGCGATCGCGTCGAAGCCTTCAGTCATTCGAGAATCAAACTCCATTTTGGTGCGGATCTCCGCGACTCGCAGGATACCGCCATGTGCCGGCTGCCAAAGTTCGTCCAGAGCGATCGCTTGCTCATAACTGCTTTGCGCCGCAACAAGTTCGAGGTCATCTTCGTACTCAAGGCCCTGGTTGACGAGTCGCAGCACGGCCTCCAGGTTCTTCGACCGTTCATACCCGGCCAACGCACCGGCGTGACTCGGCGTAATTGCGACCGCCAATTCGAATAGCCGCAACGCCTCGATTCTGTTGCCCGCGTCGAACGCCGCGATCGCTTCTGCGTAAGCTTTTTCGAAATTTTGCTCTATGCGATCGTAAAGTGGTTCCAGCACGGTCAACGCACCGAGATAGTTTTCCTCTGCATAGGCAAAATCCTTTTCCAGATATGCTCTATCACCAGCGGCGTACAGTTCACGCGCCGCACGCTGTTCCTGTATCGCCCAACGCGCGATCCCTCGACCCTCGAGGACTTCCAGTGCGGACAATAGCTCCCCCAAAATCGCTTCGGCACTGAAACGCGCCCGACCTTCGTCATTAAGACCACTGTAGTCTGCGCGATTTTCGGAAAACGCGACATCATCATCACCCTCCAGTGTCAAATTGGGTGCTACTGATGTTTCTTGCAATCGCTTGCGAATCTCGCTGTCAACGTAAATCTTGCTGCGACCCTCCG
>PVMS01162709.1_pt1 | contig 10736 bp, 12 predicted proteins | sample 1853461 | NCBI WGS metagenome assembly PVMS01 (sample SAMN08582032, study PRJNA380276) | Marine sediment metagenome, whole genome shotgun sequencing project. | isolation source: ocean sediment barecode stripped | collected 2017
GTGCCACTATTGAAAAGCGTTGGCGTCGCGTGCGTAAAAAATCGCTGACTCATACAATCTCATTGATTTCTTTGGATTTAAAACGTTGGAACGAGCTTATTTTTTACGCATCGGGGGGGAAATTCTAGAGAGACCTCAACATATGTGGATGAGAGTATCCTTAGCTATTCACCGACATAATATGGAAAAAGTAAAAGAAACCTATGATTGTATGAGTCAGCGATTTTTTACGCACGCGACGCCAACGCTTTTCAATAGTGGCACACCACGAGAACAGCTTAGCTCTTGTTATCTACTGTCTATGAAAGATGACAGCATTGATGGTATTTATGAAACGTTGTCCGATTGTGCGAAAATCAGCAAATGGGCGGGGGGGATTGGGCTCCATATCCATAATATCCGCGCATCTGGAAGCCATATACGCGGGACAAATGGTACATCAAACGGAATCGTTCCTATGCTGAGAGTATACAATGATACGGCAAGGTATGTGGACCAAGGTGGTGGAAAACGCAACGGCTCCTTTGCTATTTATCTGGAACCTTGGCATGGCGATATCTACTCTTTTTTGGATTTAAAAAAGACCCACGGAGACGAAGAATCCCGCGCAAGAGATCTATTTTACGCGTTGTGGATACCAGATCTTTTTATGAAGCGCGTCGCCGAAGGAGAAAATGGAAAGTGGACCCTGATGTGTCCGGATCAATGCCCGGGTTTGAGCGATGTTTATGGCGAAAAATTTGACACCCTCTATACGAAGTATGAATCAGAGGGTCGGGGAAAGACTATTAAAGCGCGCGATCTTTGGTTTAAAATCCTCGAGTCGCAGATTGAAACGGGTACGCCATATATGCTGTATAAAGACGCGTGTAATAAAAAGAGTAATCAAAAAAATCTGGGAACGATTAAGAGCAGCAATTTATGTACGGAAATCATCGAATATTCCGATGAAAACGAAACTGCTGTTTGCAATTTAGCCAGCATAGGGCTCTCAAAATTCGTCATTACGCCAGAATACGATGTTGGAAATATCACAATCTATTCGAAAACTGCCTGTCATTATTGCACAATGGCAAAAAATCATTTGAAAAAATTCAATCTGCGTTACGCTGACATAAACGTAGACAACAATGAAGAACGAACCGCGCTTTATCAGAAATTCTCCGAAGAAACGGGCAAAACAATCAATAGTGTCCCCATGATCGTAATAGATGGCGAATATATTGGTGGTTATGCGGAATTAGCAAATAAATATACATATAAATTTGATTATGAGTTACTTCACGCAATCGTTAAAATAGCAACCGAGAATCTCAATCGGGTTATTGATGTAAATTATTATCCTACGCCAAAAACAAAACTATCAAATATGCGTCATAGACCCATTGGCTTAGGGGTCCAAGGGTTGGCCGATGTCTTCGCATTAATGAATGTCCCATTTCATTCCGAAGAAGCCCAAGATATTAACAAAAAAATATTTGAAACCATGTATCACGCAGCATTGGAAAAAAGCAATGAATTGTCAGCTCAATTTGGCGCGTATAGCACATTTAAAGGATCTCCCGCGAGTCAAGGATTATTACAGTTTGATCTATGGGAAGCAAAACCCAGTAATAGATATGACTGGAAAATTCTCAAGAAGAAGATTTTTGAGAATGGTTTGAGAAATTCCTTATTGCTGGCGCCGATGCCAACTGCTTCTACATCGCAAATTCTTGGAAACAACGAATGTTTTGAACCGTTTACGAGTCTTATCTATGTTCGACGAACCATCGCCGGCGAATTTATTGTAGCCAATAAATATGTAATGGAAGAACTCATTGGTTTGGGTATTTGGAACGAGGAACTCAAAAATTCTATTATCGCCCACCAAGGATCTATTCAACACCTAACGGAAATACCAAAATGTATTAGGGATAAGTACAAAATCGTATGGGAAATGCCGATGAAATATATTTTAACATTGGCGCGCGATAGGGGCATATATATCGATCAAAGTCAAAGTACCAATCTCTGGATGAAAGACCCTACGTATAAAAAACTTACAGCGATGCATTTTTATGCGTGGAAATGCGGATTAAAAACAGGTATTTACTATTTACGCACAAAAGCAAAAGCGCAACCACAACAATTTACAATTGATCCTTCACAGAAAGTTATAGAGGAAGAAGAAGGATGTGAAATGTGTTCCGGATAGGGGCACAAATAGTTATTTGTGCTAAATAACTATATGTTTCTAAATTAACGGCGACGTCGGGTGCGGCGCCGCCTGGTGCGGCGTTTTCCACCGCTACTCGCGTGTGCGTACGGGCACTTATCGTCGCGACACCGTCCTTTTTGAACATGCGACATTTCTTCTTGCGCGGAGGCGCGCGGTCCGCCTTTTTCGCACGATGAGGGTGAGGAGGTGGCGGTGCGGACGCGGGCTTGGGTTTGTTAACTTGGGACATTATATAAATAAAAAGATATTTATCTTAGGTGTTTAATAAATTGTAATAAATCATCAAAATTTGCATGTCGCTTTAAATAGGCGAGCAAAAGCGGGATTTGTATCCATAACATCGCATTCATAATTCATTTTATAATAGCATCTAAAACACATAAGGATATCAATAAGAGAGTTATGTATATTTTTGGGCACATTGGAGAATATTTTTTCATGAAGTTCTGACAATTTGGGGAATTTTGGAATAAGTTTATCTTCATAATAACTTTGCATAGTTAATTTGCAAATCGGCGCGCCTTTTTTCATCGTACAATATTCCGCCTTTCTCAGATTTTGAAAAATAGAACCAAATTTGTTTCGGACAAATTCTACTTCCACCATTCTCTTATCAAACGTAATATTATGCGCTACCATAATCTTGCATTTAAACAAATCTTGCGTAAACTCGTCGAGGACATCTTTAATCGAAGTGCCTTTTTTTTTGCTTATTTCGGTTGTGATTCCGTGAATCTTTGAACTACTTTTCGGAATTTTATAATTATTCGGCATTTTGATAATATAATCGCGCAATTTCGCAATTCTATTCGTCCCCATATCAAATAGCATCCAACTTAATTGGACGATTCTTGGAAACCTCCATGTTTCTGTAATAGAAGTCTGCTTTGGTGGCAAAAGTCCTGTGGTTTCCGAATCAAATACCAGTACAATCATCGTTATTATACTTATTATTCTTATGATAAATGCTATTCAATTTAATGGCGCGCTTTTACATATACCAAAAGAACGCCGATGCCATTTTGTTATACCGTGCGTCTTAATCCCCTCCATATGCTGCGCTGTTCCGTAGCCCTTATTGGATAGAAGTCCGTAATATTCATCCAATGTTGCGTCGTGCTTGCATAATTCTCGGATATAATTATCCCTAGATACTTTTGCTATAATGGAAGCAGCTGCGATCGGTGTATATATATCATCGCCGCCTTTAATGCACTTATGAGGCAGAAACGTGCCTTCGGTTTGATAAGGATTGAATGCATTGCCGTCAACAAGAATATGTTCTGGTTTTACTAGAAGTTTATCAAGCGCCTTATGCATGCCCTCTAATGTGGCTACATATATATTATCTATATCAACAACCGCTGCTGATACAAAATGAACTGCCCAATCTACGGCATTTTCCTTAATATAATCAAAAGCAATTAATCTTTTTCGTTCGGATAATCGCTTACTGTCTCGCATTAAACTGTGATCGAAATTATCATCAGGAGGCAAAATAGCCGCTCCTATATACAACCGCCCAAATAAAGGTCCCCGCCCTGCTTCATCTACTCCGGCTTCCAACGCATCATCTAAATAAAATCGCTTAAGTATTTTTCCTTTTGACATTTTTGATATAAATAAAAAGTAATATTTATATCAATTTATTATGAACGCGGGGTCCAGATGTTTCCTACACCACCCGCCTGACCGGCATACGGGCGCGCAGGGGTAACACAATTTCCTCCCTTAAACCCCCGTTTCACGCAATATTTGGACAGCGCAGACGGCACGGCGGTGTTCCCGTTCAACGCATATCTGCAAGTGTACCCCTTTCCACTCAGCCCGCAAGAAAACTTTGAACCTCCGCACGGAGCGCGTCTTTTTTCCAAGGTAATATGAGTTCCTTTCTTTCCAACAGTTGGGGCGCACCCAGCCATCTTCAGCCCCATTTGTTTAGTATTAACAGCGCCAGTACGTTGTCTAGCTCTTCCGTAATATTTAACCATTATATATTGGCTAAAGAAAAAAATATATTCCACTTAATAAATGACAAAATTAAACCCATTCCTTGGCGCCGGGACAGGTTGGGTTGGCAAACAGCAGGCACAAGCGCTTTTTTCACATTCAGCCCCAAATGAATTCTTAATCCCTGTCTGTATATCCAAACCCTTTTTAGTTGGCGGTTTTCTATCGTTTAAGCCGTATCCTTTTGGAAATTGATTTCTATTTTGCACTCTCCTGCCAATGGCTCTTCTTACGCTAAATGATCTACTTCCAACTCCTCCAGAAGATATAGCGCGTTTTCTTGTTGCGGGACCTGTTGGAACACGACTTTTGGTTGTTAAACCTCCCCTATTTAACAAAGAGAGGGGTTGTATAGGGCGTCCGCAGCAGAAACCTTTCTGTCCTCCGCAGGAGTGGGTTGCTGTTGTAACTTATTATTGCAACATGGCAAAGGTCCGCCATTGGCATCCTTGCATGAGCGTTGTGCGTATGTAATGGTTCGGGGAAATAAATTAAATCCATTTTTAACTCTTCCATGCGTTAATGCAGGCATTTATAATAATTAAAGATAATAAAATATCTAAATAAAATATCTAAATAAAATATCTGAATAAAATATCTGAATAAAATATCAGAATAAAAATATCTAAACATTAAAAAAACAATTGTCTCCATTTTCTAAATCTACCGATAATGGATCGCGCTTAAATTTAATATTTTGATATTCAAACATGTTTTTTTGTTTGCTCAATGGTCCAAAGCAATTAATATAATTACGTTCTCGTTCGGTTAATATGGATTGCGAGCCATCGCGTACAATAGTCATCAAATCACTTTGATTGGAATTGGTTATTTCAATATCGCGAATACGCGTTTTGCTTACAGATAGTTTTTTCCAGGCGGAAAAAAACTTCAATAAGATTATTTTATCTTTTACAGTGAGATTTTTTATATACATGATAACTTTGGCTTTTTTACCGTAAGGCATTATTGTTTGGATACCTGCAACTACGTCAGGTTTATGAACGGATAAATTTTTAAATCTCATATTAAATTTCTTTATCATTTTTGAAGGAATGTCGGGCGCTTGTTCCAATATTTTATCAAATTCTAAGCGTTTCATTGTTATATAATCGATAGAGCTATTCCGCGATTCCGGCTCCATACTAAGTTCGCAACTAATCTCTCTAAAAAATGCTAAAAATCTTAATGCGGCGATCCTGTGTTTTTCTCCTTCTTCTTTAAAAGTAAACATATCTTGGAAATTTGATAATAATCCAGAAATAATACCTGCCGCGCCCAATAAAGCCCGAGTCCAACGGGTATTAAAATCACTATCGGATAATAACACACCTGCCCCTGCTGCGTATCCGAAAAGAGCAGAGGGAATGGATATTAGAAGATTGCGCGCTTTATAGAACCGAATGCTTTTTTGATGAAGCCAAGAATATCCTGAAGCTTTTTCAGCCCAAGTAATCAGAAGTTGTTCTTGTTGATCCGTCCACTTCTTGTATTTTTTACTCATTTCACTCTTATATATATGGCTTTATAATGAAACTTTTTTCTCGAAGAACTATATAATGAAGTTTAAAATGAATAGAGCTCTGTATCTTTTTATGATATTATTAGCAGTTATTATTTTATCTGATTTAGGATTTAAAATGAGAGAAGGAATGTCGGTCAGCCGCCAACAAATCCCTCGCGGCGAAGAAGATAAATATATATTGAAATCTAGCATCGTTCCCCCCGTATGTCCTAAATGTCCATCTAGTGCGGTATGTCCTAGAAATAAGCCGTGTCCCCCGTGCCCTGCCTGCGCCCGCTGCCCTGAACCCGCCTTTACGTGCAAAAAAGTCCCGGACTATTCTGCTGCAAGAGTAGACGATAAATTGCCACTCCCCATGTTAAATAGTTTCTCCCAATTCAATAATTTAACCAATGTTTAAATCCCCACAAGAAGCAGCAATTATTATCTTTAGAAATAGCGCCAATTTTATATTGCTCCCATAACTTTTTCGCATGCGGCGAATGGTTCTTAAAATATCTTGTCACATTCTTTCCTGCATATTGTTCTATAACAAATCGCCCACCGGGGTGTCTATGAATATATTTTGCAATATCATAAACATTTCCGTTCGCAATAACCCAACAATCATCGCGCTTATTATGCATTTCTACTTCCTTTACATCTATGGTTTTCATAATATATATGGAAACCATAGATTATATTATTTAGGATTACGACGTTTAATACACCGTTTATCAATTTCCAATGATTGTCCCTTTTTATCATGGGGGACGATTTTCATAATACACTTTGATTTCTTACCATATAACGGTGTCGTACATCCCTTTTCTATCTTTCGGGTTTTTCTCCGTCGGCGCGTGTCACCTTTCTTACGACCTTTCTTACGACCTTTCTTACGACCTTTCTTGCGACTTTTCCTATCAATAGTACATCTAGCGCGGAAATGTTCGTATCTCTCTCTTACTTGCTTAAAAGATAAACCAGATGATTTCCCCAGCATTTTATTTACTTTTTCGTGCAAATTATAAACCCATCGGGAAAAAGTTTCTCGATTTTTCATATTTTTCATTTGTAATGGGAGGCTTTTTAAATTCTTCGTCAGATTTTTGCGGCATTTTCCACACGGCAAAATATGTTGTAATCCTAAAATAAAATTCCTATAATATTTTTTGTCACACAAGGTTGGTTGAATGGGGTAATTAAAAGAAATAGTATGAATAAAATGCCACATAGGCGGTCCCCATACCGATGTTAACATACCATCTTTGCTATTAAAATCATTTTTGGAGTATATTTTTTTTGTTTTTCGTTTAGCCATGGTATATATTATACAATCCGAAAAAAAAACGCAGCGATTATTTTATATAATCCAACACATTGAATGATTTGGATTTGGATACATCCGCATTATATTTGAGTTTCCATAGAGCAATATACATCTGTTTTTCAGTTGGATATTTATTTATATCAAATAGTACAATTTCGTTTTGATAAGTTCTAATATACATTTATAATACTATCGTTGTTATCTTTAGGTAAGATTCGTTAAATTTCTGCTTTCTTCTATCTAAATATATATAAATGTTGCAGAGAATCAAAGAAAATGTTTTACAATTAGTAGCAAATAGAAAATTTACTCTTATCCTCATTATTTCTGCTATATTAATCGCCGTTGCTTTATGGGTATATACAACATATGTAGCGCCAAAACTACAACCAAGTTTCGTTCCAAACAAGGAATTTATTCCACAAGGAACAGATGTTACAACCGCCGATTTGTATTTCTTTTGCGTAGATTGGTGTCCCCATTGTAAAAAAGCCAAGCCAATTCTTGAGAAGATAAAGGAAAAATACACTAAAAACAAAATTAACGGGGTTCAAGTATCCTTTAAATTTATTAATGGTGACAAGCACGAAGCCGATATTATAAGCTTTGAAAAAGAGCATAATGTCAAGATTGAAGGGTTTCCTACAATATATTTAGTTAAAGGGGAAGAAGTGATAGAATATGACGCTGACCCAACCGAAGATACTATGACTGATTTTTTACACACTACTCTCTGATTTTCTATAAAATAGAAAAAGCTCACCATACTTCTCTCCTTCTGTGATATATTTTTCCCTTAAAACAGGGTCATATACTATCTTTTTAGCCGTATCTAAATTTATGGTATTACTTGGTATTTGAACGCTATTCGCAATGTTAATCTTAATATTAGATCTAATAACCAAACATTCAAACAGATAATAACCATATGTAAATAAATTCGCTGTTTGTAAGATATCATCTTTTATTTTCTCCGTATTTATTTTCACAGCCAACATCTCTTCCACGTTTTTGTATTTATCAATACAATGTTGTAGCGGGAAATTACAAAGAACGCCCCCGTCGATCATATACGAACCTTGAAAATACAATGGTTGAAATACAAATGGCATAGAACAAGACATATATATGGCTTCAATTAACTTAACATCAGGATGCGTGGCATGAGAGAAATCTATAATTTTAAATTCATTTATTTGAAGAATGTAAATATGAAAATCGATTGTAGATATTTCATGGAATTGCGACAATGTAATATTATGTATATCTAATTTTTTAAAACTAAATAATTTTTCTAATATTGAGATAATAATGTCAATATTAAGGAGACCTTTTTTATCCATTACATCGAATATTAGGTCTGGCGTAAGCTGAAAAATGTTTTCCCAAGGCCTTTTTATAATATAGTCTAAAATAGTATCCCATTCAAGTTTTAAAGCTATTAGAACCCCCACAAGCGTGCCCACTGATGTTGCGAAGATAGATTCAATATTATCTCGTTTATAAAACCCTTGTTCTTCTAATTTTTTTAAAACGCCTAATGCATATAATCCTTTATACGCGCCCCCGGATAAAACCAAATGTTTAATCACTGGCATTATATAATTAATTATGTAAATATTTAATTGTTTTTTTCTATTAAAAGTGTAATATGAAATTAGATAAATTTAGCGAGAAGATCAACATGGATGAACTCTATCAAAGGAAAAATGAAATCGAACAAAATCGCACAAAAACATATCAAAAAATATTATCAAGGGTCCATACTAAAATCAAAGTAACATCACGACAAAAAACAACGGAACAGTTTTGTTTCTTTATCATTCCGGAATTTATTATAGGATTGCCGCGGTATGATTCCGCTACTTGTACAGCATATGTCATTGATAAACTTCTGGAGAATGGTTTTCAGACAAAATATACGCATCCTAATCTATTATTTATATCATGGCAGCACTATATAGATAAAACCAACAGATATCTTTTCAAAAAACAGCATGGTTATGCGATTGATGGATTTGGGAACCGTGTTAAGGACAAATCTATTGATAAATCCAATTCGGGAGCGAGAATTCCCATGGATCCTAATTCTATTCTCACAAAAAGAGCAATTATAACCAATAAAAAAAATGAAAATGTAAAGGTTTTTAAATCTATACAATCATATAAACCCACGGGTGCACTGATTTATAATAAATCATTGTTAGAAACTATTAAAAATGGTGTCACAAAAGAATAGAATTAGGTGAAAATATACAAAAAAACACATTTACACAGTTTTAAATATTTGTTTTGAGTATTTTCATTTTTGGACATTTTAAAAATGTCCAAAACCAAAAAATTGAAGAATGTTTTTTACGAAAAGTGTGTCGTTTTTTTTGATTTTCCTACACCTTGTAGCAAAAACAGCTTGACCTGTGAAAAATGTATGTAGAGAGCTTATGGTAAGGGGTTTTTGGATAACATTTTAGGCGTTCAAAAGTGAATATATTTAGCGCAAATCCCACTTTTTTTGTTATCCATTTGTATAAATGAAGATCGGGTTTTTAGTGGGCTTAAAAGGTGGGATTAAAAACCATTGTTTGAAATGTGACTATACATCTAGGGACAAATATGATTGGAAGCGACATCTTTCCACACGTAAACATACGATGGATAACAAGGATAAAAAAAAAAAAAAAAAACAGTTCGCTTACCATTGCTTGAAGTGCGGGCGAACATATAAATATCAGAGCGGCTTGAGCAAGCATTTAACAAAATGTCCCATCCCATCGCAAGGGGGCGGTGTTGGGAAAAACGTCGCCGAGAAAAACACTACACCAGTAGGTAAAAACATAATTCTGGCTGTAAAAAACAGAGACGAAGAAAAAGAATCGATGAAAAAAGAAATAAAACAATTAAAACAGTTACTACAAGAAATGATAAAAACGCAGGACGAAACAAATAAATGCTTCCATAAAACATTGAATAGTATGATTGGAAAAGTCGGAAACCATGTTACAAATAATAAAATGTCTATAAATGTATATTTAAATCAACATTGCAAAGACGCGATGAATTTAACGGAATTTGTATCACATTTAAAAGTAACTATGGAGGATTTATTATATACAAAAAATCATGGATATGTAAAAGGAATTAGTAATATTTTTGTTAAACAGCTGAAGGATATGAAACCAACAGAAAGACCCATCCATTGTAGTGACAAAAAACGGTTACAATTTTACGTTAAAGATCAAAATAAATGGGAAAAAGACAGAATACATAGTAAAATAGACAAATCTATAAACGATATTACTATAAAACAAATACAAAGCATTAAAAATTGGGAAAAGAAACATCCAAATTATCTTACGGATGATATATTATTATCTCAATGGCACATGATGATTTATAATGCTATGGGTGGCAACGATAAGAATAAAAACACAGATTCCATTAAAAAGGAACTGAGCCTTGCGTCAGAAGTAAATAAATTTATTGATATGGTAAAATAAATTTATTGGTAAATATTTAACGGCGGCGGCGGCGGCGAGACTTGCTCTTGCGGCAGAAAGAGCGCTTGCGTCCCGAGGCATATTTGCAGCCAGCGGATTTGCGGCATACAGCCGGACCCTTCCGGCGGCAGTGTGGCCTATAAATGGGAAAAAGACAGAATACATAGTAAAATA
>PVMS01015264.1_pt1 | contig 10735 bp, 8 predicted proteins | sample 1853461 | NCBI WGS metagenome assembly PVMS01 (sample SAMN08582032, study PRJNA380276) | Marine sediment metagenome, whole genome shotgun sequencing project. | isolation source: ocean sediment barecode stripped | collected 2017
AAAGTTCGTCTGGCGTTGGTTCCTCCAGATCTGGATCACGTGAGGCCAGCAAGCCAACCAGGCGATTGCCAGCTACAACGTCATCAACCAGCTTAATAGAGCGCTGCTGCCCAACCGTTAAGGGTACGCCCGTTTGTGGATGAAGAACCCTATTTGAGAGCTAAGATCCACCTGCAACCGGAATTTGAAGAGGATGGATTAGAAGTTGAAGCCCTTTCCAGAAGCGTGCGCAATCAATTTCAGCGCATTGCAGAATTAGTGACAACGATTCCGCAGGAATTGGTGGCCTCTATTCTGGATATCGATAACCCTCTTCAAATCGCCTATCTTGTGGCTAATTTTCAGCGCATGGAACTTGAAGAAGCGCAGGAATTACTGGAGTTAGATTCACTTACTGAAAAACTGCAAAAACTAGTGGCATTCCTAACGCGCGAAATCGAAGTGCTTGAAATCGGTGAAAAGATCCAAAATGAAGCGCGCTCAGAGATTGAAGGCATGCAGCGCGAGTATTTTCTCAGAGAGCAACTGAAGGCGATACGCAAAGAATTGGGTGATGAAGAAGATCAGGGTGTTGAAAGCGAGGACCTGGGAAAAAAGATCGATGAAGTTGGCATGAGCGAAGAAGGGGAAAAGCAAGCGCGGCGTGAATTGGAACGCTTATCGCGTTTGAATTCTTCATCTGCAGAATACGGCGTTATTCGCACATACCTGGAATGGCTGACCACTTTGCCCTGGTCAAAGACATCCGAAGATAATTTAGATATCAGCCATGCGCGCAAAGTGTTGGATGAAGATCATTATGGGCTCTCTGACGTTAAAGAGCGCATCCTTGAATATCTGGCTGTGCGACGATTGAGAGCCGAACGGAAAGAAGAATTTGCAGCCAAACCATCTAAAGATCATATTCGCCAATCAAGAGAAGGCGTTATCCTTTGTTTTGTGGGCCCTCCGGGCGTAGGAAAAACCTCGTTGGGGCGATCCATAGCGAGGTCATTGGAGCGCGAATTTGTGCGCATATCTTTAGGTGGAGTACGAGATGAGGCAGAAATTCGAGGCCATCGAAGGACCTATATCGGCGCTTTGCCGGGCCGCATTATGCAGGCCTTGCGCAGAGTTGAATCGCGCAATCCTGTTTTCATGTTGGACGAAGTAGATAAATTGGGCAGCGATTTCCGAGGCGATCCCTCTTCAGCATTGTTGGAAGTGCTTGATCCTGAGCAGAATTCAGAATTTCGAGATCACTATATTGAGGTTGCTTTTGATCTTTCGCAAGTTATGTTCATTACGACGGCAAACTCGCTTGATCGCATTCCGGGGCCACTGCGCGACCGGATGGAAATCATTGATATTTCCAGCTACACGGAGGGAGATAAAGTTGAAATTGCCAAGGGCTATTTGATCCCAAGGCAATTGCGCGAAAATGGCTTGAGGAAAAGTGAAGCTAAATTCAGCGTTGGGGCAATTCGAAAAATCATTCGTTCGTATACACGCGAAGCTGGCGTACGCAATTTGGAAAGAGAAATTGGCAGCGTTTGCCGAAAGATCGTTACCCGCATCGCTGAAGGAAAAGAAAAGAGCGTCCGCGTTTCCCCTGAATTAGTGGTGGAACTACTTGGCAGGCCACGCTTCTATCGCATGTCAGAGATTAGCACGCGTACCTCTATTCCAGGCGTGGTCACAGGTTTGAGCTGGACACCCACGGGTGGAGATGTGCTCTTTATTGAAGCCAGCAAAATGCCGGGTGGAAAAGGCTTCCAGCTTTCGGGTTCATTGGGAGATGTGATGCAGGAATCTGCAAAGGCGGCCCTCACTTATGTACGTTCAAGAGCCGATCGATATGGCATTGAAAGTGATTTCTTCGAGAAAACAGATATTCATATGCATGTGCCAGCAGGAGCGCAGCCTAAAGATGGTCCATCTGCGGGTGTCACAATGGTCACCGCGCTCGTTTCCCTGATCCTTGGGAAAGCGATCAAATCGGATGTGGGTATGACGGGTGAGATCACGCTTCGGGGACAGGTTCTTCCCGTTGGAGGGATCAAGGAAAAGATTTTGGCCGCTCATCGTTCGGGGTTAAGAACGATCATTTTGCCAGAACGAAATGAAATCGATTTAGAAGATCTTCCCAAGGAAGTGTTCAAGAAAATGAACTTTAAATTTGTGAAAACGATGGATGAAGTTCTGCATCATGCTCTTGGGAGTCCACTAAATGGCAAGGGAATAGGGAAAACAATTTCCACAAAGAAAATAAGTGCGAAATCTCCCAAAAGTAAAAACAAAGAAGCGGATATTGGTTAAGATTCTTGTCTTGGAAGACGAAGCCAATTTAGCCGAATTGTTGAAAACATTGCTACAATTTGAGGGCTACGAGATTCAGGCACCCAATGAGTTTGATCACGTTCTGGAAACAGTTGAATCATTTTCGCCCGATGGAATTATTATGGATATCCATTTGAATGGGGCCAACGGATTGGACATCATAGAGGAGATTCGTGCAATCGAAAAATTTTCAGATGTATACATATTGGCACTATCCGGAATGGATCATGCACATTCGGCAAGAGAAAAAGGCGCTTCCGATTTCCTGCTGAAACCATTTATGCCAGATGAGATAGTGAAACTACTTAAACAAAACGTAAATCAATGATATATATGGGGAATACCCATCAATAACGAGACTTTAATTGGCTAGAAGAATTAATAAAAAAAGTAAGAAATGGTATGCAATGGATTTACATCTGCATACTCCAGCATCAAGTGATTATCAAAATCCTGAAATAAGCTTTTTAGATATTCTTAGAAAAGCGAAATCCAAGAATTTGGACATGATTGCATTTACTGACCACAATACCGTGGTTGGCTATCGGCGCATGCAGGAAGAGATCGAACAACTCCAGTTGCTGAAGAAACTAAAGCGTATGCTTCCTGATGAGGAAAAAACCCTCAAGGAATACGAGACTCTTATGAAGGAGATTTTGATCCTTCCGGGATTTGAGTTCACCGCAACCTTTGGATTCCATGTTTTGGGATTGTTCTCACCTGAAAAACCGCTTCGAGAAATCGAGCATATTTTGCTTGAATTAAATATCCCATCAGATCAGTTGGATGAAGGCTCTGTGACGGTGGGGGCCTCGGCTGATGTGTTGAAGGCCTATCAAGCCATCCATGATGCAGGAGGATTGGCCATCGCAGCGCATGCCAATTCCAGTAATGGTGTGGCGATGCGCGGCTTCGCCTTTGGCGGACAAACAAAAATTGCATATACGCAGGATTCCAAGGTTTCCGCGCTAGAAGTTACAGATCTAGAAAAGCGGGGACGCTATTCAACAGCGGCCTTCTTTAGCGGCAAGAAACCGGAATACCCGAGACGCATGCATTGCATTCAAGGCTCAGATGCTCACCGATTGGAAGACGATCCCAAGAGGCAGAGCAACTTAGGGGTCGGTGGCAGGGTGACTGAAGTGCTTCTGGCAGAAGCGAGTTTCTCGGTGCTGCTTGACCTTTTTACGAGTAACGATTTTGCAAGAACACGGCCTCGCAGACAGAAAAAAGACCAGGCCGATTTTGATTTCATTCGGGCTGCCCGCGAAGAGGGCAGCAGCATTGTTCAGGGTTTCCATCCCAGCATGACCGTGCGCGGGGGCAATTTATATGAGGTGATCGCTGATGTTTGTGCTTTTGCAAACACGAACGGCGGCACGCTCTTTATCGGCTTGAGCGGGGATGCCAAAGAAAATGTTGTGGGTGTTAAAAACCCCAACCAAGCGATCAAGCAATTGGAGCGCGAAATTAGTAATCGCATTAGCCCGCCACTTGTTTGTACTGTTGATAGCCACAAAGTAGGGGCAAGCAATATTCTAAGAGTGTTGGTACCGCGTGGCGATGACACGCCCTACGCTATCGACGACAATAAAATTTATATCCGCGGTGAAACAGAAAGTAGTTTGGCGGTACGGGATGAGATTGTCACCCTGATCACAGGAACGCGCACAGTTGCAAAAGTGAGCCCTGTTCAGAAGCAAGGCAAAGTACAGAAAATGCCCGAAAAGACGAATGGGGATGGAGAAAACGCCCCAAGGACTGGTGTTGAAGTGGTTAGCGTTGAAGATCGCAACGGTGCGGCCTATTACACCGTTAGAGATTTACGGAACGGCAGCGTTGTAAAGAATGTAACTGTAAAATCAGCGCGCAAATTGTGGCATTATGCAATAAAGCAATTTGCTGAATTACCTAAAGACATCCAAAAAGCGAAAATAAACTGGAAAGGTGATTTAGGCCTGATTCGGGAATACAGCCAATTTAAACATAAGCGCTTTGATCTCATTCAAAAAATAAATGGAAGCCATCGTTTTTATTATGGGGTTACCGAGGATGGCGTGCACGGTAATTGGCGAGACCTGGTTGGCAATGGCGAGTGATTCGCAATAATTTCTTTGCAATAATTGCAGCCTTACTGCTAATAAGTGCTTGCCAGAGTCCGAGCCCTATTGAAGTGCAAAGCACATCAACTCCGAAGCCTGTTCCAAGCCTTAGTGCCAGCCAAGTGAATACCGCGACCCAAACTCCAACGGCGACAGAGCTGCCCCTTATTGAAGAAACAATTGATCTGCCCCCTCCTGGGCAAGTAATCTCACGCGTTGATGTAGGGGATGCTAATCTGGTCGCACTGACATTTGATGATGGTTTTGGCAAAGTACCCTTTGACGCTACTTTGGATGAATTGAAAAAACGAGATCTTCGGGTTACTTTTTTCCTGGTGGGGCTTGCTTCGATCAATTTGGGGGAGGAGCGCATGGCTCGCCTCGTGCAGGATGGGCATCAAATTGCCTATCATTCCTATGCTCACGAGGATCTGAACATTCTTCGAAATTGGAAGCAGGTAGATTGGTTGGCAGATTATGAAAAGTGGGAAGCTGCCATGATCGAATTATTGGGTGCGGAGAGTTATGCTTCTACTTATCGCCCCTATGCACGTGCACCCTATGGATTATTCGATTCAGCTTTTCTGGGCATGACTAAAGAGCTTGGATTGGTTCCCGTAGGGTGGAGCAATGATCCCGGCGATTTGCTACGCGGCATTGATTTGCGTGCTGGTGATATTTTTCTCTTTCACGTCCGCTATCCAGATTATGAATTGATGGGGGCAATATTGGATGAATATGATTTCGAATTCGTCCACTTAGATATTTTATTTGCCGCGCAGATTTCTGACTAATTAATTTTCACGGCCTTCCATTAGCGCTATTCGAGCTATTTCCCCAGCATGTGGCGTGAGATGACCATGCGCTGTACTTCGCTGGTTCCCTCGCCAATCGTCATCAAGCGCGCATCGCGATAAATGCGCTCCACGGGGAATTCGCGGCTATATCCATAACCTCCATGAATTTGGATGGCATCTCGGCAAACCTGTTCAGCCATTTCGGTGGCGAAGAGCTTGGCCATCGCCGCTTCCTTGGAAAAACCCTCGCCCTTTTCCTTTAATTCCGCAGCGCGATAAACCATCAAGCGAGCTGCCTGGATATTGGTTTCTGCATTGGCAAGCATCCATTGGATGGCCTGATTATCAGCCAGCGGCCTGCCAAAAGTTTTGCGCTCCTGAGCGTAATTCAGTGCTTCATCCAGGGCTGCCTGAGCTAAACCAATCGCGAGTGCGCCAATGCCAATGCGCCCTCCATCCAGCGTGGCGAGTGTGTAGTGCAAGCCCTTGCCTTCCTCGCCGACCAGTTGATCGAGTGGAACACGCACATCCGTGAAGGAGACAGCATGCGTGGGAGAGCCATTCAGCCCCATCTTCTTTTCTGCGGGGCCAATCGAAAGCCCCTCAGCATTTGTGGGGACAATAATCAAACTGAGGCTGCCGGAATTTTCTTCATCATTTGTACGCACGAGCGTGACAATGAAATCTGCAATGGAGGCATTTGTGCACCACATCTTATTGCCATTGATCAGCCAGTTGGCGCCATCACGCTTGGCCTTTGTGCGGACTCCACCCTGCAAATCTGTTCCCGCACCGGGCTCAGTGAGAGCCAATGTGGCAAGCTGCCCTTTTCCGCTGGCCGCATTGGGAAGCCATTGCTTGCGTAATTCAATTGAGGCGAAATTGGCTACCGGCGCGCAAGCCAGAGCATTGTGCGCAGAAATAGCCAAAGCGGTGCTGCCACAGCCCCAGCCAAGTTCTTCGATTGCTAGAGCCGCGCTTATCGCATCCACGCCAGAGCCGCCAAATTCCTCGGCCACGTTCAGGCCAAGAAGGCCCATTGGCCCCATTATTTTTACGGCTGTCCAATTGAATTCCCCGCTTTCATCCACTTCTTTGGCTTTGGGCTTTACTTCCCTGGCGACAAAATCATGGACAATATTGCGCCACTGGATCTGTTCTTTGCTTAATTCAAAGGGCATTGTTTAAGCTCGCTTTTCTGATTTCTTCAACTGCTTCAGGATTAACCAGAGAGGATGTGTCGCCGGGGTCTTCCCCAAGATAGGCAGATCGAAGCATACGACGCATCACTTTCGCGTTCCTGGTTTTGGGCAGATCACTAACAAATAATATCTCTTTAGGCGCAAGGGCTTTGCCCATGCCTATTACTAGTGAATCTTTTAATTCCTTGCGCAGGGTTTCATCTGGACTTCGACCGTCAACAAGTACACAAAGGACGACGAGAGCGCTGCCTTTGATCTTATCGGGAATACCAATTGCGGCGGCTTCAAGAATCGAAGGATGAGCGACCAAGAGCGATTCAACTTCAGCAGGCCCCAGGCGCTTGCCTGCTATTTTTATCGTGTCGTCGGAGCGGCCGAGGATATACCAAAGACCATCGCTGTCTTTGGCAGCCCAATCGCCATGCACCCAGATATCGGGCCATCGAGACCAATAGCTTTCCAGATATCGCTGCTTGCTTTGCCAGAAGCCGCGCGTCATGCCGATCCAAGGGGCTTTGATCACCAATTCGCCGACTTCATTGCTAACAGATTGGCCCTCTTCGTTGAAAATATCGGCTGAGATTCCGGGGCAGGGGCCTGAAAAGGCTGTAGCTTTGAGGGGCAAAATAGGATTGCCCGAAAGGATCCCGCCAGAGATTTCTGTGCCCCCTGAAAAATTGATAATGGGCTTCTTGCTTTTGCCAATGGTTTCAAAAAGCCACATCCAGGGACCTGGATTCCAGGGCTCACCTGTGGAGGCAAAGCAGCGCACATGGCTAAGATCATGCTGCTGGACTATTTCGTGGCCATGTGGCATAAGCGCGCGAATTAGGGTGGGGGAGAGACCGAGAACCATTATCTTGTGTCGGGCGGCCATTTGCCACAAACGATCTGGCTTGGGGAAATCGGGAGCGCCATCGAATATGAGGAAGCTTGCTCCGAGGATCAGCGCGCCGAATACAAGCCAGGGGCCCATCATCCAGCCCATGTCCGTCATCCAATAGATGATGTCCTCGGAATGGATATCAGTGCTAAAAGCCATATCCTGCGCGGCTTTGACGGGGAAGCCCGCATGCGTGTGGACTGCGCCCTTGGGTTTTCCTGTTGTGCCGGAGGTGTAGATCAGCATCAAGGTATCTTCCGCTGAAGTTTTCTCAGTGGGAGCGCTTGAGGCCTGAGGGGTGACGATCTCGTGCCACCAATGATCGCGATGCGTTTGCATTTCGATCTGAAGATCGGCGTGATTGAAAACGATCATGTGTTGGAGACCTGGAAGTTGTTCTGCGGCCTGGTCGGCTACTGATTTCATTTCAATTATTTTTCCGCGCCGGGGAAAGCCATCAGCCGTAAAAAGAGCTTTGGCATTTGCGTCCGCCAGACGAGAACGAAGGGCATCCACGCCATAGCCAGAGAAAAGCGGCAAAATGATCGCTCCGATCTTTGCGATCGCTAATAGGGCAACAACGATCTCTGGGATCATTGGCATGAAAATGCCAATGATATCTCCCTTGCCCAAGCCCAATTGGCGAAGTGCATTAGTAGCCTGGTTGACTTGCACATAAAGATCTTTATAGGAAATTTCTTTGCTGGAACCATCCTCCGCTTCAAAAATCAGCGCGGTATTGCTCTCCATCTCAGTGCCTATATATTTATCGAGGCAATTATGAACAATATTCATCTCTGCCCCCACGCACCATTTGGGGAAAGCGATGCCATCCGAGAGATCAAGCACTTCTGAATAGGGCTTATAGAATTCAATTTCCAGATATTTGAATATCGCATCTGTAAACCAAGCCACGTCTTCAGTCGAACGCTGCATGAGATGATCGAAATCCTTGAGCTGATGCAGGCGCATGAAATCGGTCAGACGAGCCTTCTCAATATCCGCAGGATTGGGTTCCCAGACGATGGGTCCGCCAAAGTCCGCATTTTGGCTCACTGAATGTTCTCCACTCTTGCACTTCTTTTCTCAACGAGTTCCGTAAGTTTTTCTTCCAGCATCTGGTTGACTGGAGTGGCAAGCCCAACTTTTTTTCCCCAGCGCACAACTGCACCATTGAGCCAGGCGACTTCGCTTTTTCTCTTCCCTGCGTAGAGATCGATATGCAGGGAGGGCATCTTTGCGCCTCTGCCAGAGCCCACAGCGCGGGACAGCAGCGGTTGCGAAAGCCAAATTGGCAGTCTCTGAATGGCAAAGGCCAGCGCGCGTACGGGCGTGCCAGGTAAATTGACGGTGCGAAGCTTCAGGGCCTGCATCACTTGCAATGCCTCGCGCTCCTGCGCGATTTCAAGCGCATATTTTTCTTTATCGTTGAATAGCACTGAAGGTGCCAGATTACTTATGGCGCTTTGAGCATTGCTCAATAAATTGGTGAGCAACTTGGACCATTTCATAGCTGAAGAATCGGCGTAAAGCTCCGCATTTAATCCCGCGGCATTCATTGCCATTGCCAGTTCTGAAGAAAAGGGATGTTCAGCACCAATGCCGATTCCGCGTTTGCGTTCAAGGACAATTTCCCCTGGCTTTGGCTTCGCTATGGCAGTTGTCACGGTGCCGGCGATGACCTTTTGCTTGCCAAGGACTTCTGCCAGAGCGCCTTCATTATCCACGCCATTTTGAAGACAAAGAAAGGGGGGAAGCTGGCTCTCGAATCCCTTAAGCGACTTCAGGGCCTCGGCTGTATCGTAGGATTTAAGCGCAAATATTGCGATGTCGAAAGGCCCATATGCCAAGGCCTCTTTTATGGAAGCAGCGTAGGAGAGGGCATCCAAATGCTGGGAATTTTCACTTAAAAATAAGCGCAGGCCATTGGCACGCAAGCCTGCCAGATTATGTTCACGCTCTAAAAAAGTTATCGAATGACCTTGCAGGGCCAAAGATCCCCCGACGTAGCCTCCTATTGCTCCCGCGCCGAATACAAGAGCATTGAGGGGCTTTGATTGACTCAAAGACGATCTCTCATTAGCGATAGCTCAATCCAACCAGCGATTGACAAGAACCGCTCCCGCAGCCCCGGCAAATGGACCCACTACATAAAGCCATAATTGATCGAGTGTCCCAGTAAACAGAGCCGGCCCGAAGGTGCGGGCGGGATTTAGCGAAGCGCCAGTAATTGGGCCGCCCATCAAAATGGCTGCCACTAAGGTGAAGCCGATTGCCAATCCGGCCATGTTGTTGCCTTCTTTGGCTAATGCGGTACGGAATATTGTATTTACTAATAAGAAGGTGAGCAGAGCTTCCAAAAGCAGGACTTGCATATTGCTGACGCCATCGGCTGGAAGCGTAGCACCGAGCCCATTGCTCGCTCCACCGAACACGAAAAAGAGAGCGGCTGCGGCCAGGGCAGCGCCAAGAAGCTGGACGACCCAATAAGAAAGAGCATCGCGCCAGGACATCTTTCCACTTAATGCAACGGCAAAGGTAACCGCTGGATTAATGTGCGCGCCTGAAATAGGGCCATAAGCGTATGCGATCACCATAAGTGTGAGGCCGTGTGCCAATGCCACGCCCACGAGTCCGCCAACTCCAAGCGCGCCGGAGCCGGCACCAATGAAAATTAGGGCAAATGTGCCGACTGCTTCCGCTAAAAGTGCTTTGCGATTCATGTTTTCTCCTTAGACGAATGTGAATTTACGAATCCTTCCCAATCTTTGTTTCCTCTCAGAAAATCTTCACCGCTCATGGGCCTTTTCCCAGTCGCTTGAAGCTCTTCCAGAAGCAGCCATGCATCAATACTTGATATTGCAGGCAATCCATTTTTTATTGCCAACATTCCGGCTTTGTCTGCCAGCCCTTTCAAAACAGAGGACTGATGAATTTTTAAGGGTTGATCGGCTATTATCGCATAAGTTCCAGGCCAGGGTGAATAAGCCCTCACCTTGCGCGCAAGATAATCAGCTTTATTTGTGAAATCCAGCTCCCCATCGCTTTTCCTTAGCATCCCAGCATAAGTGGACAAATCATCATTCTGCGCTTTGGGTTTCAAATCTCCCGAAATATAGCCTGGCAAGCTAGCGAGCAGCAATTCTGCGCCGCTTTCAGATAATTTTTCGCTCAAGGAAGCTGCGTTTTCCGTTGCCGAAATAGAGACTGCTTGTTGACTAATGATCGGCCCGGTATCAAGGCCCGCGTCCATTTGCATGATCGTAACGCCGGATTCTTCGTCTCCGGCAAGGATGGCGGCTTGAATAGGCGCCGCGCCACGCCAGCGTGGGAGCAGGGAAGCATGCACATTGAGGCATCCATATTTGGGAAGCGATAAGACATTCTTGCGCAGGATTTGCCCATAGGCCGCCACAATAATGATGTCTGGCG